>LNFM01000226.1_pt1 | contig 145378 bp, 152 predicted proteins | sample 596031 | NCBI WGS metagenome assembly LNFM01 (sample SAMN04254537, study PRJNA301005) | activated carbon metagenome | isolation source: dual media filters at the Ann Arbor, Michigan drinking water treatment plant | place: USA: Ann Arbor
CCCCCGGCCATGCCGGGGGAGGGGATGTACTGCTCGCGATGCCATACAACGCAGGCACTCCTTCCCCGGCGCAGACAGCGAAAGGGATGTACTGCTCGTGATGTCGTTGAGCGCAGGCACTCCTTCCCCCGGCGCAGACGCGGGAAGGCAGGGATCAGGGAAGGTGCCAGGGACCGACGCACATGCGTGGCAAGTTGCTTCATCCTAAGTGGCGACGCGGCTGATGGCAGCGAGCACCATGGCCATCGAGGGCACTTCCTTGCCGGTGCCGACGTCGGCAGCGTGCGGGCCGGCGTAGACGCCGGTGGCGGCGGGATCGGTGGCGACGTAGATGCCGACCGTGGGCCGCCGCAACGCCGCTGCCAGATGGACGAGCCCGGTATCGACGCCCACGACGCAGCGTGCCTTGCCCAGCAGGCCGCTCAGCGTGTGCAGGCCCAGGCGCGGTGGAACGACGGCGTTCGGCACGTCCTTGGCGATGCGCGTGCTACGGTCGTGCTCCTCCGCGCTGCCCCACGGCAGCAGGCAGGCGATGCCGGCACCACCGAAGTGGGCGGCAAGCTTCTTCCACTGGTGATCCGGCCAGAGCTTGCGCTCGGCGCTGGTGCCATGGAGCAGCACCATGTACGACCCGGACGGTAGCCAGGCGTAGCGCTGCACGGCCTCCAGCCAGGGGCGCTGCTCTTCGACCGGCGAATCGTCGTCCGCTTCTGCCGGTGGAAAGGCCGGCGCCTCGATACCGTAATCGGGTGGCCCATCCACCGTGTAGCCGAGCACCTGCGCCACCAGCGAGCGGTTGCGTTCGACCGCATGCCGACCCCAAGGCACAGAGTAGGTGCGGTCGTAGGCCCAGCGCAGCGGCTCGCGCGAGCTGCGCCAGTCGAGGCCGTGGCGCACGCCCGGCGCCTGGCAGGCGATGAGCGCGCTTTTCAACAGGCCCTGCGTGTCGATCACCGCGTCATAAGCGCCATCGCGAAACACGGCGCGCAGATCGCCGATCTCGCCCCAGGTGGAGGGACGCCACAGGCTGCGTCGCCACCGCCGGGGCGCGCAGGCGATGACCCGCCGCAACCCGCGATGCAATGCCGGGATGGCCGTGAACGCCTCTTCGACGGCCCAATCGATGACGGCATCCGGCCGGGCGCGACGGATGTCGCTCACCACGGGCAGGTTGTGCACCACGTCGCCGAGCGAAGACGTCTTTACGAGGAGGATGGAGGGCACGAAGTGCGAGGAAAGTGCGCCGTGTTCTCGGGTGGAGACAGCGCGAAGTCATTATAATCAGCCGTCTTCAGGAACCCGGTTTCCCTCGTGAGCAAGACAGCACTGATCACCGGCATCACCGGTCAGGACGGCGCCTATCTCGCCGAGTTTCTCCTCGCCAAGGGCTACACCGTCCACGGCATCAAGCGCCGTACCTCGCTCTTCAACACTGACCGGATCGACCATCTGTATCAGGATCCGCACGTCGACAACCGCCGCTTCATCCTGCATTACGGCGACATGACTGATTCGTCGAGCCTGGTGCGCATCGTCCAGCAGGTGCAGCCCGACGAGATCTACAACCTTGCGGCGCAGAGCCACGTGGCGGTGTCCTTCGAGGAGCCGGAGTACACCGCGAACTCCGACGCGCTCGGTACGCTGCGGGTGCTGGAGGCGATCCGTATCCTCGGGCTCGAGCGCAAGACCCGCTTCTACCAGGCCTCCACCTCCGAGCTATACGGCCTGGTGCAGGAGATCCCGCAGAAGGAGACCACACCCTTCTACCCGCGATCACCCTATGCGGTGGCCAAGCTGTACGGGTACTGGATCACGGTCAACTACCGCGAAGCCTACGGGATGTACGCCTGCAACGGCATCCTGTTCAACCACGAATCGCCGATTCGCGGCGAGACCTTCGTCACCCGCAAGATCACCCGCGCCATGGCGCGCATCAAGCTGGGTCTGCAGGACGCCGTGTACCTCGGCAACCTGGACTCCAAGCGCGACTGGGGGCATGCGCGCGACTACGTCGAAGCCATGTGGCTCATGTTGCAGCAGAAGGTGGCGGAGGACTTCGTCATCGCCACCGGTGAGCAGCACAGCGTGCGCGATTTCGTCGACGCGGCCGCAGCGGAACTGGGCATGCGCATCCAGTGGCGCGGTCAGGGCGTCGAGGAGAAGGGCTACACGGACGATGGCAAGTGCGTGGTCGCGGTAGACCCGCGCTACTTCCGCCCGGCCGAAGTGGAAACGCTGCTGGGCGACCCCACCAAGTCGCGCACGAAGCTGGGGTGGAAACCGAAGGTCACCTTCCGCGAACTGGTGGCCGAGATGGTGCGCGAGGACTTGAAGTCCGCCGAACGCGACGAGCTCGTGAAGAAGCACGGGTTCGCGGCGTACGACTATCACGAGTGACCTTTCGTCGCCGCGGATCCCGGGGCGCGGGCTGATCTTGAACACAAGACCGGGGCCGGGTAAACTTGGTCCACAGACTTAGTCCACTTGAGGTGCGTTCATGGCGACGGTCATCAATGTTCATGAGGCCAAGACCCAACTCTCCCGATTGCTCGACCGGGTACGCGGGGGTGAGGAAATCGTCCTCGCAAAGGCCGGAGAGCCGTATGCCAAGCTCGTTCCGATCGGTACGGCAAAGCGTGGAAGGCAACCGGGGCTCGTCAAGGGGCGGATCACGGATGCGTTTTTTGAACCGTTGCCCGAGGATGAGCTCGCCGCGTGGGGCCAATGAGGGCGATTCTCGATACGCACGCCCTGCTGTGGTGGCTGGTCGACGACGCGAGGCTGTCGGACAAGGTGCGTACGTTGATCGGTAACGCCGACAACGAAATGCTGGTGAGCGCGGCCTCCGCCTGGGAGATCTCCACGAAGCATCGTCTCGGAAAGCTTCCCGAAGCGGCTCAGATCGCGAGAACCCTGCCGTCGCTGCTGCGCAAGTCGAACATGGAGTGCTTGCCGATCGGCCTGGAGCACGCGCTCAAGGCGGGCGATCTTCCCGGGCCGCACAAGGACCCGTTCGATCGCATGTTGATCGCGCAGGCGAGCATCGAGAACTTGCCCGTCGTGACCGCAGATCCGGTTTTCGCGAACTACGGGGTGCGCGTGTTGTGGTGAGGGAGCGTGGTCGCTTCTTTCGCTCGAACCTTGCAGCCAATGCATGCCGCACGGGATGCGCAACCGAGAGCGATGAGTCCTGATTCCTCCATCTACGTCGCCGGCCATCGCGGCTTGGTGGGCTCGGCTCTGGTCCGGCGTCTTGAAGCTGCCGGCCACCGGAATATCCTGAAGCGGACTCACGCCGAGCTCGAGCTGGGTGACGCAGCCGCAGTCCAGCGCTTCTTCGAAACCGAGAAACCCGAGTACGTCTTCCTGGCCGCGGCCAAGGTGGGCGGCATCCTCGCCAACAACTCCTACCCGGCGCAGTTCATCGCCGAGAACCTGGCGATCCAGACCAACGTCATCCACGAGGCCTATCGGGCCGGCGTGAAGCGGCTGGTGTTCCTCGGCTCCTCGTGCATCTACCCGCGCGACTGCCCGCAGCCGATCAAGGAGGAGTACCTCCTGACCGGCCCGTTGGAGGCGACCAACCGGCCTTATGCCATCGCCAAGATCGCGGGCATCGAGATGTGCTGGTCGTACAACCGCCAGTACGGCACGCGCTTTCTTTCCGTGATGCCCACCAACCTTTACGGGCCCGGCGACAACTACGACCTGCAGACCTCGCACGTGCTGCCGGCCCTCATCCGCAAGATGCACGAGGCGAAGGAGCGGAGCGATCGCGAGGTGGTCGTGTGGGGCACGGGGACGCCTCGGCGGGAGTTTCTGTACAGCGACGACATGGCCGACGCGTGCCTGATGCTGATGAATCTGTCGGACGATCTGTTCGAGGCGATGCTGGAGCAGTATCAGCCGCCGTTGATCAATGTCGGGTGCGGGGAGGACGTCACGATTCGAGACCTGGCGGAGACGGTAGCGAAGGTGGTCGGGTTCCCGGGGAAGCTCGTGTTCGATACGACCAAGCCGGATGGAACCATGCGGAAACTGCTGGACGTGGGGCGGATGTTCTCGCTGGGCTGGCGACCGGCGGTTTCCCTGAGTGAAGGCATCCGGCTCGCCTACGGGGATTTTCAGGGGAGCCTGCGCGCTGCGGTCGCCTGAACCCATCGGCGTCGACGACCGAGGACTCCATCGGCCTCGGAGGCATGCCTCGCTCGCGGTCGCGGCCGATTGAAGCCGGCAGTGTTCATCCAGGCGCGCGCGTCGTCGGCACGCTTGCCCGGAAAAGTCCTGAAGGCGGTCGGCGGCAAGCCTCTGCTGCAGTATCTGATCGAACGATTGCGGCACGGGCTGGACGGCTACTCCCTGGTGCTGGCCACTTCGAACGGCGCGGACGACGACGCGGTGGCCAGCCTGGGAGAGTATCTCGGCGTGCGCGTGGAGCGCGGCTCCCTTGACGATGTCGTGGACCGTTTCCTCGGCGCGGCGCGGCGCTGCGGTGTGGCTTCCTTCGTCCGCTTGAGCGGCGACAGCCCGCTGCTGGACCCGGCCCTCGTGGGCCAGGCCGCCGGCTTGTTCGACGCGGAACGCGCCGACCTGGTCACCAACGTCTTTCCCCGGTCGTTTCCCAAGGGGCAGTCGGTGGAGGTGATCGCGGTGGAGGCCCTGGAGCGGGCGGCAGCTGCATCGAACGATGCCGAGGACCGGGAGCACGTGACCCGGTACCTGTACCGGCATGCCGACCGGTTCCGCATCCGCAATTTCACGCACGAGCCGAATTGCGGCGAGATGCAGCTCTCCGTCGACACCGCGGAGGACTTCGAGCTGTTCTGCGCCATGGTGGCCCGGATGACACGTCCGCACTGGGACTATGGCGTGGACGAACTGATCGAACTGCGACGTTCCGTAATGGCCGGAGCATGATCGCCGACGGTCCGGAACACGCGAGAGGCGGGTATCATTGCGGCGCCGTGGCGCCGCCGCGTATCCGATCGGCGCCACGGACATCAGAACGGCAGAACGTGCTCTCGCAGCCGTCCGGAACCGTCACCTAGAGGCCATGACCTGACCATGCAGAGAAGTATTGCGTTCGGAGCCCCGATGATCGGGCCGGAGGAGCGCGCCGCGATCCTCGAAGTGCTGGAGGGCCCGATCCTCGTCCACGGGCCGCGCGCGGTGAAGTTCGAGGCGGATTTCGCCGCCTACACCGGTGCCCCCCATGCCGTGTCGGTATCGTCCTGCACGGCCGGCATGCACCTCGTCTGGTTCACGCTCGGGCTGGGGCCCGGCGACGAAGTGATCGTGCCGGCGCAGACGCATACGGCGACGGCGCACGCCGTTGAGCTCACCGGTGCCAAGCCCGTCTTCGTCGATGCGGAAGCAAGCACGGGCAACATCGATCTCGCGGCGCTCGAAGCGGCCATCACGCCGCGCACCCGGGCGATCGCCGTCGTCCATTTTCTCGGGCTTCCGGTGGATGTCCGGCGCGTCGTCGAGGTGGCCCGCAAGCACAAGCTCTTCGTGCTCGAGGATTGCGCCCTGTCCATCGGTGCCAAGCTCGACGACGTCCACACGGGGCTGATCGGCGACTGCGGCGTGTTCTCGTTCTATCCGGTCAAGCACATGACCACCGCCGAGGGCGGCATGGTCATCACGCGCGACGGCGACCTCGCCGCCCGCCTCAAGCTGCGCAAGGCGTTCGGCGTCGACCGGACCCACGGCGAGCGCAAGATTCCCGGCACCTACGACGTGGTGGCGCTGGGCTTCAACTACCGCATGAGCGAGCTGCATTGCGCGCTGGGCATCGAACAGGTGAAGAAGTTGCCGAGCTTCATCGATCAGCGCGAGCGCAACTATCGCGTCTTGTCGACGCGAGTGCGGTCGATCGAGGGTGTGACGCAACTCGACTCCACGGCCGGGCGTTTCCTCAGCAGCTACTACTGCCTCTCGGTGATCCTCGACGATCGGCTCGCGGGCCGCCGGGCCGAGATCGTGGCGCGCATCAACGCCGAAGGCGTGGGTACGAGCGTCTACTACCCGCAGCCGGTGCCACGGATGACGTACTACCGCAACAAGTACGGCTGGAAGGACGGCAGCTTTCCCAACGCCGCCCGCATCAGCGACTGCTCCATCGCCTTGTCAGTAGGTCCGCACCTGAACGAGGACGACATGAACTACACGGCGGACGTGCTGCAGCGAGTCCTGGAGGAGTTCGTCGGGTGAAAGATATCGACTTGAGAGGCAAGAAGGTCGCCCTGATCGGCGGTTCCGGGTTCATCGGTCACAACCTTGCGCTGAAACTGGTTTCGCTCGGTGCGACGGTGGACGTCATCGACAGCCTCCAGGTGAACAACCTCGGGGCGTTCTCGAACGTCCATGGGGATCCCAACAAGTCGCTGTACCTGCATGTGATCAACACGCGCCTCGATCTGTTGCGCAAGGCCCAGATCCCGCTGCACGTCGTGGATGCCCGGGACTATCAGGTGCTATCGCGCTGCCTGAGCGACATCAAACCGGACACGATCGTGCAGCTTGCTGCGATCGCCCATGCGAATCGCGCCAACAAGGATCCGTACAGCACGTTCGACCACAGCTTTCGCACGCTGGAGAATGCGCTCGATTGCGCGCGCGGACAGGACAAGCACTTCATCTATTTCTCTTCGTCCATGGTGTACGGCAACTTCGAGGGCGATGCCGTCACCGAGGATCGCCGCTGCGAGCCCATGGGAATCTACGGAGCGCTCAAATACGGCGGCGAGAAGCTGGTCATCGCATACAACCAGGTGTTCGGGTTGTCGTACACGATCGTCCGGCCCTCGGCCCTCTACGGCGAGCGTTGCGTGAGCCGGCGCGTGGGTCAGGCCTTCATCGAGAACGCGCTCCGGGGCATCAATCTGAGCGTGAACGGGGACGGTACCGATGCGCTCGATTTCACCTACATCGACGACCTGGTGCAGGGGTTGGTGCTGGCCATCGCCCGCAAAGAGGCGCGCAACGAGATCTTCAACCTGACCTACGGCGGGGCGCGGACTCTCAACCAGATGGCCGACATCATCCGCGAGCAGTTTCCCGGCATCGAAGTGAAGTATCAGCCGCGCGATGCGCTGATGCCGGAGCGTGGGACGCTGTCGATCGAGAAGGCCAAGAGCCTGCTCGGCTACGCTCCCGCCAATCCGCTCGAGAAGGGCTTCGTGAAGTACATCGGCTGGTACAAGGAACTCGCGAAGGAGAATCCCGAGTTCTTCAAGCCCCAGCCGGTGCACGCCTGAGGCGGGACGGCACGGTGCGATTGTTCGGCAAGGACCTCGAGCGTGAGGTCGTCGTCGTTGCGGAGATCGGTGTCAACCACGAAGGTGACGTCGACGCTGCACAACGCATGATTACGCTGGCCCACGAAGCGGGCGCCGATGCAGTCAAGTTGCAGAGCTACACCCCGGAGCGCTTCGCTTCGGCGGCCGATCCAGTCCGGCTTGCTCGCGTGCGACGCTTCTGTCTCGACCGGGCCGCCCACGAGCGGCTGGCCGCGCACGCCCGAAGCATCGGTGCGACGCTGTTCTCGACCTGCGTCACCGAAGACGTGATCCCGATGCTGGCCGAGCTGTTTCCCGCGATCAAGGTCGCGAGCGGCGACATCAATTTTGAAGTGCTGGTCCGCGCCGCCGTGCGGACCGGCAAGCCCGTGATCCTGTCCACCGGCAACGCCGACGTCGACGAGATCGATCAGGCGGTGCGCTGGTGCCGCGAGGAGGCGGGTGCGAACACGGCCGAGCGCGTGGCGATCATGCATTGCGTCTCGGCCTATCCGGCGCCGATCGAGCAGGCCAACGTGCTGGGCGTGCCGTTCCTGCGCGATCGCTATGGTCTGACGACGGGCTATTCCAATCACGTGATCGGTGCCGATGCTTGCCTGGCGGCCGTGGCCCTGGGGGCGAGCATCGTCGAGGTCCACTTCACCGATCGGCGCGAGGGCCGGGAGTTCCGCGATCACGCGCTGTCGTTCGAGCCGCAGGAGCTCGCTGCGTTGGTGGGCAACGTGCGGCGGATACGCGCCGCGCTCGGCACGGCCGGCAAGCCGCTGCAGCCTGCGGAACTGGAGATCCGCACCGCCATGCGCAAGGGCGTGGCCGCGGCTCAGGATCTGGCCGCGGGGACGGTACTTGCCGCGGCGGACCTTGCCTACGCGAGACCGGCCACGGAGTTTGCTGCGGCAGAAATGCCGTCGCTGATCGGCAAGCGCCTCAAGGTGGCCGTGGCGCGGGGCCATCTGATCCCGCGGGCGGCCATCGGCCCGGCATGAGCCGATTGCGGGCGGCGGTGATCGGTCTCGGCGTCGGGGAGAAGCTGGCCGAGACGGTCGCGAGCCTGCCGGATTGCGAGCTGGCTTCGATCTGCGATCTGGACCGACCGCGTCTCGACGCGATCGGTGCTCGCTGGCCTTCCGCCTCGCGCACGACGAATGCCGAGGAAGTACTGCGGGACGCGAACGTCGACCTCGTCTGCATCGCCAGCTTCGACGACCACCATTTTGCGCAGGTCATGACAGCCCTCGAGCATGGCAAACATGTGTTCGTGGAGAAGCCGTTCGTGCAGCGCGAGGCCGAGGCGCGGGCGGTCAAGGACGCACTCAAGGCCCGTCCTTCGTTGCGATTGTCGTCGAACCTCATCCTGCGCAGATCGCCGCGCTTCCTCGACCTGCGTCGCCGCATCGACGCCGGCGAGTTGGGACGCCTCTATCACCTGGAAGGCGACTACAACTACGGTCGGTTGCACAAGATCGTCGAGGGGTGGCGAGGCAAGCTGGATTTCTATTCGGCGGTCCAGGGCGGCGGTGTTCATGTCGCCGACCTGCTGATGTGGCTCGCTCGCGACCGCATCGTCGAGGTGTCGGCCGTCGGGAATGCGATCGCGAGCGAGGGCTCCGGTTTTCGCAACTTCGACATGGTGGTCTCGACCCTGAAGTTCGCCGGCGGTGCTGTGGGCAAGCTCGGCGTCAACTTCGGTTGCGTGTTCCCGCACTTTCATCCGATGGCGATCTACGGCACCGATGCGACGTTCGTCAACGCTCCGGAACATGCCCTCCTGTACCGGTCCCGCGATCCGGGTGCCGCGCCGACGAAGCTCGACACCGAGTACCCCGGCACGCACAAGGGCGACCTCATCGCGAGCTTCGTCAGTGCGATTCTCGGGCGGGGCGAAGCCGAGGTCACCGAGCGCGACGTCTTCGACAGCCTTGCCGTGTGCTTCGCGATCGAGCAAAGCGCCCACACGGGTACGCCGGTCAGGGTGGAGTATCTGTGGGACGAGGTGCGCACTTGATCGAAGTCCACGAAGACCGCTGGTTGCAGACGTTCCTCGGCCGATCCGCGCTGCGTGTGACCGGATCAGCGGACGGCTCCGATGCGTGCCGCGCGGCTCTGCGCGGACTGGCGCAGAGAGACGCGTTTTCCTATGCGCGGGTGCCGACCAGCGACCCCGCTGCGCTGGACGTGTTCCAGGCGGCCGGATTCCGCGTGGTCGATACGACCATCACGCTCGAGACTGCGGGTTTGCCCGAATCGGTTGAGGAGCATGCAGGGGTGCGGTTTGCTCGTTCCGGCGACGCGGCCGGTGTCGAAGCGGTGGCCCGGGAGGGTTTCGCCTATTCGCGGTTTCACCTCGACCCGCACATTGCCAAGGCGACCGCGGACGAAGTGAAGGCGCAGTGGGCAGCCAATTTCTTCAAGGGCGCACGTGGTGACCACATGGTGGTCGTGGACGTGGCGGGGCGCATCGCCGGGTTTCTGCAACTGCTCGCCGGCAACGACGGTATGCTGACGATCGATCTCGTGGCAGTTGCCTCCGACTTCCGCAGGCGCGGCCTGGCGGCGGCCATGATCCGCTACGCCGCGCATGAATGCGCGGGAACGCGACGTCTCCGTGTGGGCACCCAAGCAGCCAACGTCGCATCGTTGCGGCTCTATCAAGGCCTGGGCTTCGTCGTGAGCGCCACGGCGTACGTGGTGCATTGCCACGGTCCGGCCGTGCGGAACTGACACCATGTGCGGAATCGCAGGTTTCATCGGCACGCGCCTGATCCCAGACGACACGGTCGAGGAATGCTTCCGTCTGATGGCGCGGCGCGGCCCCGATGCGCATGGCCACCGGCGGTTCACCACGCCGGCGGGGCGCCAGGTGCTGCTGCTCCATACGCGCCTTTCGATCATCGACCTGGACCCGCGCTCCAACCAGCCATTTCAGGTGGGCCGCCGCTGGATCACGTTCAACGGCGAGCTCTACAACTACGTCGAAGTCGGCGATCGGCTACGGCGGGATGGTGTGGCACTGCGTACCCGCTCCGATACCGAGGTGTTCCTTACGGCCATCGACCGATATGGCTGGGACATCCTCGATGCGGCCGAGGGCATGTGGGCATTCGCGGCCTACGACGAGGCTGACGGCAGCCTGGTGCTCTCACGCGACCGGTTCGGCGAGAAGCCGCTCTACTACGTCCGCACACCCGAGGGCGTTTATTTCGGCTCCGAGCCCAAGTTCATCTTTGCGCTGATGGGTCGGCGACTGCCGGTGGACCGGGCGCACCTCAGCCGCTATCTCGTCAACGGCTACAAGGCGATCTACAAGTCACGTGCCGATTTCTTCGAAGGCATGGAACAGGTCACACCGGCCGCCAACCTTCGCATCGGCGCGGACGGTGCCTTGACCGAGTCGTCATACTGGACGCCAGCCTTCCGTCCGCGCGACGACATGGGCTACGACGAAGCGGTGCGCGGCGTGCGCGAGCGGCTGGACCGCTCGGTGCGCCTGCGGTTGCGCGGCGACGTGCCGCTCGCCTTTCTCATGAGCGGCGGGATCGATTCGAACGCGCTCATCGGCATCGCCAAGCGCGCGCTCGATTACGACGTGCATGGCTTCACCATCATGAACGAGGACGAGCGCTACGACGAACGCGAGCTGGTCCTCCAGTCGGTCGCCGATCTCGGCATCCGGCACACGCCGGTGCCGATCTCTTCCGAGCACTTTCTGGAGCGCATGCGCGACCTGGTCCGCTACCACGACGCGCCGGTGTTCACCATCACGTACTTCGTTCAGTGGCTGCTGATGGAGCACGTGCACCGGCACGGCTACAAGATCACCATCAGCGGAACCGGTGCCGATGAGCTGCTGACCGGCTACTACGATCACCACCTGATGCACCTGGCGGAGATCAAGGGGACGCCTGCGTACGAACCGACGTTGGCGGCGTGGCGCAAGCACGTGCAACCGGCGGTGCGCAATCCATACCTGAGCAACCCCGATCTGTTCGTGGACGACCCGGGGTTCCGCGATCACATCTTTCTCAATAGCGAAGGCTTTGCCGAGTACCTGACGGAGCCGTTCGCGGAAGCATTCACCGAGCACCGATATGCGGATTCGCTGCTGCGCAACCGCATGATGAACGAGATGTTCCACGAAGCAGTCCGGGTCATCCTGCACGAGGACGACCTGAATGCCATGTTCTACTCGATCGAGAATCGCTCGCCGTTCCTCGACCGCGAGCTGTTCGAGTTCTGCTACACGATTCCCACGCGACACTTGATCCGCGACGGCTTCAACAAGGTGGTGCTGCGCGACAGCGTTCGCGGGGCGGCGCCGGACTGCATCCTCGATCAGCGCAAGAAGGTGGGTTTCAATGCGCCGGTCGAGTCTTTCCTGGACCTGGCCGATGCGCAGGTGCGACGCTCGCTTCTGGCCGACAGCCCCGTCTTTGATATTCTCCGTCGCGACAAGATCGCGGCGCTGCTCGATCGGAGCGGTTTGCCGAACAGCGAGAGCAAGTTCCTCTTCTATTTCGTGAACGCCAAGATCTTCATGGAAGAACTGGGTGGCTGAGCGGATGCGCTACTGCAAACTCTGCGTTCTGCCCGACACGCGACCGAACCTGACCCTGGATGCGGATGGCATCTGCAACGCCTGCCGTTCCCACGGGACACGGCCGCGCATCGATTGGGCGAGCCGGGAGACGGCGTTCCGGGAGCTCTGCCGGCAGGTGAGTGCCAAGACGCGCGGCTACGACTGCCTGATCCCCGTGAGCGGGGGCAAGGACAGCACCTGGCAGACCGTAGTCTGCCTTGAGCACGGATTGAGGCCCCTGGCCGTGACCTGGCGCACGCCGGGCCGGACCGCTATCGGGCAGCGCAACCTCGACAACCTGATCGCGCTGGGTGTCGATCACGTCGACTACCAGATCAGCCCGAAAGTGGAAGGGCGCTTCATGGTGAAGGCGCTGGAGCGTTTCGGCAGCACGGCCATCCCCATGCATCTGGCACTGTTCAACATCCCGCTCAAGATCGCCGCCCGGTTCCAGATCCCGCTCGTGGTCTGGGGCGAGAATTCCGCTTTCGAGTACGGCAGCGCGGACGAAGCCCACACCGGCTTCAAGCTGGATCGCGCCTGGTATCGCACATATGGCGTGACCCACGGCACCTCGGCCTCGGACTGGGTGGACGCCGATCTCACCGAGAAGGATCTGGCGGGCTACTTCGGGCCCGATCCCGACGAGCTCGAGGCGCAGGGAGTCCGCGCGGTGTTCTTGGGCTGGTACTTCCCCTGGGACCCCGAAACCAGTCTGCAGGTCGCCAAAGCCCATGGATTCGCGTCCGACCCTGGTGGAGCCCGTACCGGCTACTACGACTACGCCGACATCGACGACGACTTCATCTCGATCCACCACTGGCTGAAGTGGTACAAGTTCGGCTTCACGCGGCTCTTCGACAACCTGTCGCTCGAGATCCGCAACGGGCGCATGACGCGGGCCCAGGCGGTGGATATCATCGCCGCCAAGGGCGATCAGACGCCGTATGCGGACATCGAGAAGTTCTGCGCGTTCGCCGGGATCTCGCGGGGGCGGTTCTTCGAGATCTGCGAGCGCTTCCGGAGCACCGGAATCTGGAACCGCGATGGCGGCGTCTGGAAGATCCGCGATTTCCTCATTCCCGACTGGAGGTGGGATGAAGTTCACGCCGATTGATCCGCCCCGGAAGTTCGAAGTCACCGGAGCAGGTGTCAAGCTGACGCTGTCCGATTGCGCGCGCATTGCACTGCAGGCCAACGAACAGGTGACGTTCACCACGGAGGCTGGCGCCGAGTACGACGTGGCCCGGAAGGATTGGGGCTTCTATGCAACCCCTTCGATAAATGCACGGTTGAAGTCGTTCGGGCTGCGCAGCGCGCTGGTGCTGTCGGTCTATGGACGTCTGTTCCTCGTGCTGGTGGAGAAGGGCAAGGAGGATGCGTTCCTTGCCTACGTAGAGGCCGATCGTCAGAAGCTGCTTTGCTGGCTGGACGACGACGCGGAAGTGGCTAGACTCGCCGGCTTCTACGGCGTCGCGCCTTGAGCACTTCGCGCCCCCGAGTCGGGAGCCGACCGCATGTCGCGCGCGTGTGCCCGATGTGCAGAGGTACGGACCTGCTGGTGCACTTCACGTACGATGTCCCGCCGCCACTGGAAACCCGTTTCCCGCTGGCCGAAGGTCGTACCTATTGGCGCGAGCTGCATCGATGCACGCAGTGCGGACACTACCTGGAATGGTTCGAGGCCGATCAGAGCGCGCTCTATGGCGGAGAGTACGTCTCCACCACTTACGGCGACTCCGCGGGCATTCGCCGCACTTACGACAAGATCAACGCCCTGGCGCCTGAGCAATCCGACAACGTGGGTCGCGCGCGATTCGTGGATGGTTACTGCCGATCTCGATGGCCCACAGACCGTCTGCGCGACCAGCGGCCGCGGCTTCTGGACGTCGGTGCGGGTCTGGGTGTGTTCCCCCATCGCATGAAGGAAGCAGGATGGGACTGTACGACGCTCGACATGGATGAGCGGCTGATCACCCATCACCGCGACGTGATTGGTGTGAGCGGCGTGTGCGCCGACGTGCAAACGGTTGAGGGCATCGGCACTTTCGACTTGATCACCTTCAACAAAGTGCTGGAGCACATCGTTGATCCAATTGCCGTACTCGCCAGCGTCCGACGCTTGCTGCGTGTCGACGGCTTGGTATACATCGAGTTACCGGATGGCGAAGCCGCGGAGGCGGAAGGCAAGGAACGTGAAGAGTATCTGCTCGGACACCACCATGTATTCAGCTTCGCATCCTATGCTCTGCTGATTGCGCGTGCCGAACTCACGTTGGTCGCGTGTGAAAGACTGCAGGAACCCAGCAGCAAGTACACGCTGCGAGGATTCGCCAGAACGGAGAGGCCATGAGCGAAGCACCGAAACCAGGCCCCGCCAGCGTGGAAGCGGCGGTCAAGCGTTGCTATTCGACCTGGGGAGAGAGCTACTACCAGGACTACTACGGACCGAATGCCGCGTACCCTCCCGTCCATCTTCCGTTGGTGACGTCGGTAGTGGATCAAGCAGCACCCGGGCGCCTGCTCGATGCAGGCTGCGGTCCGGCGTCGATGCTGCGGCACATGGTTCGTCCCGGCCGTGATGTCTACGGATTTGATCTGACGCCGGAGATGGTCGAGGAAGCCCGGCGGGTAATGGGCGATCAAGGTGTTCCCGCGCGGCGCGTCTGGCAGGGTTCCGTGCTCGATCGGCGCACGTTCGACTGCCCTTCCGAGCCGGCAATTCCTTACGATGCCGCGGTCTGCGTGGGCGTCTTCCCTCACCTGAGAGCTGCCGACGAGGAGCAGGCGATCCGCAATCTCCACGATTGCCTGCGGCCCGGCGGCATGGTTCTCGTCGAAGCCCGTAACGAACTGTTCTCGCTGTTCACTCTCAATCGCTATTCCCATCAACTGTTCCTGGAACGGCTGGTGCCGGTGGACACTCTGGAACGGCAGGCGGGACCCGAGTCCGACGCCCTGGGTGGGGCCTTGCGCGAGCTCGAAGGCATGTTCCGCATGGACGTGCCACCGGTGCGCAAGGGCAAGCAGGACGAACCAGGTTACGACGAGGTCGTGTCGAGACTTCACAACCCGCTGGTGCTCACGCGTCAGTTCGAACGAGCCGGCTTCGTCCAGGTCCGCACCCTCTTTTACCACTTCCATTGCCTGCCTCCCATGATCGGTTCCAAGGTTCCGAACCTGTTTCGCGAGCAGAGCCTAGCGATGGAAGGCGATCCAGAAGATTGGCGCGGGCATTTCATGGCATCGGCATTCGTGGTGGTGGCGACACGCGCATGATTCGCGACGATGGTTGGGCACGGCACTGCATCTGGGAGCACAGTCGGACCGTGCATGAGCTCTATCGCCGTCGTTGTCGGCGTGAAGCGGAAGAGATGACCGCGCATGCGCAAGCCGCGGAGCTGCTATTGGACCGAGTGGTTGTCGGCGACACTTTGCTCGACGCGGGCTGCGGCAGTGGCTATTTCTACCACTCGCTGGTCGCGCGAAATGTGCCGGCGCAGTACTGGGGCTTCGATGCCGCACCTTCCCTCGTCGAGATCGGTCGCGCGGAAATGCCGGCCTTCGGGCTGCCGGCCGAGCGCTTGCAAACGATGCGGCTGGAGGACGTCGATGGTGAGTTCGACCACGTCGTCTGCATCAACGTGCTGTCGAACATCGACAACTATCACCGGCCGCTCGAGCGTCTGCTGAGAATGGCACGCAAGACCGTGATCCTGAGAGAGTCCCTCACAGACGGTGCGAGCTACTCCTACGTACGTGACGACTACCTCGATGAGGGTGTGGAACTCAACGTGCACGTCAATCACTACGATCGGGCCGAGATCACGGAGTTCATTCGACGCTACGAGTTCACACCGCAGTTCATCGAGGATCGCCGCAGCGGCGGTCGCCCAGAGCTGGTGATCGGGTATCCGCATCACTGGGCCTTCGTGCTGGCGGAGCGGATCTGACGATGTCGCGAATTGCCGGCGTATCGAACGAGCATGCGTCGAGCGCCGGCGCCTTGACGCGTGCGCTGCTACCTGCATTGCAGTCCAGCCCCCAATGGGGCAGCACGGTCGTTGAAGTGCCGGGCACAGCCTTCGCGTGGACCGGCTGGCGCAAACCCGTGGCAGCCCAGTTCGGGCAGACGATGGCCGTAGTCGACGGAACGTTCTACAACCAGGACGAGATCGACTCGGCGCTCGGCGGGCCAGGGTCCGAGGATGATGCGCACAGGTTGCTCGCCGGGCTGCGCAAGTGGGGATTCCAGCAGACGCTCGCGCGCATCAACGGCGATTTCTCGGTGGCCGTATTCGATGCCTCGACCGGGGAGCTGTGGCTTGCCCGCGACCGCTTCGGCGTCAAGCCGCTCTACTACGCGAGCGCCGGGGGGTTGCTCGCATTCGCTTCGCGTCCGCGGGCGCTGTTGGGTCTGCCGGGGTTGACCGCGTCGATCAACCGCCGTTTCGCTGCCGTATTCGCAGGGGCTCACTATCGCTACATCGACAATCGTCCTGAAGAGTCACCCTACGAAGCGATCCGTCAGCTGCCTGCAGCTCACTGGTTGCGCTGGGCCAACGGCAGGGCGACTATCGGACGCTACTGGGACCTGAGCGAAGCGCCCGACTTCACTGAAGATGAATCGGACCTGGCGGCACGCTACCGAGCATTGCTGCTAGATGCTGTGCGACAACGGGTGAGAGCCGTGCAAGGACGGCCGGCGTTCACGCTCTCGGGTGGCCTCGACAGTTCCTCGGTATTGTCGTGTGCGGTGGATTTCACGGGAGCACCTCAGCACGCGTTCTCCAGCGTGTACACCGACAAGACCTACGACGAGTCCGACGAGATTCGCTCGATGCTCGCGACCAAAGTCGAGGAGTGGCACGCGATCGAAGTGGGTTCTCCGGACGTGATGAGCCTCGTCCGTGACATGGTCAAGGTCCATGACGAACCGGTCGTCACTGCCACCTGGCTGTCACATTACGTGCTGTGCAGTGAGGTGACACGGGCGGGCTTCGGAGCATTGTTCGGCGGTCTTGGCGGCGATGAGCTCAATGCCGGCGAGTACGAGTACTTCTTCTTTCACTTCGCCGACCTGCGCCGAGCGGGACGGGAAGCAGAACTCTCCCATGAAGTCGCAAGCTGGGTGCGGCATCACGATCATCCCATCTATCGCAAGAGCATGCCCGTGGTTGAGGATGCATTCCGACGTATGGTCGACTTCGCCCGTACCGGCCGTTGCCTACCCGATGGCAATCGTATGCGACGCTACTACGCGACCGTAGACCCGGACTTCTTCAACATGGACGATTTCGAGCCGGTGCTCGATCACCCGTTCTCGAGTTTTCTTAAGAACCGCACCTACCAGGACCTGTTTCGGGAGACGGCGCCGTGCTGTCTGCGTGCGGAAGACCGGCAGACGACAGCCTTCAACATCGACCATGTGGATCCGTTCTTCGATCATCGCCTGGCCGAGTTCATGTTCCGCGTTCCGGGCCACCTCAAGATCCGTGACGGCATCACCAAGCGGCTCTTGCGCGAAGCGATGCGAGGTATCCTGCCCGAGGAAACTCGGAACCGAATCAAGAAGACCGGATGGAATGCTCCCGCCCACGCCTGGTTCTCCCAGGGTGAGTCGGCGCAGGCGCTCGGCGACCTGATTGAATCCAGGGCTTTCCGCGAGCGCGGGCTGTATCGTGTCGATGAAGTGCGCAAGCTATTCGACGAACACACGCGCATCGTGGCAAGCGGTGCGTCGGCCGAAAACCACATGATGTTCTTCTGGCAGATGGTCAATGTCGACGCGTGGATGGCGCAGAACGAAGTTGGTACGGCAGATCCATGAGCGTTCGCCCCTTCCCCGAGTTCGTGATTCCGGAGGCCGATCCAACGATCCATGCGTCGATGTATCGTTGGGCGAGCGATCTGTTTCCGATCTGCCGTAGCCTCACTGGCGAAGGTGTGCGCGAGACGTTGCGCTACCTCCGCAGCGTCGTCCCCGGTCTGCAGATGCAGGAGATCGCTACGGGTACCCGCTGCTTCGATTGGGAGATCCCGGACGAGTGGAATATCCGCGCGGCCCGTCTGCTCGATCCGGACGGCCGTACGGTGGTGGATCTCTGTGATAGTACGTTGCACGTGATGAGCTACTCGGTACCCGTGGACGAGGAACTGTCGCTGGACGAACTGCAGTCGCATCTGTACTCGTCCGAAGACCAGCCAGACGCCATCCCTTACGTGACGTCCTACTACAAGCGGCGCTGGGGCTTCTGCCTGCCACATCGACTGCGGCAGGCGCTGAAACCGGGGCGCTACCGTGCCGTCATCGATTCCACTCTCGCCCCGGGTGCCTTGAGTTACGGCGAATTGGTGATCCCGGGTGAGACCCCGGACGAGATCCTGTTGTCCACTTATGTGTGCCACCCCTCGCTTGCCAACAACGAACTCTCCGGGCCGGTGGTGGTGGCAGCCTTGGCGCAGTGGCTGCAGGCGCAACCGCGCCGTCGCTATACCTATCGCTGCGTCTGGGTACCGGAAACGCTGGGTGCCATCGCCTACCTCAGCAGAAACCTCGAGTCCATGAAGTCTCGAACACGTGCCGGCTTCGTCGTCACGTGCGTCGGCGACGATCGTGCATATTCGTTCCTTCCGTCCCGGTTGGGAGGCACCCTTGCGGACCGGGCGGCCCAGCACGTGCTGCGGCATCGCGCGCCGCAGTTCCGCTCGTACAGTTTCCTCGATCGCGGCAGCGACGAGCGCCAGTACTGCTTCCCGGGCGTTGATCTACCGGTGGTTTCAGTCATGCGGTCGAAGTACAACACCTACCCTGAATACCACACGTCCCTGGACAACCTGGACCTGATCTCGCCTGAAGGCCTGGGCGGTGGCTACGAGGCCTATCGGCGGATCCTGAGCCTGCTCGAGCTGAATGAGAGGTTCCGGGTGACTACCTTGTGCGAGCCGCGGCTGGGGATCCGCAATCTCTATCCGGACCTGCAGCGCAAGGAGGTCTCGGACGATGTCGTGCCGATCCTGAACATCCTGGCTTATGCCGACGGTCAGCACGATCTGGTCGCGCTGGCGGACGCGATCGAGTTGCCGTTCGAGCGTTGCGTCGAATTGCTGCGTTCATTGCATCGCGCGGGACTCATCGATTCTGAGGGCTGATTCTGTGCCTCCGCAGAGCGGCAACCTGCTACCATGCGGGATGAGGAGAGCGAGTGACGGCGAGCAGATCGGCTTCGACCATTGCCGCACCGATGCACGACGGCTCGCAGTGCTTGCTCCGGTCCTGAGGAGCCTCCCGCCGCAGTTGTGTCCCGAACCCGGCCGTGTCGTCCCGCGCACCGGCCGACAGCATTGGTAAATGCAGACTGATCATTCCGTCCCGACCATGCCGCCGAACCTGGCCGCGCTAGAGCGCCGACTCGCCGAGAAATTCCCCTATTTCGCCAAAGTCGTCTCCAAACGGATGGACGACTTCGGGCAACCCTGGATCGACGATTTCGAGGACGAGCTGCGAGTGTTCTTCGCCGGCGACGCCTCGGCTCTCGACAAGGCGACCGACGGCTATGGGGTGTTCGCCCTCGATGCCATGAAGCTCCAGAAGCGCTTCGACAAGGAACGGCAGTACATTCCGAAGAGCTATGCGGACGTGGCTGCGAAGGTCTACCACAGCCCCGCGTACATGTTCGACCTGTACCTGCCCGGCATACTGCTATCGCAGTTCCTCTGGCATCACCACTACCAGCAGCTCACGTTCTGTCGCGAGCGGTTCGTGCCTCGCGCGAAGGCTCTCGGCGCGCGCAGCTTCTATGACGTGGGTGTCGGCACCGGGTTCTATTCCAAGGAGATGCTGCAGGCTCTCCCGGAAGCGCGTGGCACCGGGTGCGACATCAGCGAGCATTCGCTCGAGCACACGCGCCGCATGCTTGAGCGGTGGGGCCTCGATGGCCGCTACGAACCGCGCCGCCTGGATATCCTGACCGCTGATCTGCCACCGGCGGACTGCATCGTCTCGGTGGAGGTCCTGGAGCATCTCGAGGACCCGCCGGCATTCCTGCGCGCTCTGAACCGTATGCTGCGGCCAGGTGGCGTTGGCTACATCACCGCGGCCATCAATGCCCCCAATGCGGACCACATCTACCTGTATCGGTCCATCCAGGACGTCCTCGGAGAGATCGAAGGCGCCGGCTTCAAGGTGCTGGAGCACGAGGAATACTTCGGCTACGTGCCCAAGCCGGGCGAGTCCGTCCCCAGCGGCGGCGTCTGCATCGTGACCAAGGAGTGAGTCGACCGTGAGCCAGCACCCGTTGATCGCGCGGCTGCAACCGATCTTTCGCGATATCCTCGATCCCAAGCTCGTTCTCACCGAGGAACTCGATGCCTCCAAGGTTCCCCAGTGGGATTCACTCAACCACATATCGCTGGTTGTGGCGATCGAGGCGGAGTTCAATGTCGAACTTACGGCCGAAGAACTGGCAACGCTTCGCAACGTGGGTGACATGGCACGCCTGCTGGCGGTGAAAACGGGATCGAATGGGTGACGCGAGCGCACCGGCGCCAGGCGCGCCGCTGACACTCGACCAGATGGTTCCGGGGATGGTGGCGGAACTCCGACGTAGTTTCTCGCTGCACGATCTGCAGGCTTTCGGAGCATTGGCTCCGGACCACGCCCCGGTGCACCGGGACGCTGCGTTCGCACGAAAGCAGGGCTATCGCGACGTGCTCGTATTCGGATTCCTGGTGGCCGCACCGTTTTCGGGGATTCTCGGCGACCGGCTGCCCGGGCCATTGACGGTGCTGCACACTTTGCGCTTCGGCATGGTGGGGCCGGTGTACGTCGGCGAGGAGATCTCCTATCGCGTCGAGGTGAAACAGGTATCCCGCGCGACTGGTGCAGTAATCATCGACCTCATCGCGTCGCGCGCCGATTCCGGGGAGGTGGTCCTGCGTGGTCAGGCCCAGTGCGGGTTCCGGGCAAAGACATGAGCATGAACACCGAATTACTCGATCGCTACCGCGCAGCGAAGGATCTACGCAGTCTGCTTGGCTGCGTCCGCGATTTCGATGCGCTGCCCCCGGTCGACGCGAGCGATGGTCCGACCGTTCGGCTCGCGCTGGCCGGAAACTGCTCGACGCAGTTCCTTGGGAAAGGCTTTCCCCTGGCGTTGGCGGCGCGCGGCCTGCGTGCGAGTGTGTTCGAAAGCGGCTACAACGCTTGGCAGATGGATCTGCTGGATCCGGCATCGGAGCTGTACCGCTTCGCCCCGACCCACGTCATGCTGGTGCTCACCTCCATCGATCTTGCCTACGGATCGTTGCGATCCCCGGAACGCGTTGCAGGCGCCGTGGCGGCGGCGGCCACGGCGATGCTTGAGCGCACCCAGGCGCGGTTGCTAGTCACGCTGCCAGAGCCGCTGGGCGAAGAGACGTCGGACCAATCGGCCGCCTACGGTTGGCGACGCGATACGCGCGCGCGTTTGGAATCAGCTCTGTCGGATCCGCGCATCAGCTTGATCGACCTCGATCCGCTCGTGCGCCATGCGGGCACCGCCTCCTGGTATGACGATCGGTTCTATGACACGGCCAAGCTCGCATTTCATCCGGACCAGACGCCCCGGGTCCTGAGCCAACTGGCTGCGGCCGTGGCCGGGACCGTCGTCCCTCAGTGCAAGTTGGTCGTCTGTGATCTGGACGACACGCTATGGAGCGGGCGCGTCGGCGACGATGGCTGGCAAGGCGTCGACCTCGATGCTGGTGGCGCGGGCCGGCATCATCTGCGTCTCCAGCTCTTCCTCAAAGGGCTCATGCAGCAGGGCGTGCTGCTTGCCGTTTCGAGCAAGAATGAGCCGACGCCCGTGCGCGAGGTCTTCGAGCGGCGTCCGGAGATGTTGCTGAAGCTGGACGATTTCGTGGCGACGCAGATTCATTGGGAACCCAAATCCGTGAGCGTCGAGCGCATTCTGCGCTCGCTCAACCTTACGACATCGGGCGTGGTGTTCCTCGACGACAATCCTGCGGAGCGGGCCGAGGTGCGCCGGCGGTTTCCCGAGGTCTTCATTCCGGAACTGCCACCGAATCCGGCGCTCTGGGTGCCGCTGCTGATCGATAGCGGATTGTTCGACCGTCGCGTCTTGACCGAAGACTCCTCCCGGCGGCTGCGCATGTATCAGGAGAACGCACAGCGCGAAGCAAATCTCGCTTCCAGCGCAGACATCGGAGCGTATCTCGGCGACCTCGGGATGGAGCTTACGGTCCACGATGCAGCGGAGCATCGAGAGCGCGTGGTTGAGCTGGTGCAGAAGACCAACCAGTTCAACCTGACCACGCGACGCTACGGATGGACTGAGCTGGAGTCGATTGCCGAAGGCGGGCTGGCCCTTTGCTATCGGCTGACGGATCGCTTTGGCGACAACGGCGTAATCAGCGTAGTGGTCGTTCGGCGCGAGAGCGACGAGGTGTACACGGTGGACCTGTGGCTGATGTCCTGTCGGGTCATGAGTCGCACGGTGGAGAATGCGATCATGGAAGACTTGGTCGAACGACTGGAGGCCATGGGCGCCCGCCGACTCGTCGGGCGCTACATCGAGACGGCTAAGAACGCCCCGGTGAAGGACTTGTACGAACGACTAGGATTTGCATTGACCGGCGAATCCGGCGGCGAGAAGTCCTACGAGCTTCGCATCGATGGCAAGCCGCTGCCGTTCCCCAGCCCGCACGTTCGTCGTCTCGACCGCACTCGAGCCCGGTATCATGCCTAGGATCAGCCCGGGCGAGTTTCGCCGGTGGTTCGAAGAGGTCATTGCGCCGGAGGACGAGATCGTGGTGGTCTACTCGGGCATCTGGGCATTCGGACACCAGTTCGGCCTGCGAGTGGTGGAAGTGCCGCGGATGCTGCTCGAACAAATGCTCGAGGTCCTGGGGCCAGGACGTACGCTGGTCCTGCCGGCCTACACGTATGCGTTCGCAGGGTCGCGTCGCTACAGTCCCGCGGAATCCGCTCCGGAGACCGGGATCCTGCCGCAGGCATTCCTCAGGGAGTTCCCGGCGATCCGCACGCAAAGTGCGCTCAATTCGTTTCTTTGCATCGGACCGAAAGCCGAAGCGCTGCAGCCGATCCGCGGCGCCACGCTGTGGGGCGAAGGCAGTCTCAAATGGTTCTTCGAGAAGCACCATGCGCGCATGGTCACCCTCGGTATTCCCTGGAAAGATTCCCTTGGATTCCTGCATCGGATCGAAGAAGCAGCTGCGGTCCCTTACCGCTACTTCAAGACCTTCAATGGCACATGGGCGGAGGGTGGCAAGACGCAACCTTGGGCTGAAACGATGTTCGTCCGATCGATCGATGTCATGCCGTACTTCGTCTGGAGCAAGGTTGATGAGCTCCTGCGCGCGAGGGCCCGGGTGGCTCGCGCCGCGGCTCCAATATTCATGGAGTCGGCGGACGCGGCCGAAATCGTATCGACTGGCTGCGAATTGCTCCACGACGATCCGTACGCACTGTTGGCCAACGCCGACGAAGTCAGGGCCTGGGTGTCGAAGAACAAGGTTGTGGAGATCGAGACGCTTCGTGCTCGCGAGCCCGCAGCTCTCGGCTACCACGATCGCCTGATGTCCGGAACTGCGTGAGATGAAGCTGCTGTTCTTCTCGCCGTTCTCGGGAATCTGGGAGTTTGCCGCGCTGGAGGGGCGCGTCGCTGCGTCCCTGCAAGCGGATGGTCACGAAGTCGCCTTCATAACCTGCGGGGGCGTGTTCGATCGCCACTGCGTGGTCATGGCGGCACATGGCTTGCCTCCCGACGCCACCTCAGAGCGGCGCGAACGGGTCTGCGACGATTGCCGTCTTCGAGCCGATACACTGAAGCAGGCGCTCGAACTGACCGGCGAAAGACTCGTGGGTGTCTTGAGTGAAGAGTCCATTGCTGCGACCCGGCGGATGGTCGACGGACTCGATCCGCGATCGGCACTCGACCTCATCGTTGATGACATTCCCGTCGGCCGTCGCGCCCTGTATCCGTTCCTGGCCTTGAAGAAGAAGGACCGATTGGACCTTTCCGATGCCGAATGGACTGAATACCGCGATCAGCTCTGCAATACGATCCTGTCGGTCAAGGCGACGGGTGCATTGATCGACAAGCATCGACCGGATGCCGTCGTTACCTACAGCTCGACCTATTCCATCGTCGCGGCATGTCTCGAAGTGGCCCGCAACCGCGGTTTGAAAGAGTACTTCATGGAGGCCTCGGGGGGCATGGGGAGCCGGCACTATCGAGCGATCCTCGCCCGCGGCGGAATCGGAATCTGGTACGAAGACCTTCGACGGGCTTGGGAACTCGCATCGGATCTGCCGGCCTCGCCAGAACATCTGAGGCTGGTCTCCGACCACATGCTGCATCTCTTCGGGTCGAAGAGCGCGTTCGTGTACTCGGCGTCGGCTCGTGCGGGACGATTCGACGGGCGAGATCTGTTCCATGTCCGTCCTGGCCAGCGGATGCTCTTGGCGACGATGAGCAGTTATGACGAATGGTTCGCGGCCGAAGAGGCCGGTCTTCTGGTCAGACACCGATCGGCGTTCGATACTCAGCATGAATGGGTGGACATGCTGCTCGAGTTCATCGCGCGTAGACCGGATCTGTTCCTCGTATTGCGAGTGCATCCGCGCGAGTTTCCGAATCGCCGGGACAGCATCTACTCTGACAATGCCAGACGATTGACCGAACGGCTGCGCGCCGTCCCCGAGAATTGCGCGATCAACTGGCCCGATCAGAACCTGTCGCTCTACGATCTGGCCAAGTGCGCTGACGTCGTTCTCAACGCGTGGTCGAGCGCAGGCAAGGAACTCGGCCTGCTGGGGATACCCGTGGTCGAATGGGCGCCCGACGTGCTCCTGTATCCGCCCGATCCGACCTACGTGGCCAGGGATGCGTCAGAGTATGAAGCATGCATCGAGCGAGCATTGGCGAGCGGTTGGAGCGGGGAGCGTGTGCGACGGATGTTCCGGTGGTGTGCCCTCGAATTCGGCGCGGCGACTTTCGGATCGGCGGCGCCTACCACCGGACCAACGCCGCCGGGTTCGATCGTGCGACTGTGGCGGGCGGTGCACCGGCGCGTCGCTCCCATGAGCGTTGCTCGGACAGCGCTTCGTCCGCTGCTGGATCCAGTCGCGAGCCGACAGATCGTCCAGACGGTGACCGTCGGTGCGTACAGTTTGGTATCGACTTGGTTGGAATCGAGCAAGGAAGCGACGTCATCGCTTTGCGTGAGTGACGAGTGCCGTGCGCTCGCGCGCGAGGTAGAGCGCTTGGTCCTGGGCTTGTATGGCAGTCTCGAAGACATGGGTGACGGAATGCAGAAGGCGCTGCTCAGTTTCGCCCGCGAACAACGAGGTGCGCATGCAAGCGACACAGCAATACGCGTGAGGTCCACGGGTTGAAGCTGACGATCGACTATGCCTCTCATCCGGCATTCAGGACGCTCTCGCCGGAGACCCGCGTGTTTGCAGATGCGAGCCGCTATTTCACGGCGGTCGACGTTATCTGGGCAGAAATAGTTTCCGCCGCCGCTCTGAATGCGAGTCGTGCGGGTACGGAATTCGATCGTAAGACGCAACCTATACTTTCCGACTTGAAGCAGGCATTGGCCGGCCAGCGCATGCCCGAGGACTACCTTCCTTTCGTCTCGGCGGCGCTGGTCAAGTCGCAGGAGGCCATTCGTGCCGAGATTGTGCAAGTGATTCGAGGGCGTGCGACGACGCGCGCGCCGGACGTCGAGGTTGAGCGCATCGTTGCGCAGTTGCAGGATCACGGGGCCGCCGCTTTCCGAATGGACACGCCGATGCGCAGGGCGATCGTCGAGTCCCTGCAGCCGTACTATCGAGAAGTCGAGTCGCAGCGCGATAGCGGTTCGGGCGCACGCTGCTTCGTTACGATTCCCGCGCGCGGTACACACTGGAACATCTTGAAGTCCTTTGTCCGCGACAAGCGTATTGAGGATGCTATCAGTGCCTACGCCGGCTTCCGTCTGGAGTTGTCCGGCTATTCACTGACCTTGTCGCACCCGGGAGAGACCTGGTTCAAGATCTGTTATCAGGATATCGGGCTTGCCGCGCCCAGGACGGTCCAGCAGCACTACGACCTCGACAATCTGTCCGCGAAGTCGATGTTCTACTTGAACGAGGTTGACCCGGATTGCGGCCCGTTCACCTACCTTCCTGGTAGCAGATCGCTGATCCGTTGGCGAAGCCAGACCTCCTTCTTTAAGTATCTGGATTACGCGAACAATGAATTCGCCGCGTCGCGCGAGAGTGCCGATACGATCTACAACCGCCCATTGTTCTGCACGCCCGCTCTGCGCCCCGCGTTTGCTGCGCTGCCGTCGGACTTGCAGGGAAGCGCATGTCCTGGCGATGACGTGCTTGACGACTCTGCTTTGTCGGCGACCCTTCTGGAAGGCGAACGAGCCCTCACAAGCGACGATGGGGATCTGATGTTGTTTGCCGGTGGCGAGACGTTGCATCGCGGGGGTGTTGCGCGAGGTGGCGAGCGCTACGCGTTGCAGATGATCTATTCAAGCCCCCCCGGTTTCGCGCAGCAGGTGAAACGGCTGCCACGGCGGCTTGCAGGTCGGATCAAGCGGACGCTGTCGAGGACCTGAGACGACGTGCTTCCTCCATCGAACGTGCTTGTGTCATGAACGACGTCGTCATCGACGTTGAGGGCTTGTCCAAGCGCTACCAACTGGGCGAATCATCCGGGTTCGGCTTGTGGCGTCGGCTGACGGAAAGGAATTCCCCTAGGGAGGAACAGCAATTCTGGGCGGCCCGGGATCTCACATTCCAGATTCACCGAGGCGAGGCTGTGGGCATCGTCGGATCGAACGGAGCGGGCAAGAGCACGCTGTTGAAGATGTTGTCTCGCGTCACTTCCCCGTCAGCGGGGCGTGCGCGTATCGTCGGCCGGGTCGGGACCATTCTCGAAGTGGGGACCGGATTTCATCCTGAGCTGACCGGACGAGAGAACATTTTCCTCTCCGGTGCCATACTGGGAATGCGCAAGGCCGAGGTGGAGGCGCGCTTCGATGAGATTGTCGCATTTGCGGGTGTCGACCGGTTCGTGGACACTCCGGTCAAGCGGTATTCCTCAGGGATGTACGTGCGCCTCGCGTTCGCTGTCGCGGCGCATCTGGAGCCCGACATCATGATCATCGATGAAGTGCTGGCAGTCGGCGACATCGGATTCCAGAAGAAGTGCCTGAGCAAGATGGATGAGGGTGTGCACGGTGAAGGACGCACCGTCCTGTTCGTGAGTCACAATCTGCAGGCGATCCGCAGCCTTTGCCAGCGAGCATTGCTGCTCGAGGATGGCCGCCTCGTCGCCGACGGCGCGGTTTCGGAGGTGATCGGCCAGTACCTGTCGCGACAGCGTACGTCCCTGGATATGCGCGGGCGGTCGATGGTAAATCGGCTCAATCGAACCGGTGGCCGCGCGCGCTTCACTTCGATGTCGGTGCGTGATACGGGGCAGGCGGATCAATGGACGTTCCGGCCCGGCCAGGACATAACCCTGGACTTCAGCTACGAGGCGGTCGAGTCTCTCGACAACCTGGGCTTTCTTCTGACGATCGCGGCTGCCGGTACCGGCGAGGTGATAACGTCGGTCAAGGAAGTACTCTCCGAACAAACGGTGCCTCGAGGTGCATCGGGAGAGTTCTCGGTGAGCTTTCCTGAGAATCGGTTCCGGCCTGGCGAGTTCGCTCTATCGGTTTGTCTTGGGAACGGTGACTTCAGCGCGTTCGAGGACATTCTTGACTCCAACGTGAGTCTTCCGCACCTGTCGATCGAGTCGGACGAGGAGGATTTTCATCTTCGCCTGGGATTCTTCTCCCCCAAGTACCGATTTGTCCGCGAATAGCCCATGCCGATCCTGAGACGCCTGTATACCTTGGCCCGCCGTGTGCGTCGGATAGTGGCGCCTCGACGTACGGACACGCTGACCGAAGTGTCGTTGTCGCAGACGATACTCGGTTCGGAGCGGCTGGTCGCCGTGGATGTGGGCGCCGCCCACGGATTGTTGCCGCACTGGCAATATCTGCCGCACGTGGCTGCGGTCTATCAGATCGAGCCGCGCGCACAGGCCTGCAAGGAACTGGAAGCGATCAACGCGGCCGCCGGGTATGGCGGACGCTGCAGTATCGTTGCGGCCGGACTGTCCGGCTCGGGCGGCGAACGCACGCTCTACGTTTCCAACGCTCCGACGGGTAGTTCACTGTTCGAGATTGACCCCGCTGTCTCGCGGGATTGTGCTGCCTACGTCGACCCGCGGTATCTGTATCCCATCGTGCCGACGCAGATCCAGACGTCGTCCCTGGCGACGGTTATGGATCGGCACGACGAAGCTCGGATTGACATGATCAAGCTCGACATCCAGGGGGCCGAACTCGAGGTCATGCAGGGGCTCGACGGTCCGCGTCTCGATGCCATGCTCGGCATCGAGATCGAGGTGGGGCTGCATGATCTGTATCCCAAGGACGCCGGATTCCACGCGGCCAACGAGTACTTCGAGGCTCACGGATTCGAACTGTTCGACGTACGCGTTGCGCGCGTTCATCTGCCCCATCAGGGCGATCATGAACACTTCCAGCGGAAGGTCTTCTCCACCTACGGCAACAGCCCGACGGTGTCGGCGCGCATCTGGGAATTCGACGCTCTGTATTTCCGCAAGCGCTCGAAGCTGCTCGAGTCCGCAAATGCCGGCGCTCTGCGTCGTATGATCGTGGTGTACTGCACGTACAATTTCTTCGCGGAGGCGTTCGATCTGGTGGGCCAGGCAGAGCAACGGCAACTGTTTTCCGAGTCCGAAGCCGCCGTTCTCAAGCAGGCGATCGTCGACCTGCACTACGTCAAGCATTACAGGCCGTGGCTTTCCGACACACCGATGATGCGTTTCCTGCGTCGTCAGGCCTATGTGTGGGCACCGCGCAGCGCTCCGCGTTGGTGCCAGTACATGTACCAAGGCTACCCCAACGGTTGACTGCAATGAGCCATGGGCGGTACACGTACGAGATCGAACCCGGAGTCCTGCGCGGCTTGGGACTCCACGAGCTGTGGCACTACCGCCACTTGGCCGGGTTGCTGGCCTGGCGCAACGTCCGCGTGCGCTACAAGCAGACGTTGCTCGGAATGGCATGGGGCATACTTGCCCCGGTAGCCTACACGCTGATTTTCCTGCTCCTGTTTCGCCTGGTCGCGGTGAAGGCTGCCGGCAATTTGCCCTATGTTCCGGTGGTTTTCGCGGGTATGGTCTTCTGGCAGTTCTTCAGCCGCGGGTTGGCGGACGCCGGTACGAGCCTCACCGCCAATGCCAATCTCATCACCAAGGTGTACTTCCCGCGGTTGGTGCTGCCGCTGGCTTCAGTGCTGTCCGGTCTGATCGATCTTGCGATCGCCCTGGTCCTGTTGATCGTGCTGATGTTCTGGTATCGCATAGCACCCACTGCCAACCTGTTCGCCGCCCCATTGTTCATGCTGCTGGGGGTGTTGCTCACCCTCGGGGGGAGTCTCTGGTTTGCGGCCATGGACGGCCTGTTCCGGGATCTTCGACATGCCGTGCCGCTACTGTTGCAGTTGGCGATGTTCGTGAGTCCTGTGGCCTACACGACCTCGGCCATAGTGCCTGAGCATTGGCGCTGGCTCTACGAATGGAATCCCATGGTCGCCTGCCTCGAAGGGTTGCGCTGGTCCTTGTTTCCCGGCGCGGCCGCGCCGACGCTTGCGATGGTGACGAAGGCTCTGGTCGTCACCTCCGTGCTCTTGGTCGGTGGATTGTTCTTCTTCGCACGGGTGGAGCGCACCGTGGTGGATCGCGTTTGAGACCACCATGATGGCGAGCCCGCTGCGGTCTGCATTTGCCGCAATCCTGTCCATGGAGGGCGAAGCCCGAAAGCTTGCGGAGTTCGCACTCCGAGCCTGTCCCAGCGGTACCGGCCGGAAAGCGGTCGACGTCGGCTGTGGTTTCGGCCGCAACCTGATCGCGCTCCGGGCGAAGGGTCTCGATATGCTCGGGGTGGAAGTGAATGCCCAGATCGTCCAACGCAACCTGGATGCTGGTCTACCCTGCGTGAGCGCCGAAGATTTTGCGCAAACGAACGATGCCTTCGACCTGTTGCTCATGTCGCACGTCATCGAACATTTTGCACCCGAAGACCTGTTCAGATTCCTGGATGGTTATCTGGATCGCCTCGGTCCCGACGGGTACCTGCTGATTGCCACTCCCCTGTCCAGTAACAACTTCTACGACGATTTCGACCACGTCAAACCGTATCAACCGCTTGGGTTGCTCATGGTCTTCGGCGAGCAAGAGGCGCAGGTCCAGTACTACGCGCGCAACCGGCTCCGCCTCGTGGACCTCTGGTATCGCCGCAGCTATTGGCGCATCAATCATGCACGCGGACGGCTCGTACGATCCCGAATGGGGCGTGTGTTGCAGATCGTCGACCTGCTTTCTGCGCTTGCGTTTCGCTGTTCTGGCGGATTGCTCGGTCGCACCGACGGCTGGGTCGGGCTATTCCGGAAAGTCGGTGCAGCAACGCCGGTCGGAACGGGCAGCCGGTGACGGTTCGATGTCGACGAGTTGCCGTGTCTGTGCCGTCGGGAGGGTTTTGCACGGGAAGATATACTGCGAGGCTGAGATGGCGCGCAAAGACGTGTCGGCGCCACCCGCCCAATGACCCTAGCCCCGATCGCGCTTTTCGTCTACAACCGCCCCGTCCATGCCCGCAGGACCATCGAGGCGCTGCTCCGCAACCCCGAAGCTAGAGATAGCGAACTCTATGTGTTCTCGGACGGTGCCAAGGACGAGCAGGCAGCCCCGAAGGTCGACGAGGTCCGACGGATGGTCGGGGATATTCGCGGCTTTCGCGCCTTGCACGTCGTCGCCCGAGAACGCAATCTGGGTCTTTCCGCCTCCATCGTGTCGGGTGTGGGAGCCCTTTGCCGAGATCACGGACGTGCGATCGTCTTGGAGGACGACCTCCTCACCGCGCCGGGCTTTCTGCGCTTCATGAATGACACACTGGCCCGCTACGCGGATGATTCCCGGGTGATGCAGGTGTCGGGCTACATGTTTCCTGTTGCGCCGGACGAATCAAACCGTGCTGCTTTCCTGCCGCTCATCAGTTGCTGGGGGTGGGGTACGTGGCAGCGCGCCTGGGACGCCTATGATCCGGACATGAAGGGCTATTTCACACTCGAAGCCGATCGGGCGCTGCGCCGCCGCTTCAACCTCGACGGTGCATACAACTACTTCGCGATGCTGCGGCAGCAACGGGCCGGCAAGATCGACTCGTGGGGCGTGCGCTGGCTGCTGAGCGTATTCATGCGCAACGGTCTCGTGCTCTATCCGCCGCAGACGCTGGTCGAGAACATCGGATTCGACGGCAGCGGCACGCACGGCGTGAGCCTCGGTGAATCGGAACGGGGTATCGAAGCGAGTTCGCCACCGGTCCCCGGTGCACCGACGGCAGTTGCCGTCGACGTCGGAGTGTTCGAGGCGGTGAAGCGCTATCTCAAGCAATCACACAAGGGTCTGCGCCCGTGGCTGGCGCGACGCTTCGGCCTGTGATCAGGAGCATCGCGCGGGATTGGCTGCCACCTGCGCTATGGCGCGGCATGAGTGCGGCCTATCGCACGGTGCGCCCGCGTAGGCCGCTGGTGACACACCCAGGAGTCGGTGACGGACAGGACCTTGCGGTGTACTGGGATCCGCAGATGGCGGCGATGCTCGAGACCTGGGGTGAGGACAACGCCTGGAACGAAATTCAACTGCTCCTGGTCGGTCGCACCGGCAAGGTGCTCGATATCGCGTGCGGCACTGGCAAGACCATGAGCCTGGTGTCGCGGCTTGCGGGCCTCGAAGTACATGGCTGCGACATTTCTGATTTCCTGATCGGCAAGGCGCTGGAGCGCGGGCTCGCGCGCGATCGCCTGCTGGTGACGGACGCGACTAACATGAACTACCCGGACGCGTCCTTCGACTATGCCTATTCGATCGGGTCCCTGGAGCACTTCACCGAAGAAGGCATCATCAAGTTGTTGACCGAGTGCCAGCGGGTGGTGACCAACACTTCATACCATATGATTCCGGTGTCCCGAAAAGGCAAGGACGAAGGCTGGATCAAGACCTTCCAAAGCTATCACAACAACAGCGTGGACTGGTGGCTGCAGCGTTACCAGGCGGTCTACCCGCGCGTCACAGTGATGGATTCGGTGTGGCAGGATTCCCTGTCGCTCGGGAAGTGGTTCATTTGCACGCAATAGGGTTGCCGGGCATGCCATCCGGATTGCGGATCCTGCGTGTGCTCTTGTCACTCCCAGTGCGGATTCGTGAGGCGGTGGAGGATCGCATCCGTCGATCAGTCTGCGCTGCGGCTGCAAGCGTGCGCTTCTCGCCGCGAGCGCAGGTGCACAATCCGAGCGGGAATCTGGCCGCCATCAGCATCGGCGAGCGTTCGCTCGTCGAAGGCCAGCTCCTGGTGTTTCCTGACAGTGGACAGATCCGCGTGGGCGAGTACTGTTACATCGGCGAGGGAGCGCGAATCTGGTCGGCGCTGAACGTGACCATCGGCAGCCGGGTGTTCATCGCCCATGGCGTCAACGTCCACGACAACAACGCCCACTCGCTTTCGGCCGATGAGCGGCATCGCCATTTTCGCGAGTCGCTCGAGGCCGGGGCTGCCAGTTTCGCAGAGAACGTCGAACCCGCGGCGGTCGTGATCGAGGATGACGCGTGGATCGGCTTCAACGCTTCCATCCTGAAGGGAGTTCGAATCGGACGTGGTGCGGTCGTGGGCGCTTGCGCGCTGGTCACGGAAGACGTCGAGCCCTATGCGGTCGTGGCCGGCCAGCCGGCGCGTGTGATCGGACGATCGCGACCGTGATAGCAACGCGCGGACGCTGCGAATCGTGAACCTGCTCGCCAAGTTCGCCAGGAAGCTGCAGCGGCTGGAAGAGATCGATGCGCGCTGCAACCGGATTCAGGAAGCGCTCGGACGGATCGAGGCTCGGCAGCTTGCCGACAACTCGGCCGCGCCCATCGCTGCGGCCGAGTTCCGGACGTTCTCGCAATGGGGTGAGGATGGCATCATCCAGCACCTGCTGCGGCAGGTTCGGGTACAACGCCGCATCTTCGTCGAGTTCGGCACCCAGGACTACTCCGAGGCCAACACCCGCTTTCTTCTGGTCAACGACAGCTGGTCCGGGCTCATCATCGACGGTTCGCAGGAGAACATCGACCGGGTGATCCAGTCCGAGATCTATTGGCGGCACAACCTGAAGGCGCTCTGCGCGTTCGTGACTCGCGAGAACATCGACGACCTCATCCGTGGGAGCGGTCTCGCCGGAGAGATCGGCCTGTTGTCGGTCGATATCGACGGAAACGATTACTGGGTGTGGGAAGCAATCACGAGCGTGAGCCCGGCCATCGTCGTGACGGAATACAACTGGCGATTCGGACCCGAACGCCGTGTTACCGTACCCTACGATGCGAGCTTCGAGCGGGCCCGTGCGCACCCGTCGATGATCTACTACGGCGCTTCACTCGCCGCGCTGTGCGCGCTGGGGCGACGCAAGGGCTACGCATTCGTTGGCTGCAACAGCGCCGGCAACAACGCATTCTTCATCCGTACCGACCTGCGACCGGCACAGTTGCCCGAACTGACGTCCCGGGAAGGCTATGTCGCGGGGCAATTCCGCGAAGCGCGTGGTGCCGACGGCCAACTCGCGTTCATGACGGCGGAGGCAGAAGAGGCGCTCGTCATGAGCCTTCCGCTCGTCGAAGTGCCGGGCGCCTGAGCCACAGCATGGCGCGGCGTGCCGTCGTCACGGGAGCGGCCGGATTCATCGGCCGGCACGTCGCCAAACGCCTTGCCGCAGAGGGGTGGCGTGTCATCGGCGTTGGCCATGGCACTTGGGGGCGCGACGAATGGCGTCGCTGGGGACTCGAAGATTGGCGCAGCGCCGACGTCTCGCTCGAGGCATTGCAAACCTATGCCGGCGAACCCGAACTGGTTGTGCATTGCGCGGGAAGCGGTGCCGTGGGGTTTTCGATCAGCCACCCGCATCACGATTTCCTCCGGACCGTCGGCACGACGGCTGCGGTACTCGAATTCGTTCGGCTCAATGCACCAGACGCTCGGATCGTCTATCCATCGAGTGCCGGTGTCTACGGGGTGGTGCACGATCTGCCGATCCTGGAATCCGCGCCGTTGAATCCGGTATCGCCCTACGGAGTGCACAAGCGGCTCGCGGAGGAGTTGTGCTTGTCATATGGCCGTCAGTTCGGCCTTGCGAGCGCAGGCGTCCGGTTCTTTTCGGTGTATGGAAACGGCCTGCGCAAGCAACTGCTCTGGGACGCTTGCGTGCGCAGTCGCGCGGACGGGCGTGCTCCGTTCCATGGCTCCGGATCCGAGATCCGCGACTGGGTGCACGTGGAGGATGCAGCCGCATTGCTGATCGTGGCGAGCGATCATGCTGCCCCAACCTTTCCTGTGGTCAACGGTGGAACCGGCGTCGGCGTCGGCGTGCGTGAAATCCTGGGCACCCTTTATCAAGCCCTCGGTATGCCTCACGCCCCGAACTTCTCGGGCGTTCAGCGCGCCGGGGACCCACCGGGTTACACCGCCGAGATATCCGCAGCGCTTCGCTGGGGATGGTCACCGACCATTGCCTGGTCGGACGGCGTGCGCGAGTACGCACGCTGGTTCGCAACCGAGTTCGCATGATCCGCGTCGGATTTCTGGTGCAGTACGACGCGCAGGGTTGGACCGGTGGAATCAACTACCTCTCGAACCTGTTCCATGCGGTGCGGGCACAACCGGAATCGCGCCTTGAACCGGTGCTCTTCACCGGTGTGGGCCTGAATCCGGACCTCGAACGGCGTTTTCCCGGCTTCCGGATCGTCCGTTCGCGCTGGCTCGACGGGGGTGGTCCACGGGGCGTGCTGCGGCGGGCGAGCATGCGCCTGCTCGGACGCAGCATCGGAATCACCGATCTCCTGCGCCGTGAGCGAGTTACGGTCCTGTCGCACTCAGGGGATCCCGGACGAGGTCTGGGCATTCCGGCCATAGGATGGATTGCGGACTTCCAGCACCTGCACGTGACCGAGTTGTTTTCCGCGAAGGAGCGCGCCGATCGAGACAGCGTCATCCGCAGGCTGATCGAGCACTGCGAACTTGTAGTGGTGAGCAGTCAGCACGCTGCCGGCGATCTCGCGAGCTTCGCTCCGACGCAGACCTCCAAGGCACGGGTCCTGCGTTTCGTGGCGACGCCACAGGATCCGGCGCGGTTGCCCGACCTGGTACTCCTGCGCCAGCAGTATGGGTTTGCAGAACCGTACTTTCATCTACCAAACCAGTTCTGGGCCCACAAGAACCACAGGATCGTGATCGACGCGCTGGCGACAATCGCCCGGAGCGGCCATGCGCCGCTTGTGCTGGCCACCGGCAGCACCACCGACTACCGAAATCCTGGCCACTACGAGCGTCTGATGCAGCATGCGCGCGAGGCCGGCATCGGCGATCGGTTTCGTTCGCTTGGGTTGGTCCCCTTCGAGCATCTGGGCGGGCTGATGCGCCATTGCGTGGCCGTGATCAACCCGTCGCTCTTTGAAGGCTGGAGCACGACCGTCGAAGAGTCGAAATCCATCGGCAAGACCGTCATCCTGTCCGATATCGCAGTGCACCGCGAGCAAGCGCCCGAGCGCGCCCGGTACTTTTCGCCAACCGATGCGAACGGGCTCGCGAACCATATGCTCGAAGCTGTGGCTGCGTTCGATGAATCGGCCGAACGCCGCCACGAACTCGAGGCTCGGGAACGCTGGCCCGAGCGACTCGCTGCCTTTGGTGCCGAGTACTGCAGGATCGTGGCGGAAGTGGTCAACCAGCCCGCGGGCGTCTAGATGTGATCGTGTCTGTCGACAGCCGCGCGGCTCCGAAGATCAGCATCATCACCGCCGTTCGCAACGGCGGCGAACTGTTCCGCGCCACCGTCGAAAGCGTCGTCGCCCAGACCTATCGGCCGCTCGAATACATCGTGATCGACGGCGCATCCACGGACGGTACCCTGGACATCATCCGCGCGAACGCTGCGCGCATCGACCACTGGTCGAGCGCAGCCGACAACGGTATCGCCGATGCATTCAACAAGGGTCTTGCCGCTGCGACTGGCGACTACCTGCTCTTCCTGAATGCAGACGATCGCCTGGCCGCGCCCGACGCCGTGGCGCGCATGGTGCAGGCGATCGCGACCAGCGCGTGGCCGGAACTCGCCTATGGCGATTGCCGGGTAGTGGCGCGTGCGACACGGCAAGAGCGCTACATCGCGAGCATCACCTTCGATGCCGCTCAGTTCCGGCGCGGAGCGATGTTGCCCCATCCCAGTTTGTTCATGCATCGTTCATACTTCGAGCGTTTCGGCCTCTACGATACGAGCTTCCGCATTGCGATGGACTACGAGATTCTGCTCAGGGGCATCCTCTCCGTACGAGTCCTGCACGTTCCGGTGGTCGTCACCGAAGTGAGCGACGGGGGCATGTCGACGCGCGACAGCGCTGCGGTCATCACGGAGATCGTGCGGGCGATGCGCATGCACGGGGTCGTCGCACCCGGGCTAGCCGAATGGCAGGTCAAGGCCCGTTTCCACGGGCGCCGGCTGGCGCGCCGGGTTCTGGAGGCGTGCGGACTGTACGGATTGTTCGCCCGTTGGCGCGACTCTTCCTCGAGGCCGGGTTGATGCCAACCTCACCCGGGTCATGAGCGCACGGCAGCTACTCAGGAACTGGGCGCTGGCCTTCCTGACGCCGCGACCGCTGATCGGCGCGTTGCATCTGCCGCGCTATTTCCGTGACTGGCGCCGGTTCGCCCGCTCGGCTGGCCGGCAACGACCGCGTCTCGCCGACAGCTATCCGTGCCTCGGCGATTGGACGACCGGCACGCCTTTCGATGCCCACTACTTCTACCAGGGTGCCTGGCTGGCACGCAGGCTCGTCGAGCGCAAACCGAAAGCTCTGCACGTGGATGTCGGCTCCAGTGTCCTGACCGTCTCGGTCCTGTCGGCCTTCACCGAGACCGCCTTCGTCGATCTGCGACCGCTGGGCTCCAGACTCGGCGGCTTGCACAGCATCGCAGCAGACGTTGCTCACCTGCCATTCGCGCCACGTTCGCTGGATTCGTTGTCCTGCCTGCACGTCATCGAACATATCGGGCTCGGGCGCTACGGCGACAGCATCGCACCGGACGGCAGCATCAAGGCGGCCGAGGTACTCGCCTCGCTGGTGGCACCTGGAGGCCGCCTGTATCTGTCCACCCCGGTCGGGCGGGAGCGGGTTTGCTTCAATGCGCACCGGGTCTTTGCCCCCGAGACCATTGCCGCGATGTTCGGTGGGCTCACGTTGCAGGAGTTCTCCTGCGTCGACGACGCCGGACGATTCCACGAACGCGTTGCGCCGCAGACCGCCGCGCACTTCGACTACGGTTGCGGCCTGTTCCTGTTCGAGGCATCTGTGGGGAGTGCCACTTGAGCGCAGCCATGCGCAGCTACCTGAAGCGCGTTCCGGCCTTCGCCTTCGCCGTCCACGCCCTGCGTCAATGGCGCCGCCAGCGCAATGCGAGCCCGCAGGACACGCCGTTCGGATTCAAACTGGCCGGCAATCGTGCCATGGAGACCGGGGCCTTCGAGGAAGCCGAAATCGCATTGCTGCGCGATCAGCTTCGCCCAGGCGACGTGTTCGTCGACATCGGGGCCAATATCGGCCTCTATACATGTCTCGCTCGTTCGCTGGGATGCACAGTGGTCGCGATCGAGCCCCTGGCCGACAACCTGCAGTGGCTCTATGCAAACCTGTCGACCAACGGTTGGAACGATACGGAAGTGATCCCCGTCGGCATGGGGCCGCAGGTCAGTCTCGCCACCTTGTATGGCGCGGACACTGGCGCGTCGCTGGTGCCTGGATGGGCCGGCGTTGCTGACCACGGTTTCCTGCAGCATGTCATTCCCATCAACACGCTCGACAACGTGCTGGGTGACCGGTTCGCGGGCAGGCGCATGTTCGTCAAGGCCGATATCGAGGGGGCCGAACTCGGCATGCTGCAGGGCGCGCTGCGGACGCTCACACGCGAGCCCAGACCCACCTGGCTGGTCGAGATCGTGCTGACCGAACATCGGCCCGGTGCCTGGAATCCTGATTTCGCCGCGACGTTCGACGCGTTCTTCGCGGCTGGCTACCGCGCCCGGATCGCCACTGATCTGAATCACACCGTTGACTCGCACGACGTCCGGCGTTGGGTCGATGCCGGACGCTGCGACCACGCGGCGTACAACTATCTGTTCACGTTCGACGATCGAGGGATTGGCGGTTGATGCATGAAACCAGTGTCATCGCACGCATCGTCGGTGGCCTGGGCAATCAGCTCTTCATCTATGCGGCCGCGCGCCGCCTCGCGGACGCCAATGGCGTGCCGCTGGTGCTGGACACGAACTTCTTTCGCTCCGATCGACGCTACGGGCGGTCCTATCGGCTCGATCGCTATGCGCTCGGTGCGCATAGAGTCCGGCACTCGGACACCCTGTTGCCGGCGATCGTCGATCAACGGCTCTGGCGCCTGAAACGTTGGGCGGGCCGTCTCGGGATGCCGCCGTGGATCGATTCCATCATCGAACGCATGCCGAACGTCTTCGAACCGACTGTGCTCGATGCGAAGATTCGTCGGCCCACGGTGTTCGACGGATACTGGCAGGATGAACGCTATTTCGAGGCCATCGCCGGGACCCTCCGACGCGAGATCGTGCCGACGATCGACCCCGGTGAGCGCAATCGCCGCTGTGCTGCCGAGATCCGCGAGCGCGACTGGATCGGCATCCACTGCCGTACGCAGCACCACCTGCAGGTCGATGGGACGGTGCGGGCGGCCCGCGGCCGCCCGGTGCTTGATCGCAACTACTACGAGCGCGCGCTGGCTGCACTCGACTTCAAGTCGAGGCCGGTGCAACTCCTGTTGTTCGGCGACGATCCGCGTTGGCTGCTCGATCAGCTTCCCGCAGGCCTTGATGCGACCGTGGTGGACTGGAACCGCGATCCGGGCGGCGAGGTGAACGATCTCTGGCTCATGCAGCAATGCCGGCGCCTGATCATTTCGAACAGCACCCTGAGCTGGTGGGGCGGTTGGTTGAGCGAGGTGCCGAACCGTCGGGTCGTCGCGCCGCGTCCGCAGGATCTCGAGTACTGGGTCCGCAGCGCCGCTGCCTGGAGGGAGATCGACTGGTAGGCCATGCCGATGTCCTCTTCGACCCAACCGGCACCCGTCAGCGTCATCGTTCCGTGCTTCCGTTGTGCCGACACCATCGATCGCGCGCTGGCATCGGTCGCGGCGCAGACTCGGCCACCCGCCGAGGTGGTGCTGGTGGAGGATGCCAGCGACGACGCCGGTGTCACGACGCAGGCGATTGAGCGTGCGGCCGCGACGCTGCGTTCAGTGTGTCCCGTTGTGGTTCTGCAACAGGCGCACAACGCCGGACCGGCAGCAGCACGCAACCGTGCCTGGGACAGCGCCACCCAGCCCTATCTCGCCTTCCTCGATGCGGACGATGCCTGGCATCCGCGCAAACTCGAGTACCACACGGCCTGGATGCTGGCGCACCCTGAAGTAACGCTATCGGGTCATGCGTCGCGCATTGTCGGGCCCGATGAGCCACTCGATAGACCCGAGATGCCCTCGGGCGGTTCACGCGTGGCCGCGCGCAGCATGCTGTGGTCGAACCCGTTTTCAACCCGCAGCGTGATGGTCAAACGCGAATTGCCGCTGCGCTTTCCGCCGCACATGCGGCGGGCGGAGGACTACAGCCTCTGGTTGTCGATCGTGTTCGCCGGTCATGCCGCTTACCGGCTCCCGTCGGTGCTCGCCTACTCGTTCAAACCGTCCTTCGGTGCTGGCGGACTGACCCGCGATCTGTGGTCCATGGAGCGTGGCGAACTCGCCGCGTACGCGATGCTGCGGCAGGCGGGCCACATCGATCCGGTGACGGCGCTGGCCGCCCGGACCTGGTCGTTGATCCGGTTTGTGCGGCGCGTCGTCTTGACGCACCTGCATCGAACTTGAGCGCCGAAGGCATGCGCATCGTTCGCGTGACCACCGTGCCGTTCTTTCTGCTGCACCACCTGCGCGGGCAGGTGGACGCCGCTGTTGCCGCTGGACACGAAGTCACGCTGGTTTCGAGTCCGGTGGACGGGGCCGATGCACTGGCCCGCTGGCCGGGCGTGAGCTACCAGGCCATCGACGTCCCCCGGCCCATTGCGCCGCTGCGAGACCTGGTGGCGGTCTGGCGTCTCTTTCGTCTGTTCCGCGCGAGCCGGCCGGACCTCGTGCATTCGGCAACGCCGAAGGCGGGGCTGCTATGCGCTCTCGCCGGCTGGTGCGCCCGTGTTCCGATACGCCTGCACACTTTCACCGGCCAGGCCTGGGCCGAACGCACCGGCTTGGTCCGGCATATCGGCAAGGTGGCCGATCGGATCATCATCGCCCTGAACACGCGGACCTACGCCGACAGCCGGTCGCAGTGCGAGTACCTCGTGCGCGAAGGTGTCGCGCGTGCCGGGCAGGTCTACGTTCTGGGAGCCGGTTCACTCGGCGGTGTGGATCTAGCGCGCCTCGAACCTGCGCAGCATGGAGAGGCTGCCGCTGCTGTCGCGAAGCAACTCGGCATTCGTGACGGCGCCAAAGTCATCGTGTTCATCGGGCGCGTCAATCGCGACAAGGGCATTGCGGAACTGATCGAGGCTACCAGTCTGCTGGCTAGGCGCGGCATCGACCACCGACTCATCCTTGTCGGCCCCTTCGAACCGGACCTGGATCCGCTGCCGGCACCCATCCTCGCTCGAATCCGCGACGATCCGACCATCGACGCCGTCGGGTACGATCCGGAACCGGAAAAGTATCTAGCCTTGGCTGACGTTCTCTGCCTACCGAGCTACCGCGAGGGCTTTGGCAACGTAGTGATCGAGGCAGCCGTGATGGGTGTGCCGACGGTAGGGACCGATATCGTTGGTCTGCGCGATGCAGTGGAGGACGGTGTGACGGGCGTCCTGGTGCCTGCCAAGAACGCGGCTGCGCTTGGCGAAGCCCTCGGCGCAGTACTGTCCGACCATGCGCGGCGACGGTCACTGGGTGAGGCAGCGCGAGAACGAGCCGCCCGATTGTTCGATGCGCGCGTCGTCAATGCCCTCGTGCTGCAGGAGTACGAACGGTTGGGTAGTCTGTTGGGAGGCCCGCGATCGTGATCCTGGTGACCGGTGCGAGCGGTTTCGTCGGCCATCATCTGATGCGGGAGTTGCGGGCGCGAGGAATCGCTGCTTGTGGAACGGCCCGTCGTGCCGATCCGAATCAACCCGGGCTGCGGATCGTCGACGGTCTCGGCGCAGACACTGACTGGATGCCGTCCCTGGTTGGGATCAGTGCAGTTGTACATCTGGCGGCTCGTGTCCATGTGCTCGACGAGACCGCAGCCGATGCACTGGCGATTTTTCGCGCTACGAACGTCGCTGGGACCGTCAAGTTAGCCCGCGATGCGGTTCATGCCGGGGTTCGCCGGTTCGTTTTCCTGTCGTCGGTCAAGGCAAACGGCGAAGCAACCCCGGGCGCTCCCTTCACCGAACGGGACGTACCGCGCCCGGAGGATCCCTACGGCATTTCGAAGGTTGAGGCCGAGCAGGCGCTACGGGCACTCGAACGGGAAACGGGTCTCGAGGTCGCAATCCTGCGCCCGCCACTCGTTTACGGACCGGAGGTCAGAGCGAACTTCCTGCGCATGATGCGCTGGATCGACCGCGGGATTCCCCTGCCGCTGGCCGCCGTCCGCAACGCTCGAAGCTTGGTCTACGTCGGCAATCTTGTCGATGCAATCATCCGATGCCTTGAGCTTCCTGCAGCCGCAGGCAAGACTTTCCTGGTCGATGACAGGGAATTGGTTTCGACACCGGCACTCCTGCGTGAGATAGGGACGGCACTCGCCAGGCCCGCGAAGCTCTTTCCGGTTTCGCCGCGGCTGTTGCGCGCGGCGGCTGTCATGATTGGGCGGCGCGAAGACGCACGCCGTATCCTCGATGATCTGGTCGTGGACAGCTCAAGCATTCGCGCTATCTTGGGCTGGTCGCCGCCTTTCACCCGAAAGGATGGTCTGATGGCGACGGCGGCCTGGTTCCGCTCGGGTCCCCGGTAGAATCCCGCCGCGGGCTGCGCCGGTTCGCTCGAGCACTGTCCTCCGAATCCATGTTTGTCCTCGCGATCCTCCTCGCTGCCACCTTGAGCTACGCCTTGAACGGACTCGCCGTCCGCGGTATCGGTTTCGCCGCGCCCCTGGACGTTCCCAACGACCGATCGCTCCATACCCGACCCGTGCCGCGGATTGGTGGTATCGGCATCGTGGCGGGGGTGTCCGCGAGCCTCATCGCCGTCGATGGCTTCGAGGGCGTCATCGGCCTTGCCGCGGCGCTCGCGGTCATCTCCCTGTGGGACGACTGGCGGCCGCTGCCCGCCGTCCTGAGACTGGCCGGGCATCTGGCCGCGGCCGCGGCGTTCAGCTTGTTGGTGATCGACGCAGCACCGCTGCCAACCGTCCTGCTGGTGGTGGCCATTGCGTGGATGACCAATCTCTACAACTTCATGGACGGCTCCGACGGGCTGGCGGGGGGCATGGGGGCCATCGGTTTCACGATTTATGCCGCCGCCGCTGCCATCGCAGGTGACTTTGCCCTGGCGACAACAGGTGCATGCGTGGCTGCCGCAGCGCTCGCGTTCCTCCGGTTCAACTTTCACCCGGCCCGGATCTTCATGGGAGACGTCGGTTCGATTCCGCTCGGGTTTCTGGCGGGGGCGCTCGGCGCGTGGGGTGTGGCACACGAGATCTGGCCGATCTGGTTCCCGGTGGTCGTGTTCGCGCCGTTCGCTGTTGATGCATCCTTGACCCTGCTGCGCCGCCTGGTGCGGGGGGACCGCATCTGGCAAGCGCATCGGAGCCACTACTATCAGCGGCTGGTGCTGATGGGCTGGGGTCATCGGCGCACGGCGCTCGCCGAATATGCTTTGATGGGCACCACCGGGGCCGCCGCCCTGCTGGCACTGGTGTCGCCCCCGATCTGGCAGGCCGTCGTTCTTGTCGCGTTGGGCATCGCATACGCAGTTCTAGCCGTCCTGGTGGATCGGCGTTGGGCAGCGGCATCGCTGTCGCAAAACTCATGATGCGGCCGCTCGCCCTCAATCCGCGTACTGTCGCCGCTTTCCTGCACGACGTCCTGGCGGCAGGTGTGGCTTGGTGCGTTGCATTCCTGCTGCGCTTCAACTTCGACATTCCGGTCGAGTTCAAGACAACCCTGTGGAACACGGTCGGATGGGTCGTCCTGGCCCACGCGATACTGTTCTGGCCCCTTGGCCTCTACCGCGGCATTTGGCGCTACGCGAGCCTGCACGATCTGCGCCGCATTCTCATGGCGGTTGCCCTGGCCGCGGTCTCAGTGCCAGCACTGCTGGTGCTGCTGCGTGTCTCCGATCCGGTGCCGCGATCAGTGTTTGTCCTGAGCCCCATGCTGCTGCTGTTGATCATGGGCGGCAGCCGCCTCGCCTATCGTGCCTGGAAGGAGCGCTACGTCATCGGCTTGTCGAAGCTCGATGCGCGGCCGGTGCTGGTCCTCGGCGCCGGGAGTGCGACCGTGTCGCTGCTCAAGGAGTTGGCCCCTTCGCGCGAGTGGCGAGTCGTGGGCCTGCTCGACGACAAGCCGACACGCCTCGGTCGCGAAATGAACGGCGTGCCGATCTTGGGTGCGATCGAGTCACTGCCGGCTCAAGCCGCCCGACTGGGTGTCACACACGCCATCATCGTGATGCCGGACGCATCGCACCAGGCGCGCCGCCGCGCGGTGGACCTCTGCACCCAGGCCGGGGTCACGGCGCTGACGGTGCCCGCCTTCGACGACCTGGTGGCCGGCAAGGTCACAGTGTCGCAGATCCGTGGTGTTGAACTCGACGATCTGCTCGGCCGCGATCCCGTGGAACTCGACGCGACCGGGCTTACGACCCTGCTCGGCGGCCGCTGCGTGATGGTGACTGGCGCCGGGGGGTCGATCGGTTCTGAGCTTTGCCGGCAGATCATGCGCTTCAAGCCGGCGCGGCTGGTGCTGTTCGACCTGTCGGAGTTCGCGCTGTATCGCATCGACCAGGAGATCGGGGCGTCGGGTGGCGGCACCGAGGTCGTTCCGTTGGTGGGCGACACCAAGGACGAATCCCGCGTTGCGGAAGTAATGTTGCGCTATCGTCCCGACGTTGTTTTCCATGCGGCGGCATATAAGCACGTCCCGCTCATGGAGGTCGGCAACGGTTGGCAGGCGATCCGCAACAATGTGCTGGGCACGCTCGTGGCGGCCGAGTCGGCGTCACGCGCTGGCGTGTCCAAGTTCGTGCTGATCTCCACGGACAAGGCGGTGAATCCCGTCAACGTGATGGGCGCCACGAAGCGTCTCGCCGAGATGGTCTGTCAGGCGCAGCAGGGCCGCAACGGCACCAAGTTCGTGATGGTGCGCTTCGGTAACGTGCTGGGTAGTGCGGGCAGCGTTATTCCGAAGTTCCGCGAACAGATCGCGCGCGGCGGACCCGTCACCGTGACCCATCCCGAAATCACCCGTTACTTCATGTCGATTCCCGAGGCGAGCCAACTGGTCCTGCAGGCAGGGCTGATGGGCAAAGGTGGTGAGATCTTCGTGCTCGACATGGGCGAACCAGTCAAGATTGCCGATCTGGCACGCGACCTGATCCGGCTCTCTGGCCTGACACCGCAAGACGTCCCCATCGCGTTCACCGGACTACGGCCGGGCGAGAAGCTGTATGAAGAATTGCTCGCCGATGGCGAACAGACTCTGCCCACGCCGCACCCGAAGTTGCGTATCGCCAAGGCGATCGACATCGATGCGAGTTGGCTCGAGAGGCTGCGGGCGTGGCTGCGGGATTGCGATGCCCTCGACGACGACGGCGTTCGAGCCGCGCTGGAGCAGTGGGTGTCCGACTATCGGCCGGCAAGCCATGGCCACTGAGCTATCGCGAGTCAGGATCCCCTTGTCCGCGGTGATCATCGCCAAGGATGAAGCGGCGACCATCGGCGACTGCATCGCGAGCGTGGCGTTCGCCGACGAAATCCTGGTCGTCGACTCGGGAAGCAGCGATGAGACAGTCGCGATCGCAACTGGCAAGGGCGCGAAAGTCATCCATCAACCGTGGCTGGGTTACGGGCCCCAGAAGCGATTCGCAGTGCGCCACGCGGCCTACGACTGGGTGCTTTGCATTGACGCAGACGAGCGTGTGACACCCGAGTTGAAGGCGGCGATCGAAGCAGCGCTGCGGATGCCAGAGTTCCATGCCTACGAGTTCCCACGCCGCAACCGCTTCCTCGGGCGCTGGTTGCGTCACGGCGAGGGCTATCCCGATCTGTCGTTGCGCCTGTTCGATCGGCACTTCGGTCAATGGTCGGACGATGCCGTGCACGAAAAGGTGCTCTGCGAAGGGCCCGTGGGGCGCCTCGCTGGCGATCTGCTCCACGAATCCGCGGAAGTGCTGTCGGGCTATCTCGAGAAGCAGAACCGCTATACCCTCATCCAGGCCGAAACGCTGTGGCACGAGGGCGAGTATGCCCAGCCCTGGAAGATCGTGGTGTCGCCAGTAGTGCGATTCGTGAAGTTCTATGTCGTGCGCCTCGGTTTCCTCGACGGCTGGGCCGGCCTCGTGCATATCGCCATCGGCTGTTTCAACTCCTTCATGAAAAACGCCAAGCTGTTGGAGCTGCAGCGCCGGAAGGCGCCGCGATGAAGGTCCTCGTCACCGGGCATGCCGGATTCATCGGCATGCACACCGTGCTCAACCTGCTGTCGGCGGGCCACGAAGTAGTTGGGGTCGACAGCTTCAACGACTACTACGACCCCAAGCTCAAGCGCGATCGTGCGGCGCGCCTCGAGGGTCGCTCCGGGTTCAGCGGCGAGACGCTCGATCTCTGCGATGCCGAGGCGGTCGGCCACCTGTTCGATCGCGGGCGCTTCGATCGGGTGATCCATCTGGCCGCGCAGCCCGGCGTGCGCTATTCGCTCAAGAACCCACGCGCCTACATCGACAGCAACATCGTCGGGTTCCTCAACATGCTGGAGGCCTGCCGCCATCACGGTACGCCGCATCTCGTGTACGCGAGCAGCTCGAGCGTCTATGGCGGCAACACGTCGCTGCCGTTCCGCGAGACCGACACCGTGGATCATCCGGTGAGCCTCTACGCCGCCACCAAGCGCGCTAACGAACTGATGGCGCATACCTACAGTCATCTGTTCGGGCTGCCCACGACAGGCCTGCGGTTCTTCACCGTGTACGGCCCGTGGGGCCGCCCCGACATGTCGCCCATCCTGTTCGCCGATGCCATTACGCAGGGGCGCACCATCGACGTGTTCAACCACGGCAAGTCACGGCGCGATTTCACCTTCGTCGAGGATATCGTCGAGGGTGTGGTGCGCGTGATGGATCGCATCCCCGAGCCCGATCCTGGGTTCGATCGGAGCAAGCCCGGGCCGTCCGGGAGCTGGGCGCCGTTTCGCATCTTCAACATCGGCAACCACGACGCGATCCCGGTGCTGCGCTTCATCGAGGTGCTGGAAGCCGCCCTCGGCAAGAAAGCGAAAATGAACCTGAAGCCCATGGAACCTGGCGACGTGGAGGCGACGTACGCCGATGTCGATGCGTTGTCAGGAGCGGCAGGCTTTGCGCCGCATACCCCCATTGAGGAGGGTGTGGCGCGGTTCGTCGCCTGGTATCGCGAGTACTACTGCCGCTGAGCGCCGGCAACTCGGATCGAACGGTTCGCAGCGGTCCGGTGGCGCAACGGGCCGATGCTCGAAGCAATGGCCGCCATCAACACCCAGAACAGCCACCCCTGGTCGCGCACGAAGAAGTCATCGGTCGTGTTCTTCACGAGCAGGCCTGCCACCAGCGCGATTCCGCAGGCGGACAGCATGGCGGCACCGTCATCGCGAACCGCGGCGTGGCGCTTGAGCCAGGCGCCACGTGCAGCTGCGAAAATCAGCCAGGCGAATGCGAGCACACCCGGAATGCCCATCTGCACACCCTTGTCCAGGAGGGCGTTGTGCGCGTGCCAATGTTGGCCGTTCTGCTGCACGACCTCGGGATTGACGAAGGAAAACGCGGCTCGCCCGAACCCGCCGCCGAACCATGGGTTCGCGCGCATGTTCTCCAGCGCTGCTGTCCAGATCTCCCAGCGAGGATCCCGGGCGAGCGGTCCCGAGATCGGGTTTACGTCGATACGCATCGCAATCTGGATCGCAAAGAGCCCGATGATCGTCAACACGAACAGGGCTATCCAGGGCAACAGTTTCCGCCATCGATCTCGCGTCGCGTCAACCCGCATCAGCATCAGTACCAGCACCACGACTTCGATAGCCAGGGCCGGGAAGACCGCACGGTTGCGGGTGATCATCGCACCTACGAGGTTGAGCGCGATGACCACCGAGATCGAGATCACGACCCGGGGGGATTTGCGGTGCCGCCACAGCATGCCGAGCAGGAACGGCATCACGACCACGATGTAGGTGCTGTAGTCACCCGCCCCCGAGTGCAAGGAACCGAGGCGCGCAGGATCGAAAGCGTACTCCAGGAAGTATTCGCGCACACCCTGCCAACACGAGACCAACGCCATGACCACGCTGCCCATCAGTAGCAGGCCCAGCAGCTTCTCGACGACTTCCGTCCGTGTAAACCAGGTGGCTGCCAACAGTGTCGCGACGATGCCGTACAACACCTCGGCCTTGATCTCGCCCAGCGAATAGGTCGGATCGATCGCGTGCGCCAGCGACGCAAACGCCACAGCCGCGTAGACAACCCACTGCAGCGCGTAAGGAAGTCTCAGGGCGACCTTCCAGCGAACCGCGGCAAACAAGGTCAGCAACAGCGCCGAGAAGAACAGCGCGTTGCGCAATGCCACCGTCCCCGCCGTCGGCAGCACCAGGACATAGCCGGCCAACAGCAGAAAGGCCACCCGCCCCACGCTTTCTGGAACCTGGCTGCCTTCGGGGTGCAGCGCCGGAATTCCTCCCGCCCAGCCCATCATCGGTTGACGTTGTAGTTGTGTGAAACCCATCCCGCCGGCAGTGTACAGAAGCTGCAGCACCCTCCCCAAGAACGCTAAACTTCCGTCCTGGGTGCGACGTGCACGCCTCCAGACCGCCACGTGGTTCCCAGCCGAAGGGCCTGTGCGCCCCGGTTGCGCCGGCCGCAGGCCTTCCGCGTTGCCGAACACCGAAGCCCGATGACCATCGCCCTGCCAGACTTTCTCGCCGCTCACCGTTTCGTCGCCGCGGCCTCGAACCGGGTTTGCGCCCCGTGACCGCGGCGCCGGTCTGGATCCCGGCTCCGAAGGACGCAGTCCCTCCCGGCGAGCTGCGCCGCGTCTTGGTGGTGAAGCTGCGCAACCTGGGCGACGTGCTGCTGACTTCACCCGTGTTCTCCACCCTCGCGGTGCAGGCACCGCAGGCCGAGATCGATGCGCTGGTCTATCGCGATACGGCCGACATGCTGTCGGGGCACCCTGCGCTCGCCCAGCTGCACACCATCGATCGCGGCTGGAAGCAACTGGGTCCCTGGGCGCAGTTCCGGCACGAGCGGGCATTGATCGGAGCCCTGCGCGCGCGCCGCTACGATCTGGTCGTGCACCTTACCGAGCATCGCCGGGGTGCGTGGCTCACGCGCCTGCTGCGGCCTCGCTGGGCGGTGGCGCCGGATGGCGACTACGGCCGGTTCTTCGATCGAAGCTTCACGCATCGCTACCGGGTGGTCGGCGGCAACCGTCGGCACACGGCGGAGATTCACCTCGACAGTCTGCGGCGCTTGGGGCTGCACCCGACGTCGGAGAGCCGCCGCCTCGTCTTCGCGGAGGGCGCCCAGGCTGGCGATCGCGCCGCGGTGCTGCTGGCGAGCGGGGGCTTGAGCAACGGCCGCTTCGTGGCCATCCACCCGGCATCCCGCTGGCATTTCAAGTGCTGGCCCGTGGAATCCATGGTGGCTCTCATCGATGGCCTGCAGGATCGGGGGCATCGCGTGGTGCTGACCTGTGCACCGGACCCGGCGGAACGCGAGATCGCCAGTGCCATCGTCGCTCGCGTGGGCCGCCCGGTGATCGATCTGGGCGGTCAGCTCGGTTTGAAGGAACTCGGCGCGGTGATCCGCCGCGCGCGCCTCTTCATCGGTGTCGACTCGGCACCCATGCACATGGCCGCAGCCGTGGGGACGCCGACCGTCGCGCTGTTCGGCCCGAGCGGCGAGGTGGAGTGGGGGCCCTGGATGGTGCGCAGCCGGGTGCTCACCTCCGACCATCGATGCCGGCCGTGCGGCTTCGACGGTTGCGGCGGCGGCAAACGCAGCGAATGCCTGGAAGCCATCACGCCCATGCGCGTGCTTGCCGCGGCCGAGGAACTGCTCGGAGAGACTTCTTGACCGGTCCGCGGATCGCGCTGGTCCGCCAGCGCTACAACGCGGCCGGCGGTGCCGAGCGCTTCGTCGCCCGGGCCATGGAGGCACTGCGCCGCGACGGCGCCAGTATCACGCTCGTCACGCGGCGCTGGGAAGCGGAGGCAGGCACGGAGGGCATCGTCACTCTCGACCCGTTCCATCTGGGCCGCACGTGGCGTGACTGGTCCTTCGCGCGGGCCGTCTGCCGGCACGTGCGCGAGCACCGCTATGACCTGGTGCAGTCGCACGAGCGCATCGCTTGCTGCGATGTGTATCGGGCGGGTGACGGCGTCCATCGCGAATGGCTGCTGCAGCGCGGCCGGGTGGTCGGCCCGCTGCGCCGCGCTTCGTTGTGGACCAATCCGCATCATCGATACGTTCTCGCGCGGGAACGCGAGGTGTTCGCGAGCCCCCGCGTCCGTGCGGTGATCTGCATCTCGCGCATGAACCGCGAGGAGATCATGCGGCACTACGGCACCCCCGAGCGGAAGCTGCCGGTGGTCTACCTGGGCGTCGATCTCGATCATTTTCACCCGGCACAGCGCGAGCGCCTGCGTGCCGCGCAGCGCGCGGCCCTGGGGCTGAGCGAGTCCGACCTGACGCTGGTGTACGTGGGCTCCGGTTTCGAGCGCAAGGGCGTTGCGACGCTGCTGCGGGCGGCCGCCCGGTCGTCCGTGCCCTGCCACGCGATCGTGGTGGGTGGCGACAAGCACGCGAGCCGCTACGAAGCGCTGGCACGGGAGCTCGGCATCGCGGCGCGCGTGCGGTTCGTGGGGGCGCAGAAGGATGCGCGGCCCTGGTACGCGGCCGGCGACGTCTTCGTCATGCCCAGTCTCTACGAGCCCTTCGGCAACGCCAACATGGAAGCGCTGGCCATGGGGCTCCCGGTGATCACGAGCACCAAGTCAGGCGTGGCCGAGTTGCTCGAACCGGGGGTGAGTGGCTACGTCCACGACGCCCTGGATGCCGACGGCGTCGCCGCATCCGTCGCGGCGCTGGCCGATCGCGATCGTCGCGAATCCATGGGCCGCGCCGCACGCAAGGTTGCCGAAGGTTACTCGCTCGAAGCCATGAGCCGGCAGCTGCTCGACTTGTACGCGCGGTTGCTTGCGCCGTCGGCGTCGACTTAGGACCACCGTGGCATACCTTTCGTCGAGGCTCCCTCACCCTCTGTCCCTCTCCCGGGGGGAGAGGGATGCAAACCGGAGCGAAAAGCCCCTCTCCCTCCGGGAGAGGGGTTGGGGTGAGGGAAGATCGCTCGTCAGCGTGCCCGAGTCCCTGCAATACGTGGCCGAGCAGGGCTAGAAACCATGTGCGGCATCGCCGGCTATTTCTCCGACCGCAGCTTTGCACCCTCAGTGCTCGAGGCGATGACCGGTGCGCTGCGTCATCGCGGTCCGGACGCCGAGGGCTTTCATCGCGCCGGCCCGATCCATCTCGGACACCGCCGCCTGTCGATCATCGATGTCGCCGGCAGTGCGCAGCCGTTGTTCAACGAAGACGGCTCCGTCGCAATTGTCTTCAACGGCGAGATCTACAACTACCAGGCCCTGCGCCGGCAACTGGTCGAGGCCGGTCATCGGTTCCAGACCCAGGGCGACACCGAAGTGCTGGTGCACGGCTACGAGCAATGGGGCACCGAGCTGCTCGGCCGTCTGCACGGCATGTTCGCGTTCGCGATCTGGGACGCACCGCGCAAGCGATTGTTCCTGGCGCGCGATCAGGTGGGTGTGAAGCCGCTGTACTACGCGTGGGACGGCAGCTTGTTCGCGTTCGGTTCCGAGCTGAAGGCGATCCTCGCGCATCCGGGAGTGAAGCGCGAGATCGACCTCGAAGCGATCAACCTGTTCCTCGAGTGCCAGTACATCCCGGCACCGCGCAGCATCTACCGCGGCGTCAAGAAATTGCGACCGGCGCATGGACTGCTGCTGGAGGGCGGGCAGCTCACCGAGATTCCGTACTGGAAGCCCGACTACTCGCACAAGGTGGAATGCACCGAAGCCGAGGCGGTGGCACTGGTCGAGACGGAGCTGCGCCGGTCGGTGCGATCGATGCTGATGTCGGAAGTCCCGCTCGGTGCGTTCGTGAGCGGGGGCGTGGATTCCGGCGTGGTAGCGGCACTCATGACCGACGCGCTGGGCAAGCCGGTGGAAACGTTCAACCTCGGGTTCGAAGGCGACCGCTTCCAGAGCGAGCACGAGGAAGCAGCCGCGGTCGCCCGCCACATCCGCAGCCATCATCATTGCCTGATGATCGAACCGCAGACCGTGCTCTCGGGCATGGATCGATGGGTCGACATCTTCGACGAACCCTTCGGCGACCAGGCGGCGTTGCCGACGATGCTGCTGTCCGAGTACGCGCGGCGGGAAGTCACCGTCGCGCTGACCGGCGAAGGCGCGGACGAGGTCTTCAGCGGTTACAGCAACTACGGCAAGCGTGCGCGTGAAGAGCGCATCACCGGGGTCATCGGTGCCGCGTGGTCGCCGCTGCGCCCGCTCATCCCGTTGCTGCCGCCGGTGCTGCGCAAGGATCGCCTGATCAAGGCGGCCGGCAAGCCGCTGGCGGAGCGCTACGTGACCATTCCGAACGTGTTCGATGAGGCGCTTCGGCCCGGTTTGTATTCCGATGCTTTCCGCGCCGGCGCCAAGGAGCGCCTGGCGACCTATGCCGCCCGCTACTTCGACGAATGCAATTCGGCCGAGTACCTCGACCGCATCATGTACGTCGACACCCGCCTGTGGCTGCCGGATGACCTGCTGACCAAGGTCGACCGCGCGACCATGGCGTATTCGCTGGAAGCGCGCGTGCCCTATCTCGACCACGGCTTCATCGACGCTTGTGCCCGGTTGCCTGCGAGCTGGAAGCAGCACGAGAAGACCGGCAAGTACGTGTTGAAGAAGCTCGCCGAGAAGCTGTTGCCGCACGAGATCGTCCATCGCAACAAGCAGGGTTTCGTCATGCCGCTGCGCCAGTGGCTGGACGGCGGATTGCGGCCCCTGGTCGACGACTGCCTCGGCCCCGGCGGGTTGCCGAAGCGCAATCTGCTGCGCCCCGATGCCGTGGCAAGGCTGGTGGGCGATCACCGCAGCGGGCGCAAGGATCACTCCGGCCGGCTCTGGGTGCTGCTGGTGCTGGAGCTGTGGTTGCGGCGTTGGGAGCCGGAGTTCGCCCTGTGAGCGACCGGCTGCGCATCCTCCACACCGAATCGTCCACCGGTTGGGGCGGCCAGGAGATCCGCATCCTCACCGAGATGCGCGGCATGCTCGACCGCGGGCATGCCGTGACCCTGGTCACGCCGGAGGATGCGCAGCTTCATCCCGCGGCCCGCAAGCTCGGCATCCCGGTGCAGGCACTGCCCATCGGTCGCAAGAATCTCGGCGGCTTGTCCGCCCTGCGTGGTTGGCTAGGGGGCCAGCAATGGGCCTTCGACGTCATCAACACGCACAGCTCCACGGACAGCTGGCTCGCCGCCGTCGCCTGCGCGACGCGCGGGAGCGCGCCGCCGATCGTGCGCACGCGCCACGTTTCGACGGCGGTGAACAACGGGCTCGGCACTCGCTGGCTCTACCTGCGGGCCACCCGGCACATCGTCACCACGGGTGAAGCGTTGCGACAGCAGCTGCATCGCGACAACGGGTTCCCGCTGGAGCGCATGACGTCGGTGCGCACCGGCATCGATCTTCAGCGCTACCGTCCGCTCGACCAGGCTGAGTGCAGGCGCAAGCTCGGGCTCGAGGCTGGTCCCACCGTCGGCGTCGTGGCCACGCTGCGCGACTGGAAGGGCCACGACATCCTGTTCGAAGCGTGGGGCGCGATCCAGCGCGAAGTGCCGGGCGTCCGCCTGGTGATCGTCGGCGACGGCCCCTATCGCGATCGTCTCGATGCCATGGTCGAACGCCTCGGCATCGGTGCCTCGCTGCGCTTCGTCGGGCACCAGGAGAACGTGACCGAGTGGCTGAACGCCTTCGACGTCTTCACGCTGCCGTCGTGGGGCGACGAGGGCGTGCCGCAGGCGATCATGCAGGCGATGGCCTGCGGCAAGCCGGTCGTGTCGACGCCCGTGGGTGCGATCACCGAGGCGGTGGTTGCCGACCGGACCGGATTGATCGTGCCGCCGCGCGATGCACCGGCGCTCGCAAATGCATTGATCAGGGTGCTTCGCGATCCAGTATTGTGCGCGACGCTGGGCCAAGCGGGCCTCCAGCGTGCACGCGACCAGTTCGGAATCGATGCGATGCTCGATCGGATGGAGGCTGTTTTTCGTGGCGCGATATCGGGACGCTAGGATGAAAGCGCTGCTACGCACACTGCATCGATCGGCCTTCGCTGTTTTCCCTCACCCCCACCCCTCTCCCGGAGGGAGAGGGGCTTCCCGCACTGATTTGCATCCCTCTCCCTCCGGGAGAGGGATCGAGGGTGAGGGAATGCGGCGAGTAGCAACCCCCCGGACCCACTAAAATGTGCGGCATAGCCGGCTTCTTCGCCACCGACCCCCGCCCGCGCACGGTCGGCGTTCGCATGCTCCATCAGTTGCGGCGTCGCGGGCCGGACGCGCAGCACCAGGTGACCTGGGATGCCGGGTTCCGCCGCGATGCCATCGGGCCGGTCAGCAACGCGTTGCTGCATGCGCGGCTGTCGATCATCGACCCGCGGCCGGAAGCCGATCAGCCCATGAGCAATGCCGCGGGCGATATCTGGATCTGCTACAACGGCGAAGTCTACGACTGGGCGGCGCACGCGGACGAACTGCGGGCCAGGGGTGCGGTGTTTCGCACCCGCTCCGACACCGAGTTCATCCTGCACGCCTACGAAGCGTGGGGCGACGATTGCCTGTCGCGCCTGCGCGGCATGTTCGCGTTCGCCATCCTCGATCTGCGCCGGCGCCGCGTGTTGCTGGCGCGGGATCGGCTGGGATTGAAGCCGCTGATCTATACGTTGCACGACGGGGCACTCGCGTTCGGGTCTACCGTGCGTTCGGTGCTACCGTTCCTCGCGCACGACCGGCGGGCGTTCTCGGCCGACGCCATCGACGCGTATCTGGCGCATCGCTATGTTCCCGCACCGCTCACCGTGATCGAAGGCGTGAACCGCCTCGAGAACGCGCACTGCCTGGTGTTCGATCTCGATACGCGGCAGCTCGAGAAACGCCGCTACTGGACACCGCAGCCGCGTCACGCCGACTGGCTCGAAACGCTCGACGCCGCGGTGGCGATGCGCACGGTGGCCGACCGCCCGGTAGGGGTGTTTCTGAGCAGCGGGATCGATTCCTCGGTCATCGCGGCGCGGCTCGCACGGTTGGGCAAGCGCGACCTGCACACCTTCACCGCCGCGTTTCCCGGGTCGAACATGGACGAGAGTCCGCTGGCGGGTCAGATCGCGCAGCACCTCGGCCTCGTCAACCATCCGGTCATCGTGCCCGACACCGTCACCGAAGATTTCTCGCGCATCATCGCCGATCTCGACGAGCCCTTCGCCGATCCGAGCAGCGTGCCGAGCTGGTACCTGGCGCGGGCCACCACGGAGCACGTGAAGGTGGTGCTGGGCGGCGACGGTGGCGACGAAGTGCTGGCCGGCTACAAGCGCATCGCGAAGCATCTGCGCACGTCGTGGCGGCGCGGGCTGCAGCTTCCCGGCTTGGCGCCTGCACCGACGGAATCGTCCAAGGGCTGGCGCAAATGGGCCACCGAACTCGGCATGGATTGGCGCGAGGCCTACAGCCTGCGTTTCTCCGGGTTCACCCCGGGTCAGCGCCGCTTCCTGCAGCCGCGGCGCCAGGGGTTGCCTCCGACCCACTGGCGCTTGCCCGAGGCCGCGAACGGCAGTGCGATCGCGACATTGCTCGAAGTGGATTGGCAGAACTATCTACCCGAGTACGTGCTGCGCAAGGCGGATTTGTGCACCATGGCGCACGGGTTGGAGCTGCGTGCGCCCTTGCTCGATCATCCGTTCTTCGAGACCTTGCTCGCGTTGCCGGAGGAGCAGCGGTTCACGCAACCGGCCAAGCTGCTGCTGCAGCCGGCGTGTGCCGAACTGGACGGCCTCGACCTGTTCCGGCGCAAGAAGAAGGGCTTCAACCCGCCGCTCACCGGCTGGTTGCGGCAGGATCTCGCCGCGCGCTTCGACGGTCTCGGCGAGCGGTTGTCGCACGTGACCGGCGAACAATTGTCCATGGCCGCCGTGGATCGCCTCGCGCAGTCCTATCGCGCCGGCGACGAGGCGCTGGCCGAGCAGGTGCTCCAGCTCATGATCCTGGACGAATCGCTCGCCCAGCTCGCCGTGCAGCGCGACGCGACCCATGCGTAGCCGCTTTCCCGGGCGCCTGCTGATCGCGGCCGGTGCGTTGCTGAGCCTGGCGTTCCGTTCGCTCGGGCGTCGCAAGCCGGCCACGCCCCGGCGCATCCTGGTGCTGCACCACCTGCTGCTGGGCGATACGATCATGCTTACGCCGCTCGTCAAGAAGCTGCGCACACAGTTTCCCGGCGCTCGCATCGTAATGACCTGTCCGGTCGCATTTGCCGGGCTGTACGCCACGCGGCCCTATGGGGTCGAGGTCATCCCGTTCGACGAGCGCAACGTGCGGACGATCCTCGACGTATGGCGTCAGCCGCGTTTCGACCTCACCGTCATCCCCGCGGAGAATCGCCTGAGTCTGCTCGCTCGTGCCATCAATTCGCGCTGGATCGTCGCTTTCGACGGCGATCAGCCCGCGTACAAGAGCTGGTTCGTGGACGAGTTGCATTCGTTTCCCACCTCGCCGATGGCGTGGGGCGATCTGGCGTGCCTTTTGGTGGACGGTCCGCCGCCGCCGCCGTATGCGCCGGGCGAATGGCCGATGCCACCCGCGACCTTGGCATTGCCGGCCGGCGACTATTGCGTGCTGCATGTGGGTGCGAGCACGCCGCTCAAGCTCTGGGGCGCGGAAAAATGGCGTGGCCTCGCCGAGTCCCTGGAGCGGCGCGGCTTGCGGGTGGTCTTCAGTGCCGGTCCGCGCGAAGGCGCGATCATCGACGACATCGATCCGGAAGCGCGGCGGCCGCGCTTCGCGGGGAATCTCTCGCTACCGCAGGTCTGGCATCTCATCGCGAGCGCGCGCCTCGTGGTGTGCCCCGATACCGGGGTGGCTCATCTCGCGCGCGTGGCCGGAGTGCCCGTGGTCGTCATCTTCGGCGGCGGGTCGGCGTCGCTGTTCGGCGGCGGTGAGTTCTGGCGCGATGCGCGCGAGCGCAAGATCACATTGCCGAACTTTCCCTGCCGCGACGAGAACGTGATCTTCCGCCGTGAGGTGCCCTGGGCCGGGAATTGCGCTCGAACGCCGGAAAAATGCCCATCGGCGCGCTGCATGCTGGGCATCTCGCTCGACACGGTGACCGACGCTGCGTCGGCGCTGCTCGAGCGTCGGGCAACCTAGTGGGACCGTGCCTTGTTCCTTGCGTGGAACATGAACAGCCGATTCTCGATGTGTTTCTTGAGGCCGATGTCGAACCACTGCGCCAGATGAGCGAGGAGTTCGAAATCGCGGTCACCATGCAATTCGCCGACGATGTACTGGACGCGCCGCAATACGCTCTCCGGCAGGGACGTCAGGATGTCGAACTCGGCCCCTTCGGTATCGATCTTGATGAGATCGATATCGGTGACCCCGACATCCGACAGGAACGCTGCGGACGCGCGCACCGGGACTTGCACCGTGTGAGTCCGATCCACCCCTTGGTCGCCGATCGAGAATCCGCCGAAGTTCACCGGATTGTCCGATCGGCTCAACGTCAGTTGACCGTCGACACGGCCCAGGGCAATGGGATGACCGACGACACGCGCATAGGGAGCGATGTTCCGCTCGAGGATCGCGAAGTTCTCCGGCACCGGCTCGACCGTGTGGATCCGGGCTTGCGGATAGCGGTGAGCGAAGTACACCGAGACCGCTCCGATGTTGCCGCCGATATCCAGGATTGTTCTCGGGGAAAGGCTGGGCGGCAGCCAGTACTCGGCCTTGCGTCCGGGCTTCAGCAAGACCTGGTAGATGATCTCCTGATCACTCGTGCCTGGCCGGTAGTGCACGGGACCTGCGCCCCAGCGCAGAGAGTGCAGAGTCGCCGTCTGGGCGGGAGCTGCCTTATCGCGCACGAACTGGAGCGAACGCGAGCGCACGAGAAGCTTGAGAGCAGACATTCGGGTTCCGGACGGGATGGATCGACGTCCGCCGACAGTACAGGATCGAGTAGTGGTCGTCGATGGTCGGGGTGGTCGCGATGATCGTGACAGACCTCACCGATCCGCACCCGCTGCTCGACGCCTTCCGACGCATCGGCGTACGTCTCGAGAACTTCGATGCGGTCCAGCGCGGGACCATCGATCGGGAGACCGCGGCTTGCTTCGCCGATCCCTTCGGCCTGTTGAGCAAGCACCCGTTCCGGTTCCGGCGCCTCAAGCGGCAGTTCAACGCGGCCGGTATCCCCGTGATTGCCTGGAACCGGGATGCGCCGTGGAACTGCGCGATCAAGCCCTGGCGCAAACCCTGGATCCGCCCGCTCGGTCTGATCGACGTCTACCTCGCGCACTCGCTGCAAGGCGCCGAATCGTTCGGCGAGAACGTGCACTATTTCCCCAACGCGGCGGATACGGATGCCTACAACCTGCGCGGTACCCGTCTGGAAGCGCTGCGCGATCCCGGGCAGTATCGGGTCGATGTCGCGTTCTACGGGTCTCTCAGTCCATCGTACCCGCGCGTGGGCGCGCGCATCGCGTTCATCGCGGCACTGAAGGATCGCTTGCGGGCGGCCGGCATCAGCATGGACATCCGCGATGCGTGTCCGGGGCCGGAACAGATGAGCGTGCCCCAGCAGATCGAACAGATCCAGACGAGCCGGATCAACTTGAGCGTCGGTGCGGTCTGCGACGACAAGGAACGAAGCTGGGGCATGCCGGAGCGCTGCTTCGGGGTCCCCGCATGCGGTGGATTTCTGTTGTGCGACTTTCGCCGTCACGCCGCGGACACCTTTCCCGTGGAGGCGTGGGCGGATTTCCAGGACCTCGACGACTGCGTGCACAGGATCCGTCACTTCCTCGATCACTTCGACGAGACCCGCATTCGCGCGGAGGCGTTGCACGCGGACGTGATGGCGCATCACAGCTATCGCCACCGGGCTGAAGCGATCCTCGCGCTTGCCGACGATTGGCGGCGGGCACGGCCATGAGCGAACGGGCCCCGCGCTTTCTCGTGATCCGCCGCGACAACATCGGCGACCTGGTCTGCACGACGCCGTTGATCCGCGCGTTGCGCGAGCGCTTTCCCGAAGGGCGCATCGACGCGCTGGTCAACACGTACAACGCGGCCGTGCTGGATCGCAATCCCGACGTGAATGCGGTGCACGTGTACTCGAAGGCCAAGCATCGCGAGGCCGGGCAGAGCGTCCTGGGGGTCTACTGGGAGCGAGTGAAGCTGCTGGCGCGGCTGCGCCGGCAGCGCTACGACTACGCCATCCTGGCCGGCTCGACTTTCCAGTCGCACGCGCTGCGCACGGCGCGCCTGGCGCGGCCCGCGCACGTCATCGGCTTCGTGCACGAGCAGGACTATGCCGGGCCGATCGACCGGGCGGTCTGGAAGGACCCGAAGGAGATCGTGCACGAGGTCGAGGTGGTGCACCGGTTGCTGCAACCGCTCGGCATCGAGAGTGCGCCAGGACCCTTGCGCGTGTTTCCCGATCCGGCCGCCATTGCGGCGGCACGCACACGGTTGTCGACGATACCCGGGATGCCGCTCGACAACCTCGTGGGGTTGCACATCAGCGCGCGCTCGCTCGACCGGCGCTGGCCCGCGGAGAAGTTCGTGGCGCTGGCGCGAGTGCTGTGCGAAAAGCATGGCTGCGGGGTGCTGCTGTTCTGGTCGCCGGGTGCCGAAGACCACCCGCAGCATCCGGGCGACGATCGCAAGGCACAGACCATTCTCGATGCGTGCGCCGGTCTGCCGGTTCACGGCTTCCATACGGACCGGCTCGACGAACTCATCACAGGCATTGCTGTCTGTCGGGCTGTCGTGTGCAGCGACGGCGGTGCGATGCATCTCGCCGCGGCGCTCGACAAGGAGATCGTGTGTTTCTTCGGGCGCGAGTATCCGGAGCGCTGGCATCCCTGGCAGTCGCGGTACGTGCTGCTGCGCAAGGACTCGCGCGAGGTCGGCGACATCGGTGTCGAGGAAACCTGCACGGCCTACGAGTCGCTGCTCGCTGGAGGTTTGTCCGGCCGTTGATGCGGGCTTGCGGCACGGCCAACTTGGGCGACAATCGCGCCCACGGAAGATCATGCTGAACGGTTTGCCCATCCATCGAATGCGCACGCACGATCTGTCGCAAATCTGCGACGGATCGAGAGCGCTTGCTGCAGCACTGCTGGCGGTTCTGCCATGGTCGGCCGCACTCGCGCTCTCGCCCGAAGCGGTGATGGAAGCGGTGCAGCCCAGCATCGTGCGGGTTGCGGTGCTGGATGCCAACGGCACTGCGGTGCGGCAGGGCAGCGCCGTGGTGATCCGTCCCTTCGAGATCATCGCCAACTGCAATGCGGTGGCGGGCGAGGCTGCCACGGTCGTCGTGTTCCGCGGCGCGAAATGGGCGCTGGCGCAGCTGCAGGGCACGGACCGCCAACGCAATCTCTGTCACCTGCGCTGGCGCGGCGAGGAAGAGATCGGTGTGCCGGTGCGCGGTGTGGTCGCCATGGAACACGTGCGCAAGGGCCAGGTGGCGTATGCGGTGGGCTCGCCGCGCGGTCTCGACCTCGAGCTGAGCGGCGGCATCGTCTCGGGCTTTCGTCGCCATCCGGAGCGCGGCATGGTCATCGAGCTGGACGGAGCCGTCACGCCGGAGGCGAGCGGCGGCGGACTGTTCGACCGTGAAGCCCGGCTCATCGGTTTCACCGCGATGGTGCTGAAGGACGATCAGGTGCTCGATTTCTCGGTGCCGGCCGGAGCGGCCTTCGATTTGGTGCCGGCGTTGCGAACCAAGCGCGCGGTGCCGTCGATGCCGACGGCGAAGGACGACCGCGCGGATCGCGATCACGTCGATCGGTTGCGCGATGCGACCAAACGTCTGGCGGAGGCGCGGCGCTGGCTCGAGCAGGATCACCTCGAGCGCGAGCGGGCGCAGGCGAAGGAGCAGGAAGCGAAAGCCGCAGCCGCGGAGAAGGCCGCCACCGAGCCGGAGCCGCTGAAGGAAGTGGCTGCTGCCCCGGTCGCGGTGGAGACGCCGGTCCAGGCCATCGGGCAACTGCAATCCATCAGCCGGCAGGTCGAGCAGGTACTGACCGGCGCGGGTTTGCCCGTGAAGACCGTGTCCCTGGATTACTCCATGATCGTGGACGACAAGGGGCGGGTCGCGCAGCTCACGCTCGACCGGTCGAGCGGCGACCCGAAACTGGACGCTGCCGTCACCGCACGCATTCCCAAGGTCGGGCCGCTGCGCGACGCGGCGGAAAGCGCCGGGGCCGGACCACTGACGGTGACGTTGCGTGTAGGGTGGTTTCACGAACGCGCTGCCGTCATCGCGATGTTCGGCCCTTTGCCGCCGTATGGCGCATCGATAGGGAAGACGACGGCGAGTGCGAACGATCCGGGGCGACCGTCGTCCGGTCCATCACCGGACGGCGAGGCGGAGCGCCAGGCGCGCGAAGTGGCGCTGGAGCGTCTGCGGGCGGCGGAGGAACAGAGGCGACAGCGCACGCGGGCCGAGGCTGAACAACTGGTGCGCGACCACGACGAGGATCGCCGCACCCGACGCGAGAAGGCCGAGGCGGAAGTGCTGGCCGTGGGCGCCGCGGCGGTCAACGCGCAGAAGATCGTCGATGACTACGGCACCAGGGTGCGCGAAGCCATCGGCGACAAGTTCATGATCCCGGCGGCCGCACAGTCGACCACGCGCGCGGAGATCGAGATCCGGGTGGCGCGCGACGGGACGATCGGCACCTTCCGGTTCGTGAAACGCAGCGGCGTGGCGGACTTCGATCGAGCGATCGAGACGGCGGTGCAGAAGGCGGTGCCGTTACCGGTGCCGGCCGATGTTGGGCACTACACGCAGTTCCGCGATCAGCGGATGGTGTTCAGCGGGGAGAAGTAGCAGCTCGCTCGTTTACCGCTGCCCCCATCCCGACCTTCCCCCACCGAAGGTGGGGGAAGGAGCCTTACATCCCCTCCCCCGGCGTAGCCGGGGGAGGGTTAGGGTGGGGGCATGCAGCGCCAGCTACGCCGGCGCAGGAGATGTACAACTCCTTCCCCAACTTGGTTGGGGGAAGGTCGGGATGAGGGCTGCTGCTAAACCACCCCCGCCTCATGCGCTTGGCTGTCCGCGTGATAGCTCGATCGCACCAGCGGTCCGCACGCCGCGTGCCGGAAACCCATGGCGAGCGCCTCGCGCTCGAACACCTTGAACTGCGCGGGCTCGACGTAGCGCAGTACCGGCAGATGCCCGCCGCTCGGCTGCAGGTACTGCCCGACCGTCAGCATGTCGACATCGTGCGCGCGCAGATCGCGCATCACGGCGAGGATCTCGTCGTCGGTTTCACCCAGACCCACCATCAGCCCGGACTTGGTCGGAATCGACGGATGCCGCTGCTTGAACGCGTGCAGCAGATTGAGCGAGTTCGCGTAGTCCGCTCCCGGCCGCGCCTGCTTGTACAGGCGCGGAACAGTCTCGAGGTTGTGGTTCATCACGTCGGGCGGTGCGACGCCGAGCGCATCGAGCGCTTTCTCGAGCCGGCCGCGGAAGTCGGGCACGAGCACCTCGATGGTGGTCTTCGGCGAATGCTCGCGCACGGCGCTGATGCAGTCGGCGAAATGCCCGGCACCACCGTCGCGCAGGTCGTCGCGGTCGACGCTGGTGATCACCACATAGTTGAGGCCCATGTCGCGAATGGTGGTCGCGAGGTTGAGCGGTTCGTTCGCATCCGGTGGTTGCGGGCGGCCGTGGGCCACGTCGCAGAACGGGCAGCGGCGCGTGCACAGATCACCCAGGATCATGAACGTGGCCGTGCCCTTGCCGAAGCACTCGCCGATGTTCGGACAGGACGCCTCTTCGCACACTGTGTGGAGATTGTGGTCGCGCAGCGCCTGCTTCACCTCGTGGAAGCGGGCATTGCCGCCGGCGCGCACGCGGATCCACTCGGGCTTCTTGAGTCGCTCGACCGGCACGATCTTGATCGGGTTGCGGGCGGTCTTGGCCGCGCCGGTCTGCTTGATGGGAGAGTCCATGGAGGCAGTCAGGAATCGAGGCGCCGACGAAGGTGGTCCGCCAGCGCTTCGGCAATGGATGGGAACGACGCCATGATGCCGAGCTTTCGGGCGCTCGTCACGGCGAGGCCCGGATAGCCGCAGGGATCGATGACCTCGAAGGCAGTGAGGTCGGGCTCCACGTTGAAGGCGAGGCCGTGGTAGCAGCAGCCGTTGCGCACCCGAAGGCCCAGGGCTGCGATCTTGGCTTCCCCCACGTACACGCCCGGGCGCGCAGCGTCGCCATGGGCCTGGATGCCTTCGCCGTCCAGGTACTCGACGACCGCGTGTTCCAGCAAGCGCACGAGGGCACGCACGGTGAGGTCGTGCCGGCGCAGGTCGAGCAGCGTGTAGATCACCGCCTGGCCGGGGCCGTGGTACGTGATCTGCCCGCCACGATCGGTGCGCACGACCGGGATGCCGTTGTCGAAGCGCGGCAGGTGCTGCGATCGGCCCGCCACGCCGACCGTGTAGACGGGCGGATGTTCGGTGATCCAGAGCTCGTCGGCGGTGCCCCCGTCGCGCCCGGCGGTGAAGCGCTGCATGGCACGCCACGTCTCCTCGTAGTCCGTCACGCCCAGCGCACGCGTGATCGTGGGGCTTTCCCTCACCCCAACCCCTCTCCCGGAGGGCGAGGGGCTTTGCTTCCCTCTCCCTCCGGGAGAGGGACCGAGGGTGAGGGAAAATGCCCCGCGCTGCACCACGCAAGAGTCACAACACCATCACCACCTGCGGGTGATCGCACAGATCGCGATACAGCGCATCGAGCTGTTCGCGCGAGGTCGCCCGGATCACGCACGTCACCGACAGATAGTTCTTCTGCTTGCTGGTACGCATCTCCACTGTTGCCGGGTCGAAGTCCGGCGCGTGCTTCGAGACGATCTCGATCACGGACTGGGCGAGCCCGCGCTCCTGCCGGCCCATGATCTTGATCGGGAAGTCGGTGGGGTACTCGATGAGGGACGGTTGTGCCTGTTCCGCGTCGGTCATGGTTCTCATCCTTTCTTCGGTCGCTTGTGCGCCTGATAGAGCGCATGCATCCGTCGAAAGATGGGGCCGGGCGCACCGTTTCCAACCGGATGGCCGTCGAGCGTGGTGATGGCCAGGACTTCCCGCGTGGCACTGGTGAGCCAGAGCTCGTCGACATTGCGCAACTCGCCTTCGCTCACGTCGCATTGCTCGTACGGCAGCCCGCCGGCGGCCGCGAGCTCCAGGATGAAATCGTAGGTGATGCCGGGCAGGATCAGGTGGCTCTTGGGCGGGGTGCGAATGACACCGCCCTTGACCGCGAAGATGTTGGCCGCCGAACCTTCGGTGAGGAACCCGTCACGCAACAGCACCGTCTCGGCCGCACCGGCATCGATGGCGAGCTGACGCAGCAACACGTTGGCGAGCAGCGCGGTGGACTTGATGTCGCAGCGGTACCAGCGGTTGTCGGTGCCGGTGATGGCGGCGACGCCGCGTTCGATCTGTTCCGCCGACGGCGTCGACAACGGGTTCGACATCATGAACACCGTGGGCGCGAGATCCTTCGGGAACGCGTGGTCGCGCTTCGCCACGCCGCGCGTGACGTGCACGTAGACCGACTGGTCCGTCGACTCGTGCTGCGCGATCAGTTCGCGGATCAGCTCCGTCCAGCGTGACGCGGTGTTCGGATTGCCGATGCGGATCGCGTCGAGGCTGCGTTGCAGCCGCGCGAGATGGCCGTCGAGGCGCAGCGGCGTGCGGTCGTAGACGGGAATGACTTCGTACACACCGTCACCAAAAATGAAGCCCCGGTCGAGAACCGGGATCTTCGCCTCGGCGAGCGGCAGGAACTCGCCGTTCAGATAGCAGATCATTTGAACCAGAGTCGCAGGCTGTCCCAGGTGCGGCCGAAGATGTTGGCGACGCCGATCGCTTCGAGGGCGAGCACCGGAAAATCACCCAGCGGCTTGTCGTCCAGTGTCACGCGCAGCGTGCCGACCCGCTGCCCGGGTGCGATCGGGGCCACCAGCGGTTGAGTGCTTTCCATGGTCGCCTTGAGGCGCTCGCCCATGCCACGTGGCACGGTGAGCGCGAGGTCTTCGTTGAATCCTGCCTTGAGCTCGTTGTTCGCACCCTTGAAGACCGGGATCGCCGCAACCGCCTGGCCCTTGGCATACAGGCGCACGGTGTCGTAGAACTGGAAGCCGTAGTTGAGCAGCTTCTGGCTTTCCTGCGCGCGGGCCACGTCGGACGCGGTCCCCAGCACCACCGACAGCAGACGGCGCGGCGGCCGTGAGGCGGTGGCGATGAGGCAGTAGCCGGCCGATTCGTGATAGCCGGTCTTCATGCCGTCCACGGTCGGATCGGAGGCCAGCAGCCGGTTGCGGTTGTACTGCGTGATGTTGTTGTAGCGGTACTCGCGCATCGAATACAGCGGAAAGAACTCGGGGAAGTCGCGGATCACGTTGGCCGCGAGCACCGCGAGATCCAGTGCCGTCGAATAGTGCTGCGGATTCGGCAGGCCGGTGGCGTTGACGAAATGGCTGCCCTTCAAGCCCATGCGCGCGGCCTGCTTGTTCATCATTTCGGCGAACGCCTCTTCGCTGCCGCCGACAGCTTCGGCGAGCGCGATGGTGGCGTCGTTGCCGGACTGCACCACCATGCCCTTGAGGAGCTCGTCCACCGTGACCGGCTTGCGCGGCTCGATGAACATGCGCGAGCCGTCGGCTTTCCAGGCCCGCTCGGACACCGGCACGGCCTGATCCGTCGTGAGGCGCTTCTGCTTGATCGCGTCGAACACCAGGTACGCGGTCATCAATTTGGTGAGTGAGGCGGGCTCGACCCTTTCATCGGGGCCGCGCGACACGAGCACCTGACGGGTCTGCCAGTCGAGCAGCACCCAGGCCTTCGCGGCCAGGGCGGGGGGCGAGGGGATCAGCGGTGCCGGGGACTGCGCGAAAGCGGGTGCGGCGAAGAACAGGAAGGCTGCAGCAAGAAGACGCATGGTGTGTCGGGCGGGCGGGAAACGAGAATTATAGGCTCCCCCTCGTTCGCGGCGCGTTGCCTCGGACTTTCCACGCTGGAACAATCGCGGGTTCCAGCGAACGACGGACGGAGACTCGGCATGAAAACCACAAGCTTTCTCGCAGGCACCATGTTGCTGATGGCCACGGCTGCCGCTGCGGAGGAAAAGGTCACGGTTGAGGTGAGCAACGCGTGGGTGCGGGCCACGGTGCCCGGCCAACCGGTAGCCGGGGCCTATCTCGACTTGCGCGCGCAGCGTTCGGTGAAGCTCATAGGCGTTGCCAGCCCGGTCGCGAAGCGCGGCGAGATCCACGAGATGAAGGACGACGGCGGCATGATGACGATGCGTGCGGTGGACGCCGTCGACCTGCCGGCCGGCAAGACGGTCAGCCTGGCCCCGGGCGGAATGCACGTGATGTTGTTCGGGCTTTCCGGGCCGCTGGTCGCGGGCCGCAAGGTCCCGCTTACCCTCGAGTTCCGTGGGGATTCCGGCGGTGTTTTCAAGCAGATCATTGTCATTCCGGTAAAGGCGGTCGATTAACAGGAAGGGTCTTGAAAGCCTGCCCGGGATGCATAGATAGGGGGCATGGACGGCCGGGTCGAGACCACTCTCCCCGGACCGCTTCCGCAGCCGTACCCCCATTCAACAGCAACCCGACCAGGAGGCAGAACCATGGCCAACATCACCCGCTTCACCCCGTTCGACGACACCTTCGACGACCTGCTCCGCGGCTTCTTCGTGCGCCCGATGACCTTCGAAGGCGCGCCCGCCAATGCGCCCCAGATCCGCATGGACGTGAAGGAAGACGAGAAGAGCTACCTGGTACATGCCGACATCCCCGGCGTCACCAAGGAAGACATCCAGGTCGACATCGACGGCAACCAGGTGTCCATCACTGCGGAAGTGAAGCGCCGCGCCGAGCAGAAGGAAGGCGAACGCGTCCTGAAGACCGAGCGCTTCTACGGCAAGACCGCACGCGCGTTCGCTCTGGCCTCCGAAGTCGACGCCGGTGCCGCGCAGGCGAAGTACACCGACGGCGTGCTGGAGCTGGTGCTGCCGAAGAAGGTCGCCGCCAACGCGAAGCAGATCACCATCCAGTAAGCGGTTTTCGCGCCGCGCGAAGGCCGCCCCTCGGGGCGGCCTTTTTTGTTTCCGCCGTGACGGGTGCGGCCATTAGAATGCGCGCACTTTCGACGCTCGGCACGACGATGGCCACCACCCCGCTGACCCCTTCCGACAAAGCCCACGTACTCGCGGAGGCGCTGCCTTACATCCGCCGCTTCCAGGACCGCACCATCGTCGTGAAGTACGGCGGCAACGCGATGACCGACAAGCGGCTGCAGGACAGCTTCGCGCGCGACGTGGTGCTGCTCAAGCTGGTGGGCATGAATCCGGTGGTGGTGCACGGCGGCGGCCCGCAGATCGACGCGCTGCTGAAGCGCATCGGCAAGCAGGGTACGTTCGTCCAGGGCATGCGCGTGACCGACGAGGAGACCATGGACATCGTCGAGATGGTGCTCGGCGGACAGGTCAACAAGGACATCGTGAACCTCATCAACCGCCATGGCGGCAAGGCGGTCGGCATCACCGGGCAGGATGGCGGCTTCATCCGTGCCACCAAGCTGCTCATGCCGAACAAGGACAATCCCGAGGAGATGCTCGACATCGGCCAGGTGGGCGAGATCACCTCGATCGACCCCAGCATCATCGAGTTTCTCGACAAGGGCGACTTCATCCCCGTCGTCGCGCCCATCGGGGTCGGCGAGGAGGGCGAGACGTACAACATCAATGCCGACGTGGTGGCGGGCAAGCTCGCCGAGATCCTCAAGGCCGAGAAGCTGATCCTGCTCACCAATACGCCCGGCGTGCTCGACAAGGACGGCAAGCTCCTGACCGGGCTCACGCCGAAGCAGATCGACGAACTGTTCGCGGACGGCACCCTGTACGGCGGCATGCTGCCGAAGATCTCCTCGGCGCTCGATGCCGCACGCAGCGGTGTGCGCGCCGTGCACATCATCGACGGCCGGGTCGAGCATTCGCTGTTGCTCGAAGTGCTGACCGATCAGGGCGTGGGAACGCTGATCAAGGCGAAGTAGGTCGGCTGCGCCGACCTACTTCGAGGTGTCATTTGGCTCCCCCTCATCCCCCAACCCCTTCTCCGCCAGGGAGAAGGGGGGCTGCAAGCGCCATTGAGGAGGTGAGGTGAGGGAGCGGGTCGGACACACACGGCATCCCGTCTGGATCTTCGATCTCGACAACACGCTGCACGACGCGACCCCCCACATCTTTCCGCACATGAACCGCGCGATGACCGCCTACGTGGCGGAGCATCTGGCGGTCGACGAGGCGCAGGCCAACGAGCTGCGCACCCGCTATTGGCGGCGCTACGGGGCGACGCTGCTGGGGTTGATGCGGCATCACGGTGTCGACCCCCATCACTTCCTGTGGCACACCCACCAGTTCCCGGACCTCCGGCCCATGCTGCTGGCACACCCGGCGTTGAAGTCGCTGCTGCGCCGCCTGCCCGGCCGCAAGATCGTCTTCTCGAACTCGCCCAAGCACTATTCGGATGCCGTGCTCGGAGCGTTGGGCATCCGGCGCTTTTTCGAAGGCGTGTTCACGATCGAGCACACGGGCTTTCGGCCGAAGCCGGACGTGGCGGGCTTCCGGCGCCTGGTACGGCGCCACCGGCTGCACCCAAGGCGCTGTGTGATGATCGAGGATGCCGCCGAGAACCTCGTGACTGCGAAGCGGCTGGGCATGCGTACGGTGCTGGTCGGTCGCACCGGCAGCAGACCAGCGCACGTCGACTTCGCGCTGCGGGACGTGACCGGCCTGGCGAAGGTCCTTTGGAGACGTTGACGAAGCGGGCGCTCGCTTTGTGTACAATCCGCTGCAGTACTGCGCGGTGATCCGATAGACCGCGGAATCCATCACCCAGGGGAGGGGTTGCCGCCATGCCTGCCGCCAAACCCGGAGAACGCCGGCTCCAGATCCTGCAGACGCTGGCCGAAATGCTGCAGCAGCCCATCGGCGAGAAGATCACCACGGCTGCGCTCGCCAAACGGCTGGACGTGTCCGAAGCGGCGCTCTATCGCCACTTTGCGAGCAAGGCCCAGATGTTCGAGGGGCTCATCGAGTTCATCGAGCAGACCCTGTTCGGTCTGGTGAACAAGATCACGTCCGAAGAGACCAGCGGCTCCCGTCAGGTCGACGCCATCGTGTCGATGCTGCTGGGGTTCGCGGTCAAGAACCAGGGGATGACCCGCGTGCTGATCGGCGATGCACTGGTGAACGAGGACGAGCGGCTGCAGGCGCGCATCAACCAGTTGCATGACCGGCTGGAAAGCCAGGTGCGGCAGTCGCTGCGGTTTGCCGTGACCCAGAACGAGATGCCGCAGGACGTGGATACTGCTGCCAAGGCCAACCTCGTGATCTGCTACGTGGTGGGCCGCTGGCACCAGTATGCCAAGAGCGGGTTCAAGCGCAGTCCGCTCGAGTTCGCGGAGGCGCAGGCGAAGCTGCTGCTGTAGCCGGTGCGGGGTGCGCTGCCCCCACCCTAGCCCTCCCCCGGCGAAGCCGGGGGAGGGAATGTACGGCGCATGCGTCTCGTCTCCGACAAGCACGGGCACTCCTTCCCCCGGCTTTGGCGGGGGAATGTACGGCGCATCCGTCTCGTCTCCGGCAAGCATAGGCACTCCTTCCCCCGGCTGTGCCGGGGGAAGGTTGGGATGGGGGCTGAGGGCGCGCGCGTGCGCCTAAACGCCGACCGCCACCTCAGCCTTCGCGCATACGCTGCACGCCGGATCCTTCGACACCCGGATGCTGCGCCACTGCATGGTCCGCGCGTCCAGCAACTGCAGCCGCCCGACCAGTGGCTCGCCGACGCCGGCCAGCACCTTCAGCGCTTCGGCAGCCTGCATGGACCCGATGATCCCGACCAGCGGTGCGAACACACCCATCACGGCGCAGCGCACTTCCTCGAACTCGCCGGCTTCGGGGAACAGACATTCGTAGCAAGGGCTCCCCGGCTGACGCGAGTCGAATACCGCCACCTGGCCGTCGAAGCGCACGGCAGCGCCGGAGACGAGCGGTCTGCGATGGTTCACGCACGCGCGGTTCACCGCATGCCGCGTGGCGAAGTTGTCGCTGCCGTCGATCACGACATCGGCCTGCGCCACCAACTCATCAAGGCGATCGCCGGCGACACGTTCGCGCACCGGATCGATGATCGTGGCAGGGTTGATGCGGTTCAGCGTCGCTCGCGCCGAGTCGACCTTCGGCTGTCCGATCCCGTCTGTATAGTGCGCGATCTGGCGCTGCAGATTGGTGAGGTCCACCACGTCCGGGTCGCACAGCGTGATGCGCCCGACGCCGCTCGCGGCGAGATACAACGCCACCGGCGACCCGAGGCCGCCGGCACCGATCACCAGCGCATGGGATGCGAGCCAACGCTCCTGGCCATCGATGCCGACCTCATCCAGGAGGATGTGGCGGCTGTAGCGGAGGAGTTGATCGTCGTTCATCTCAAACTCTCCGCAGCTTTCCTGGCCGTATAGACGTATCTCGCGGCCGAGGCCGCGAGATACGGGTCCATCCTATCTTTTATTAACGATGTTCAGCGCCTTCAGCAGATTCAGCGCTTCGTTGAGCTGATAGTCGCTCTTCGACACGATGTCGGGCGGCGCGTCGGTCTTGGTCGCGTCGTCGGGCTTCGGTGCCGGGGTAGTGCCCTGGGCCGGCGCCTCTTCCTTGGGGGCTTCCTTCTTGTCCTGCGGATTCGACAGGCGCTTCCCGAGGTCGGCTTCGCGCATGCGCAGGCCCTGATCGGTGTTTTCGCTGATGGTCGCTTCTTCCACCACGATGTCGGGCGTGATGCCCTTCGCCTGGATCGAACGGCCCGCCGGCGTGAAGTAACGCGCGGTGGTGAGCTTGATCGCGGTGCCGTTGCCGAGCGGCAGGATGGTCTGCACCGAACCCTTGCCGAAGGACTGCGTGCCCATGACGACGGCACGCTTGTGATCCTGCAGCGCGCCGGCGACGATCTCGGAAGCGGATGCCGAGCCACCGTTCACCAGCACCACCATGGGCACCTTCTTCGCCTCGGCCGGCACCTTCTTCAGGTAATCGTCCTTCGAGCCGCGCAGGTAGTGCTCGGGCACGGCCATCAACTTCATCTTCGCGTCGTCGGTGCGCCCCTCGGTGTACGTGACGAGGGAACCGGCCGGGAGGAACGCGGCGGAGACGCCCACGGCAGTGTTGAGCAATCCGCCCGGGTCGTTGCGCAGATCGAGCACGATGCCCTTCATCGGGACGGTGCTCGCCTTGAACACGGTGTCGATCGCCTTGGCCAACGCCTCGCCGGTGTGTTCCTGGAACTGGGTCACGCGGAAATAGCCGTAGCCCGGCTCCACCAGTTTCGACTTGACCGACTGGATCTGGATGATGGCGCGGGTCAACGTGATGATGCGCGGCTTCGCGTCACCCTTGCGCACGATGGTCAGCGTGATCGGCGTGTTCGGCTTGCCGCGCATGCGCTTCACTGCATCGTTCAGCGTCATGCCCTTCACGTTGGTGTCGTCCAGCTTGATGATGAGATCGCCGCTCTTGATGCCGGCGCGGAACGCGGGCGTGTCCTCGATGGGCGAGACGACCTTCACGAACCCGTCTTCCATGCCCACTTCGATGCCCAGGCCGCCGAATTCGCCCTGGGTACCCACCTGCAGTTCCTTGAACGCTTCGGCGTCGAGGTACGCGGAGTGCGGATCGAGGCCGGACAGCATGCCGTTGATGGCTTCGCTGATGAGCTTCTTGTCGTCGACCGGTTCGACGTAGTCGGCCTTGATGCGGCCGAACACTTCGGTGAATGCGCGCAGGTCCTCGACCGGCAGCGGCCCTGGGGGGTCTTTCTGCGCCACCGCCGAAAAGTTCAGGCTGACCAGGATGCCCAGGACGGCTCCCAGGACGATCAGTCCCGCCTGCTTCACTCTCGTACCCATGCTGCGAATCTCCGTGTAACTGCTTGCTGTGGTGTGGGATGGCCGCGGCCGGGTCGGCGGCTCGGGGGGCGCAATCGGAACGGGCGCTGGACCGGCACTATTTCAGGGTGGACCAGGCGAGCGGGTCGAAAGGCTTGCCCTGATACCGCAGTTCAAAGTATAGACCCGTTTCCTCGTTGCCCCCGCTCGCGCCTACGGAAGCAAGAGCCTCGCCGCCTCGGACTTCGTCCCCGGTCCGGCGGAACAGCGCTTCGTTGTTGCCGTACAGGCTCATGTAGCCGCCGCCGTGATCCACGATCAGGAGGTTGCCGAAGCCCCGCAGCCAGTCCGCGAACACCACCCGACCGGCTGCCACGGCCTTCACCTCCTGGCCGGCGCGGCTGCGGATGAACACACCCTTCGAGGAAATGCCGCGCTCGTTGCGTGGACTGCCAAAACGACCGATGAGTTCCCCCGTGACCGGCAGGCGCAGGCGGCCCTTCAACTGACGAAACGCGCCGTCGCCGTCATCCGGTTCCGGCACGGTCCGGTTCGCGAGAGGGGTCTTGGAGCGCTTGGGCTTGGCCGCTTTGGCGCGCGCCAGCTCGCGTGCCAACCGTTCCACCAGCTTGGTGAGCCGTGCTTCGTCACGTTTCAGGTTCTCGAGTTCGCGCCGCTGGCGCCCGATCTGCTCCGATACCGAGGCGAGCACTTGCTCGCGACTCGCCTTTTCGCGCTCGAGGGTGCGTCGCTCCTGGTTCTGGCTGCGCTGGATCGCCGCCAGTTCATCCGATTTGGTCCGTGTGGACTCCGTGATCCGGGCGAGCATCAGCAGGCTCTCCTTCAGCGCGGCGATCAACTGGGCGCGGGCGCGCGACACGTAGGTGAGGTAGTACAGATCGCGGGTAATCTGGTTCGGATCTTCCCTTGCGAGCACCAGGCGGATCGGTTCGGTCTGACCGTGCAGGTACTGGTGGTGCATGATCCGGGCGATCGCATCCTGCTGCCGCGCGATGCCGGCCTCGGCTCTCTGCGCCTGCTCGGCGAGCTCGCCGAGCGTGCGGCGGACTTCGGTGCGCTGGCCGTTCAGCTCACGCAGCTTGCGATTGGCGTCGCTGATCGCCCGCTCGGATTCGCGCAGTTGATCGGCGGCCTCGGCGCGCGACTCTTCGGCGCCGACCAGTTCCTTCTCGAGCGCCTGCAGCCGCTCGCGCAGCGCCTCCAGTTCCTGTTTCGGGGCGGCGAACGCGCCGGTGCTCGCAACGCCGAAGGCGAGCAGCGCAATCGCAACCGCGCGCGACCGCTTGTTCAGCCCTTCGCCTTGCCCTGGGCGGCCACGGCCCGGGCCTTCGCTTCGATCGCCGCTGCGTCACCGAGGTAGTAGTGGCGGATGGGACGCAGCGCATCGTCCAGTTCGTAGACCAGCGGCACGCCGGTCGGGATGTTGAGTTCGACGATGTCGGCATCGGACACGCCGTCGAGGAACTTCACGAGCGCACGGATGGTGTTGCCGTGTGCGGCCACGAGCACGCGCTTGCCCGCGCGCACGTCGGGAGCGATCGCCTGTTCCCAGTAGGGAACGAAGCGCGCGACCGTGTCCTTGAGGCATTCGGTGAGTGGAAGCTCGGCACCGGATAGTGTGGCGTAGCGCGGGTCCTTGCCCGGAAAACGCGGGTCGTCGGACTCGAGCGGCGGCGGTGGTGTGTCGTAGCTGCGCCGCCAGGTGAGCACCTGGGCATCGCCGAACTTGGCCGCGGTCTCCGCCTTGTTGAGCCCCTGCAGCGCACCGTAGTGGCGCTCGTTCAGGCGCCAGGAATGGCGTACCGGGACCCACATGAGATCCATCTCGTCCTGCACGATCCAGAGCGTGCGGATGGCGCGCTTCAGCACCGAGACGTGGATCTGGTCGAAGGTGTAACCCTCGGCCTTCAACAGGCGTCCGGCTGCGCGCGCTTCCTCGATGCCGCGCTCGGAGAGATCCACGTCGGTCCAGCCGGTGAAGCGGTTCTCCTTGTTCCAGACACTCTCTCCGTGCCGCAGGAGGACGATGCGATGGGTCATGCGTGTTCTGTTCCGTCGATGACGAGTGTGGCGACAAAAGGCGCGTCGATGAAAATCGATCCGTTATCATTTTAGCCGTGAACCTGCTCCGGCCGCGCGTTCGATGCACGCGGTGACCACCGAAAGCCGCATGCGCCGGCGCTTCGCGGGCGCCGGGCTGGGTGCCCTTGGCGCGATGGTGTCCCTGCCGTTGCTGTCGCCCGACGCTTTCGAGCCGATCGGGTCTTTCTTGGGCGAATGGTGGGCGTTCGTTTTCGGTCTTGCGGCCGCAACGCTGCTCGTGCTCGCGCGACCTGTGGGTGCCAAGGGTCCGCCGCGCACGGTTCTGGTCCCGATCGCGTTCGCTGCGCTGATCGCCGTACACGCAGCTCTGGGGTGGGCTGCCCACGGCCGGCTCGCGCTGCTCGCCTGTCTGTACCTGCTGTGGGCCGCGGCAATCATGGCGACGGCCCGGGCGGTGATGGATGTGTTCGGATCGGAACGTTGCGTGAGCGTGCTCGCCTGGTGCATCGCTGCCGGGGCCGGGGTGAGCGCCCTCATCGCGATCGTGCAGGCCCACGAACTCCTCGCCATGCTGCAGGCCTGGATGCTGCCGGTGTTCAACGGCCGCGCCTATGGCAACCTCGGTCAGGCGAATCACCTGGCCGACTACCTCGCGCTGGGGCTCGCTTCGCTCGCCTATCTCGGTGCCACGGGACGTCTGCCGGTGGTCCCGCAGGCCGTGGCCGGTACCGCGATGCTCTATGCGCTGGCGCTCACCGGGTCGCGCTCGAGCTGGGTGTACCTGATCGTGCTGTTCGCGGGCGCGGCCCTCGGCGCGCGCCGGTTGCAGCCACCCGCCGGTCGGCGCCTGCTGGTGGCGGCGGCCGCAGCGGTCGGCATCTTCGTCGCCGTCCAGGTCGTCATCGCGACCGGGGCGACGTCGCTCGCGTCGACGGCGCAGACCACGGTCCAGCGCCTGCCGGTGCAGGCATCGGGCGGCGAGGAACGCTGGACCATCTGGGCTGGAGCGTGGCGCATCTTTCTCGACGCGCCATGGACCGGTGCGGGATTCGGTCGCCTGGCCGCGCGCTTCTTCGAGGTCGCGCCCGACCTCGCTCCGCCGCTCCCGCCGATCGCGACCCACCACGCGCACAATCTGCCGCTGCAGCTCGGTGCCGAGTTCGGCGTGCCCGGATTGCTGCTGCTGGTCGCGGCGGTGGTGCTCTGGTGGCGCGGTGCGTGCGGCGTCCCTGCCTCGCCCGAGCGGTGGTGGCTCTTCGCGCTGCTGGCCGTGATCGGCATCCACAGCCTGCTCGAGTACCCGTTGTGGTACGCCTACTTTCTCGGTATCGCGGCGATTGCGCTTGGTGCGAGCGACGCGGCTCGCCTAGAATTCCGCCGCGCGCGTCTGGTGCCCGTTGGCGCCGTGGCCGCGCTGGCGCTGGGCTGGTTCGCTTGCGCCACCGTGATGTCCGACTACCGTCAGTTGCGCGATTTCCAGGTGTTCCGCCGCAGTTCCATGCTGGCCGAGGGGACCGAAGCGGTCACGCAGCGCCTGCTCGAGATTCAGCGCCGTTCGATGTTGTCCTACCTGGTGGAACTCGGGTTCGCCCGCGCGATCGAGATCGATCGCGAGCGCCTCGATGCCAAGCTGGCACTCAATACGCTTGTCATGGACGTGTTGCCTGACATCGATGTCGCGTACCGGCAGGCGTTGCTGCTCGCGCTGGCCGGCGAGGCCGAGCGTGCGCACATGCAGTGGGATCGGTCGGCGAAGCAGTACCCGGGTTACGCGCAGGAATGGCTCGCAAGGGCCCGTAGCGCCGGTCAACCCGAACTCGACGCCCTCGTTCAGTACGTCGAGAGCAAAGGAGAAAAGTCTTGAAGTTCGTGCAGGAGAACATCTGGTTGGTACTGATCGCCGTCGCGAGCGGCCTCGGGTTGCTCTGGCCGCTGGTGGCGCGGCGGCTGTCCGGCATTCCGCAGATGAGCGTCACCGAAGCGGTGCAGCTCATCAACCGGCGCGACCCGCTCGTGCTCGACGTGCGCGAGGCGGGCGAGTACAACGCCGGCCACATTGCGGGCGCGCGCCATATTCCGGTCGGTGCCCTCAAGTCGCGCCTCGCCGAGGTCGAAAAGTGGAAGGACAAGCCGGTGCTCGTGCACTGCGCGACCGGCAATCGTTCGCACGGTGCCGCCACCACGCTCAAGTCGGCGGGATTCAAGGAAGTGTTCAACCTGCAAGGTGGCATGGGTGCCTGGCAACAGGCGGGAATGCCGGTGGAGAAGTAGATGCCCGACGTCCTCATGTACTGCACCGCCACCTGCCCTTACTGCGTGGCCGCCGAGCGGCTGTTGCGGGGCAAGGGCGTGCAGCACATCGAGAAGGTCCGCGTGGATCTCGAGCCGGACCGCCGTGCGGAAATGATGGAGCGCAGCCGGCGTCGCACGGTGCCGCAGATCTGGATCGATCAGCACCACGTGGGTGGCTTCGACGATCTGTCGGCGCTCGACCGCGCCGGCGGACTCGATCCGCTGCTGGCAGGGGAAACGAGCACGCGTGGTTGACGTCCTGGCAGGCTACACTACGCGCCTTTTTTCCCGTTCCCGGAGCCGCCATGGCCGAAGCTGACGCGACCCAGCCCCAGTTTTCCATCGAGAAGATCTATCTCAAGGACGTCTCGGTCGAGATTCCCAACGCGCCGCAGGTCTTTCTCGAGCGTGACCAGCCGCAGCTCGAATTCTCGTTCAGCAACCAGGCGAAATCCCTCGGCAACGATTTCCATGAAGTGGTGCTCACCGCCACCGTCACGGCGAAACTGAAGGACAAGACGGTATTCCTGGTCGAGGCGAGCCAGGCCGGCATCTTCATCGTGCGCGGCATCCCCGAGTCCGACCTCGAGGCGGTGTATGCGATCACCTGCCCCACCATCCTGCAACCGTACCTGCGCGAGACCGTGTCGGACATGACCGTGCGTGCCGGATTTCCGCCGGTGTTCCTCGCGCCGATGAACTTCGATGCGATCTACCAGCAGCGCCAGCGGGTGGAATCGGCGCCTGCCGCGACCCACTAGCCTGCTGTGAAGCTGGCGACCCGCCTCGCGCTGCTGTTGGCCGTTGCGGTATCGCCGGTGCACGCCGGCCTGGAGTTCCGTTCCGTCGGCGACCTGCCCGCCGTCCTCTACGACGGGCCTTCGGTGAAGGCGAACAAGGTGTTCGTGGCGAGCCGCGGCTCACCGGTCGAAGTGGTCTCGACGCTCGAGGGCTGGGTCAAGGTGCGCGAGCCCGGCGGGCAACTCGCCTGGGTCGAGGCGAAGGTACTGGTGGCGAAGCGCACCGTCAGCGTCAGCGTGCCCCAGGCCGTCGTCTACGTCGCTCCATCCGACACGGCGCCGCCGGCGTTCCAGGCGCAGCAGGGCGTCATTCTCGAGCTGATCGAAGCCGCCGGCGCCTGGGCGCAGGTCAGGCATCGCGACGGGCTGACCGGATACGTGCGCGCCAATCAGGTGTGGGGCCTGTGAAGATCGCCGTGATCGGGGCGGGCGCGTGGGGCACGGCCTTCGCGCTGACGCTGGTCGACCGTCACGCGGTGACCTTGTGGACCTGGCAGCGCGAACACTGCGAGTCGATGCGCGCCGCACGCGAGAATCGCGAATTCCTGAAGGGCTATGCGCTGCCGCAGACCATCGGCATCGAGCACGATCTCGCGCGCGCCGTGGATGGCGCCGAACTCGGGATCGTCGCGACACCCGTGGCGGCGTTGCGCTCGACGCTCGAAGCGGTGGCGCGGGTGGCGCCGCTGCCCGTCGTGTGGCTGTGCAAAGGTTTCGAGACCGGCACGTCGCGCTTTCCCCATCAGGTGGCGGCAGAAGTACTCGATGCCGCCGTGCCTCGTGCGGCCCTGTCCGGGCCGAGCTTTGCCGACGAAGTGGCGCGCGGCTTGCCAGCCGCCATCACGCTCGCATCGCCCGACGCGGCGTTTGCCGAAAGCGCCGCCCGTGCGCTGCATGGCCCGCGGCTGCGCATCTACTCGAGCGACGATCTGGTGGGCGTCGAAGTCGGCGGTGCGGTGAAGAACGTGATGGCCATCGCCGCCGGCGTGTCGGACGGATTGGGCCTCGGGCTTTCGGCGCGTGCAGCGCTCATCACGCGCGGCCTGGCCGAGATGACCCGACTCGGCGTTCGGTTGGGCGGTCGCACCGAAACATTCCTCGGCCTTTCGGGCGCCGGGGATCTCATTCTGACCTGCACCGGTGACCTGTCGCGCAATCGCCGTGTCGGGCTGGCGCTGGCTGCCGGTACGCCGCTGAAGCAGGTCCTCACCGATCTGGGCCATGTGGCCGAAGGCGTACCGACGGCCCGCGAAGTCCGCGCGTTGGCGCAGCGTCATGCCGTGGAAATGCCGGTGACCGAAACGGTCTGCCGCCTGCTCGATGGCGAAATTAGCGCCGCGCAAGCCGCCGAAGTCTTGCTAAGGCGCGATCCCGGCGCCGAACACCGCGGGTATTGAGGTACCCCCCCGAAATGCCTTCGGCCTCGCCCCCCAAGGGGGCCGGCCCTCTTGGGGCGGCCCGGCGAGGGCCGAGGTACCCCCCGAAAGGCCCTCGGCCTTTCCCCCCGATCGGGTCAGCCTGCTTGGGGCTGCCTGCCCGCAAACCCGTTCTGGCGCCAGGCCTCGAAGACCGCCACGGCAACGGCATTCGAGAGATTGAGACCGCGGTTGCCAGGAACCATCGGCAACCGTAGCCGCTGCGACGGGGTAAAGGCGGCAAGGACTGCCGCGGGCAGGCCGCGCGATTCCGGCCCGAACAGCAGCACGTCGCCGGGTTCGAACCGGACGTCGAACGCCGCGGTTTCCCCGAACGCGCTGTAGGCGTAGCGGCGGGCCCCGAGCGTGGCCAGGCAGGAGGCGAGATCGGCATGCACGGTCACGCAGGTGAGCTCGTGGTAGTCGAGGCCGGCGCGCTTCAGGTCCCGATCCGCCATCCGGAACCCCAGCGGCTCCACCAGGTGCAGGCGGCAGCCGGTGTTGGCACAGAGCCGGATGACGTTGCCCGTATTCGGTGGGATCTCCGGCTCAAACAGAACAACATCAAACATTTACCTTGCCTTTGATAAGAAAGTGCATTAGTTTTTCCTACCTAAGGCACGGATGGTGCTTGATTTCTCGGCCCCAGAATACGGCATTTGCCGGCGTCCGCCCTGGGGCCGGACGCTCGAGACGCGGGAGTGTGAGGATCCATGGCTAGACCGGAGAAAGTCCGGCTCGGCGAAATCCTGCTGCAGCAGGGCTTGCTCACGGAAGACCAGTTGAAGGCGGCGCTCGACGACCAGAAGCGTACCGGCCGGCGCCTGGGCCGTGTGTTCGTCGAATCGGGCTTCGTCACGGAAGAGCAGATCGGCGAGGCTCTCGCGCGCCAGTTCAAGATCGCGTTCGTCAATCTGAAGCAGTTCAACGTCAAGCCCGAGGCGTTGGCGAAACTGCCCGAATCCCAGGCGCGCCGCTTCCGCGCCATGGTGTTGCAGGACGAAGTGAGCCACTACGTCGTGGGGATGGCCGATCCCACGGACCTCAATGCTTATGACGAGCTGACGCGCTTCCTGAAGCGCGACCTGCAGCTCGCCGTGGTCGCCGAGTCGCAGCTGCTCGCGACTATCGATCGGATGTATCGCCGGACCGAGCAGATCTCCGGTCTGGTGCAGGAGCTGGGTGAAGAGTTCGAGGACACCGGAGTCGATCTCGCCGGCCTCGGCGTGCCCACCGGAACCGAAGACGCGCCGGTGGTCAAGCTGCTGCAGAACGTGTTCGAAGACGCGGTCCAGGTGCGCGCGTCGGACATTCACATCGAGCCGCAGGAAACGCGTGTCGTCATCCGCTTCCGCATCGATGGCGTGCTGCACCTGCAGACCGAAGCCGAGCCGAAGATCGCGGCCCCGCTCGTGCTGCGGCTCAAGTTGATCTCAGGTCTCGACATCTCGGAGAAGCGCCTGCCCCAGGACGGCCGCTTCAACGTGAAGGTGCGCAACAACCAGGTCGATGTGCGGATCTCGACCATGCCGACGCAGTACGGCGAATCGGTGGTCATGCGCCTGCTGAACCAGTCCGGCGGCGTGCTGACGCTCGATCGCCTCGGTATGCCCGCGCCGATCCTGGAGCGCCTGCGCAAGGTGATCCAGCGCCCGAGCGGCATGATCCTGGTGACCGGACCCACCGGCAGCGGCAAGACCACCACGCTGTATGCCGCGCTCGAGGAACTCAACACCACCGAGCGCAAGATCATCACGGTCGAGGACCCGGTGGAGTATCGCCTGCCCGGCATCAACCAGGTCCAGATCCACGAGAAGATCGAACTCACGTTCGGGCGCGTGCTGCGCTCGGCGTTGCGGCAGGATCCGGACGTCATCCTGGTGGGCGAAATGCGCGACCAGGGTACGGTGGAAACCGGCCTGCGCGCGGCCATGACGGGTCACCTGGTGCTCTCCACGCTGCACACCAACGACGCGGTGTCGACGCCGATCCGGCTGCTCGACATGGGCGCGCCGCGTTACATGGTCGCGATGTCGCTGCATCTCGTGCTCGCGCAGCGGCTGATCCGGATGGTCTGCGAAAGCTGCGCGCAGCCCTACACGCTGACCCCGAACGAGCACGAGTGGTTGCGCCCCGATCTCGGCGACCGGGTCGACACGTTCAAGTATCGCAAGGGTGCGGGCTGCAGCCAGTGCAACAACACCGGCTACGTCGGCCGCACCGGCGTGTACGAGATGCTCGAGATGACACGCCCCGTGGTCGAGGCGGCCAACTCGAACGAGCCTGCTGCGTTCATCGCGGCGGCGCGCACGCAGATGGGCGGTCGCACGCTGCGCCGCGCGGCCGTGGAACAGGTGGTGCGCGGCCGCAGCACGGTCGAGGAAGCGATGAAGGCCTCCAGCGAATTCGAGGATTGACGGGAAGAAGGTGCCTTACTTCGCATACAAGGGTCGGAACGCAGCCGGCGAACTCGTCTCCGGTGTCCTGGAGAGTGCCGACAGCACGGCGGTGGCGACCCAGCTCTTCGCGAGCGGGGTCACTCCGGTAGAGATCGGCACGACGAGCGCGCCGCGCAAGCCTGGCCCCGGCTGGTTCGGTGCGATCGGCGGGAAGGTCGATCCGACCGAAGTCATGCTCTTCAGCCGCCAGATGCATGCGCTGCTGAAGGCGGGTGTGCCGATCATGCGGGCCTTGGGCGGGCTGCAGGACTCGAGCGTCAACCCGGTGTTCAAGGATGCCATCCGGCAGGTGCGCGAAGGGCTCGACGGTGGCCATGACCTGTCAGCGTCGCTGGGGCGCCAGAAGGGCGTCTTCAATCCGTTCTACGTGGCCATGATCTACGTGGGCGAGACCACCGGCCGTCTCGAGGAGATCTTCCTGAGGCTCTTCCACCATCTCGAGTTCCAGGCCTTCATGCGGACACAGGTCAAGTCGGCACTGCGTTATCCGATCTTCGTCATGGTGGCCATGGCGCTCGCGCTCATCGTGATCAACATCTTCGTGATCCCCGCGTTCGCCAAGGTCTATCGCGGTTTCGGCGCGAAGCTCCCGCTCATCACCCAGTGGCTGATCGCGTTCTCGGATTTCATGGTGAACTCCTGGCCCGTGCTGCTGGCGATCCTCGTGGGGTCGATCCTCGCCTTCCGGGCGTGGGTACGCACGCCGGTCGGGCGTCACTCATGGGATCGCTTCAAGCTGCGTATCCCGGTGGCCGGCAAGATCGTGCTGAAGGCCACCATCGCGCGGTTCGCGCGCAGCTTCGCGCTTGCGGTCCGCAGCGGCGTCCCGATCGTCCAGGGCTTGAGCCTCACCGCACAGACGGTCGAGAACGCCTGGGTCTCGGGACAGATCGAACGCATGCGCGAAGGTGTGGAGCGCGGCGAAAGCGTGTTGCGCACCGCAGCCCATTCCGACGTGTTCACGCCCGTCGCGCTGCAGATGGTCATGGTGGGCGAGGAATCCGGCTCGCTCGACGACATGATGGACGAGGTGGCGGACATGTATCAGCGCGAGGTCGAGTACGAGCTGAAGACCTTGTCCGCCCAGATCGAACCGATCCTGATCGTGTGCCTGGGCGTGCTGGTGCTGATCCTGGCACTGGGCGTGTTCCTGCCGATCTGGGACCTCGGCACCGCGGCGTTCAAGAAGCAATGAAGGTCCAGCCTGGACGGCAGGGTGGCCGGATTCGTCTCGACAAGATGATCTCGATCGCGATCCTCGTGAGCCTCGGTGCGGTTCTGCTGCACCGGCTGCAGTACTACGAGGAGTACACGGAGAAGACGGTGACGGAACTCACCATCACGAACATGCGCACCGGCCTCAACCTGCGCAAGGCCGAGATGATGCTGGCATCGGCCCAGGGCGGGGCGATGGGTGTCCTCGGCGACAACCCGATGGTCTGGCTGCCCGCGCCCACGCCGAACTACTCCGGCGAGTTCGCCGGGCATGCGCCGGACGCGGCGGGCGAGGGCATCTGGTACTTCGACCGGAGCGCTCGCGAGCTCGCGTACCGCCCTAACCTGGCGCGTCACTTTGTGCCTGGACCGGATGGCCACACCGAAGTCCGCGTGCGGGTGGAGCGACGCCGATGGGAACCGGCCAAGGCGGAAGCCGAAGGGCCGGTACGAAATCCGGCGCCGTGGGAGGGTGTCGCGCTGGTTCTGGCGCGGCCCTACCGGTGGTTTTAGAGGAATTCTCTGGCACATAAGGTGCATCAAGGGACAGAAGACCTCAGCAATTGCCGCTTGTTGCAGGCGAAAACTGCTGCCAAACTTCAAGTCCCGTACCCAAGGGATTGAGCGAAATGAATAAATATACTTCCGGCTTCACCCTAATCGAGTTGGTCGTCGCGCTGACGATCATCGCGATCCTGGCTGCCGTGGCGCTGCCGAGATACATCTCGCTGCAGAGCCAGGCGCGGGCGGCGAAGCTGTCGGCGATCTACGGTTCGGTGAAATCGGCCGCCGCACTGGCCAAGGCCCAGTGTCAGGTGGATCTCGCCGGGGTGAGCCTCAATCCGCGTTGCACCCCCACGGCGGGCTTCGTGGACATGGATGGCATCGCCATTGCAATGGTCAACCAGTACCCGGCGGCCAACGGTCAGGGCATCGTGGCTGCCGCGCAGGTCAACCCGTTGACGGACCAGATCACGCTGACGGTAACCGGCAACGTCGTGACCTTCGCCATCAACGGCGGCACCGCACCGAATTGCCAGTTCACCTACACAGAAGCAATCGCACCCGGGCAGTCGCCGGTGTATTCGATACCCATCACCAACGGCTGCTGAACGAATAATCAGAGGAGCAACACCCCGCGCGTCGAGCCGACTAGCGGTCCCTGCGAATCACAAGCGGTTTTACACATCATCACTTCCTGATCGGAGTTCAACATGAAACAGCAGCAAAAAGGCTTCACCCTCATCGAGCTGGTGGTGGTGATCGTGATTCTGGGCATTCTCGCCGCGGTCGCCCTGCCGCGCTTCATCGATCTCACGACTGAAGCGAACACGGCGGCCACGCAGGGCGTCGCAGGCGCTCTCGCTTCGGCCACGGCCATCAACTACGGTGCGCGCAAGGTGAACTCTGCCAAGGCCGGCACCAACGCCGTGACCGACTGCGCGACGTCGGCGCCGTTGCTCCAGGGTGGCGCACTGCCGACCGGCTACACGGTCAGCACGACCTCGGCCTGCTCGACGCCTGATGGTGGCACCGCCACCTGCTCGGTGCAGAAGTCCGGTACCACGCCCGTGATCTCGGCGTCCGTGCAGATCGTCTGCTCCAACTAAGCGCGGCAGCATGCGCGTTGCCGGCCCGCAATGGCCGGCGACGCGCGGCCCGATGCGCTCGTGACCGATCCCACATCCGTGGCAACGTACGAGATCCATCGGGGTAGTCAATCAGGTTTCACCCTGACCGAGCTGGTGGTGGTGATCCTCATCCTCGGCATCCTCGCGGCGGTGGTGTTGCCGCGCTTCTTCGACAAGCAGGACTACGAGATCCAGGGCACCTTCGACCAGGTGCTGGCCACCGTCCGCTACGCGCAGAAGGCCGCCATCGGCGCGCGGTGCGCCGTGCGGGTGACGTTCGCGTCGAACGGCCTCACCGCCGCCTTCGAGCCGGCGGCTTCCTGCGCCGGCCCGGTCCTCGATCCGATGCGCGGCGGTGCCCTTGCGGTGAGCGGCGCATCGGGCATCACCATCGCAGGGTCCACCTTCGTGTTCGACGCGCTGGGTCGCCCGAACCCGGGGCCGGTGACGGTGAGCGTGTCCGGCAAGACGTTCACGGTGGAAGCGGAGACGGGGCATGTGCACCCCTGAGTCGTGTCCGGCGCGTGCGCGCGGCGTATCGCTGATCGAACTGATCCTCTTCATCCTCATCGTGAGCGTCGCGATCGTCGGCATCCTGAGCGTGCTCAACCTGACCGCGGCACGCAGTTCCGATCCGCTGATCCGCAAGCAGGCGCTCGCGATCGCGGAATCGCTCCTCGAGGAAGTCGAGCTGATGCCGTTCACTTTCTGCGACCCGACCGATGCCAACGCTGCAACCGCGACGAGCACGGCGGGTTGCGCGTCGCTGGTCGAGGCGCTCGGACCCGAGCCCGGCGAGAGCCGCTACAGCACCACCACGCCGTTCAACAACGTCAACGACTATCACGGGTTCGCCATGGCGGGGATACGCGATCTGTCGAACACCTTGATCGCGGGTCTCGGCGCGTACAACGCGTCGGTCTCCGTCTCCAACGGCGGCCTCGGACTCGCCAACCCGGCGGAGGTGCTGCTGATCGCCGTGACCGTCACCGGACCGGGCAGCGAATCGGTGACGCTGAACGGCTACCGCACGCGCTACGCGCCGAACGCGCTGCCATGACGAACCGGCGCACCCCATCGCAGTGCGGCTTCACGCTGGTGGAGGCGGTGGTCGTTATCCTGATCTCCGGCATCGTGTTCGCGGTGGTCGCGATCTTCATCCAGAAACCGGTGGAAGGATACTTCGACACCACGCGCCGCGCGGCACTTGCGGACATCGCCGATACCGCCGTGCGGCGCATCACGCGCGACCTGCGACTGGCACTTCCCAACAGCGTGCGGGTCAACGGCAACTATCTCGAGTTCCTGCTCACCACCGGCGGCGGTCGCTATCGCGCGGAACAGACTTCGGGTGGTGCCGGCAACGTCCTCGATTTCACGACACCGGGGGGCGACGCGAGCTTCGATGTGATCGGCCCCGTACCGCCATTGGCGGCCGGCAACCAGGTCGTGATCTTCAATCTCGGCCCGGGGTTCGCCGGCGCCGATGCCTATCAGGCAGCCGGCAACAATCGCGCGGCCTACCAGAGTCTCGCCGGCAGCACGATCACCTTGAGCGCCGCGAAGCTGTTTCCGTGGCAATCGCCGGGCAAACGCTTCCACGTGGTCGAGACCGCGGTGACCTACCAATGCGACGCCGCGGGCGGTGTGATCCGGCGCTATTGGGGTTACGGCATCAACGCGGTCCAGGCCACCCCGCCCGGCGGCGGCAGCAACGCGCTGCTCGCGACCAGCGTGAGCGGCTGCGCCTTCGGCTACAACCCGAACGAACTCAATCAACGCTACGGCATCGTCACGATCCAGCTAGCACTGACGCAGGCCGGCGAAACCGTGACCGTACAGGCCCAGGCCCATGTTCCGAACGTCCCTTGAGCGCGGGTTCACCCTGGTGACGGCACTGTTCCTGCTGGTGGTGCTGGCGCTGCTAGGCCTCTTCATCGTGTCGGTCTTCGGGCTGCAGCAATCGTCGCAGGCACTCGATGTGAGCGGCACCCGCACCTACGCGGGCGCCCAGGCCGGAATCGAATGGGCATTGGTGCAGGTGCTGGACCCGGACAACAACGATCCGCTGCTAGTGCCCGCGAACCCGCAGCCACCGGCTTGCTTCGCCACGCAGGCGGTGGCGCTCGGCGGTGCGTTCAACGGTGTGAGCACGAGTGTCACGTGCAGCGTGACCACGACCACCGAGTTGAACCGCAATGTCGCGGTCTATCTGCTGACGTCCACGGCCACCTCGGGCACCGGTACCGCTTTCCCCATCTCGAGGCAGGTTACGGCCACCGTGTCGCGCTGCACCGATCCGACCGGCACCGCGCCGCGGTTCTCCTGCCCATGATGCAAGCCCCGGCCATGGCTCATCCAACCGGCCTCGGGCACGCGATTCAAGGCTGCCTGCGCTTGGTGGCGTTGTTGCTTCTGCTGCTCGCGGCCGCCCCGGCGCATGCACTTCGCATCGGGTTCCACGAATCGACATCCGCGGGTGTCAACGCCGGGACTCTCACGCTGACGGTTCCGGCGAACGTCCGAGCGGGCGACGTCATGCTGGCGGCGGTCAACGTGCGCGGCAACCTGACTGTGACGGCCAATGCCGCCTGGACGCTGATCCGTAACGATCTCAGCACCGGGAGCAACATGCGCCAGTTGCTCTACTACCGTGTGGTGACTGGCGCCGAGCCCGCCAGCTACAACTGGACCTACACCAGCACTCGCGCGGTCGGCGCGATCGTGGCGTACCGCGGTGTCGATCTCGCAGCGCCGGTGGTGACCAGCGTGGGCCAAGCCAACGCCAGCAGCACCAGCATCACGGCACCGACGGTCAACACGACAGTCGCGAACACCATGCTGGTGTCCTTCTTCGGCACGCGCGACACGACGGCGATCGCCGGACCCGCGGCCATGACCGAGCGTGCCCAGGACGACTCGGGCGGGACCGGGGTGACGATCCTGGTGGAAGACGAATTCCGCGCGACGGCCGCACTGACGGGTACCCGCGTCGCCACGGCCGACGATGCTGCCGTCAACATCGGCCAGAGCGTCGTCCTGCGTCCGCGCGCGACCGTGCCGTCGCCCGTGGCCGAGTACCGCCTCGACGAGACCTCCTGGAACGGCACAGCCGGCGAAGTGCTCGATTCGAGCGGCAACGGCAACACCGGCACGGCTCTCGGCGGCGCGCAGACCACCACGACCAACGCCTACCTCTGCCGCAGCGGACAGTTCACCGGCAGCCCGACGCGCGTCGACATCGCCGACGATCCGACGCTGAACATCCGCAGCACGCTGACCGTCACTGCCTGGATCCGCCCAGGCTCCATTCCGGCCGAGTTGATGTCCTTCCTCTCGAAGGACACGAACTACGAGTTCCATATCGCTTCGAATGGCCGGGTGAACTGGTGGTGGGGTGGCGGGACCCAGGAGTTGTTCAGTCCCAACAACACAGTCGCCGTGAATCAGTGGACCTTCGTCGCCTTCGTGTTCACGCGCGGTGCCCAGACCATGTACGCCGGCGGCCCCTCGACGGCGGCGGCGTCCGTGCAGACCGGGACGGAGAACGCCCAGCTCACCCAGAACACCACCAAGCTCCAGATCGGCGACGACCAGGACTTCAGCGGTGGCACGCGCCGCTGGAACGGGTTGATCGACGAAGTTCGCGTCTACGACTACGCACTGACCCAGGCGGAGGTCGAGGCGGTGCGCACTTCGACCCGGACCTGTCCCTCGCTGCTCGCCGGATTCGCCGTCACGTCTTCCGCCACCGCCAGCACGTGCGTCGCGCAGAGCGTGACCATTCGCGCCATCGACGGGCTGGGCAACACGGTCCCGGGCTACACGGGCACGGTGAATCTCTCCACCTCCATCGGTCGCGGTGGCTGGGCCGCTTCCGGTTCGTCGGGTCCGGTCACGGAGAACGGCAACGCCAACGACGGCATCGCGAGCTACACGTTCCGGGCCGCCGACAACGGCCAGGCCACGTTGCTGCTGAGCGTCCAGAGTGCCTCGAACCTCACGGTGACCGCCACCGACAGCATCACGATCAGCGCCACCGGCGTGTCGGGTTCGGTCGCGTTCCGCGACAACGCGTTCGTCGTCGATTCCATCGATACGCTCGCCAACGTGCCGGTGGCTGCGCGACCGCACGCGATGCGGGTGTCGCTCTACCGGCGCGACACCTCGCAAGCGCCGGCCAATTGCGCGGTGGCGACGGACTACACGTCTAACCGCAACCTCAAGGCCTGGTACACGGCGGACGTGAGCCATCCGGCCGGCGCCACCGCACCTTCGATCAACGGCGGGGCGGCACTCGGCACCGCGGTGCCCGGAGCCTCCAACCTGACGCTCAATTTCACCGCCGGTGTGGCGACCTTCAACCTGACGACGGCTGATGTCGGCAAGTACGTGCTCAACCTGCGCGACGACACGCGCACCTACGCGGGTGCGGTCGACATCGACGGCAGTTCGCCGACGCAGACGGTACGGCCGTTCGCCCTGGCGATCACCGGCGTGCAGCAGGGGGCGACCGTGAATCCGGAAGGCAGCGCCACCGCCGGCAGCCGCTTCATCGTGGCGGGCGATATCTTCTCGGCGACGGTGGGCGGCTACCTCTGGGCCGCAGCGGACGACGCCAACAACGACGGGGTACCTGATGCCGGCACCAATTTCATCAACAACGGCGTCACACCACGGTTCGCATGGGCCACGACGATCGCGTCGTCCAACAACGCGGCCTACTTCTCGCCGACCGGCGGCGTACTCGGGGCGCTCGGTGGCACGGCAAGCCTCACGATCGCCAACTACACGGCGGGAACGGGGATGGCGACGGTGGCCGATCTGCGTTATCCGGAAGTGGGCAGCATCGGCCTGACCGCGAGTATCTCCAACTACCTCAATACGGCGAGCGTCAATCTCACCGGCAATGCGGTCAATACCACCAGCGGTCAGGCGGTCCGCGTGGGGCGCTTCTACCCGAACAACTTCGCGCTCCTCGCGGGCGCGACGGTCACGCCGTTCTGCGGCAGCGGGGCAACCGGCTTCACCTACATGGACCAGCCAGCGCTCACGTTCAATTTCGCCTTCGAAGCGCGCAACCTGCTGAACGCGGCGACCGTGAACTACCGCAGCACGGTCTACAACGTGGGCACCGTCTCCTACGTCGCCGAGAACAACGACTCCGGTGTAGCCCTCAGTGCGAGGCTCGCCGGCATCCCCGCGGTGAGCTGGACCAACGGCGTCTATACGGTCACCACCAGCAGCGGCTTGTTCGCCCGTCCGACCGTGGCGCCGATTCCGGATGGTCCGTACGAGAGCCTGCTGTTCGGAGCCGTCGTCACCGATCCGGACGGTGCGCGGGTCGCCTCGCCGGACCTCAATGCGGCGGCCGTGGGCTGCGGTGGCGGGTGCAACGCCCGGGCCATCAGCACGACCCCGACGCGCATGCGGTTCGGCCGCCTGCGCATCGGCAATGCGCTGGGATCGCCGGCCCTGGCACTGCCGATTCCCGTCACGCTGGAGTACTGGAACGGCACCGGGTTCGTCCGCAACCCGCTCGACAGCTGCACGCGGCTCACCAACACCAACATCGGTTTCGGCAACTTCCAGGGGGGCCTGGCCGCCTGCAACAGCTCCGGCACCCCGGCCGGGGCCAATGCCATCACCTTCAGCGGCGGGCAGGCGAGCAATTTCCGCCTGAGCCCACCGAACCTAAGGGGATCGGTGGATCTGACCGTAAACCTGCGTACCACGGCAACCGGCAATACGTGCAGCGCCGGCACCTCGGCCGCGGCAGCTCCGGCCAGCCAGGCCTGGCTGCTCGGCAACTGGGGCGCCACGACCTACGACCAGCTGCCGGTCGGTCGAGCTTCCTTCGGGCAGTACTCGAACTCGACCGACATCATCTACCAACGCGAACAGTACTAGAGAGCCTTTCGCCTGCCGCCGATCACCCGAGCGACCGCAATCTGAAGCCATCGGTGCAACGGGATCGGATCAGGCAGGGTTTTTGCTGTAAATTGTATTGACCCACAAGGGTTTATTAGTTTAATTTCAAGCGAATTCTGCCTTTTGGGCCGCCCGATGTTGTCCAAATTGAGGAAACCTCGCTCCGCGGCGTGGTGTGCTGTTGCTGTTCATCCCCGCCGGGTGGAGCTTGCGCAAGTGTCCCGCGAGGCCGCCGGCCGTCCGCGGGTGCGGTTGTTTGCGTCCGTGCCCGTGCAGGGCTCCGAACTGGATGCGATGCAGGCGCTGCGCAAGCAGCACCGCGTCGAGCAGTATCGGGTGACGACGGTGCTCGAACCGGGCGAATACCAGTTGCATCTGGTCGAGGCTCCCAGCGTTCCCGAGGCGGAGCTCAGGACGGCGATGCGGTGGCGGGTCAAGGACCTGCTCGAGTACCCGGCCGAGGCCGCGACGGTGGACGTCCTGCCCATTCCCGCCGATCGGGGTGGCCGCGGCCGCAGCGTCTTCGCGGTCACCGCGCGCAATGACCACATCGCGTGGTGCATGAAGTTGTTCGACGACGCGAAGGTACCGCTCGAGTGCATCGACATCCCCGAGCTCGCCCAGCGCAACGTGGCCGCACTGTACGAGGAGCCGGGCCGCGGACTGGCGTTGCTCAATTTCACCGACGGCGGCGCCATGTTGACGATCACCAGCAGTGGCGAACTCTACGTCGCACGCAGCTTCGACATCTCCGCCGACCAGGTGGAGCGTGCCGAAGGTGAAGTCCGCGATGGGCTGCTGGAACGGGTGGTACTCGAACTCCAGCGCTCCCTCGACCACTTCGACCGTCAGTTCGGCGGCGTGCCGGTCGCGCGGCTGTTGATCGCACCGTTTCCCGGTGTCGCCGGCGTTCGCCAGTACCTCGCCGACAACCTCTACGTCGCCGTCGATGTGCTCGACTTGAACGACGTGCTCGACCTGCGCGAAGCACCTCAGCTCGAACCCGCGGATGCGCAGTCGCGCGGTCTGCAGATCATCGGCGCGGCGTTGCGCGACAGCGGCGCCGGGGCTTGAAGTCATGAGTCATCAGATCAACCTGTTCAATCCGGCGCTGCGCAAGACCGCAGTCGTGCTGCCGGCGCACCAGATGCTGCTCGCCTGGTGCGCGGTCGTGGCTGCGGCACTCGCCTGGTATGGGTGGCAGACCGTGCAGGGCGCGCAGTTGAAGGCGGCCGAAGCCGACAGCAGCACGCGCCTCGCACAGCTGCAGACCGATCTCACGCAACTGGGGGCGCAGATGGCGGCCCGCCAACCCGCGCCCGAGCTGCAGGCGAAGTATCGGCGCAAGCAGTTGCAGCTGCAGGCGCGCGAAGACGTGATGCAGGTGCTCGACAGTGGCGCGATCGGCAACACCGACGGCCATGCCAACTACCTGCGGGCGTTTGCGCGCCACTCCCTCGAGGGCTTGTGGCTCACCGGACTGACGGTCGTCGGTGCCGGCAACGACATCGTCGTGGAAGGGCGCACCCTCAAGCCGGAACTGGTGCCGGATTACCTCGATCGCCTCGGCCGTGAACCCGCCTTGAAGGGACATCCTTTCAACCGGCTGCAGATGCGGCGACCGGAGCCGCAGCCCCAGGGTGTCGGCAAGCCCATGCTCGAGCCGCGGTTCGTCGAGTTCAGCGTCGCGACCGAGGCAGAACCCGCATCGGTCACTCTCGGGGCGAAGCCGTGAAGCAGACGTGGGCACGTGCGGCGGCCAAGCTCGACGCGATGAGTGCGCGCGAGCGCGCCCTGGTGTTCGCCGCCGGTACGGCGGTGATGCTGTTCGTCCTCTGGCTCGTGATTCTCAAGCCTGCGGGCGATCGCAATCGCGAACTGGCGGCCCAGGCAGCCTCGCAGAAGGACACCATCGCTGCGCTTGAGACGCAGAAGCGTGAACTGCAGGCGCGGACGGCGGCGAACCCGGACGCGGAGCTTCTGCGGCAGATCGAAGAGGTGGACCGCCAGCTCGCTTCCGTGGATGCGTCCATCAGTGCGATGCAAAGCGGCCTGATCCAACCCGACCGCATGACCGCGCTCGTCAAGGGCGTGATCGGCCAGGCGCCGCGGCTGCAGCTGGTGGCCATGCGGACGTTGCCGCCGACGCCGCTCGTGGAGGCGAACAAGGAGGCGGGTGCTGCCAAGCCGGGCGAGAAGCAGCAAAGCGATGCGGAGCGCCAGGAAGCCGGCATTTTCAAGCACGGCATCGAGATCACGCTCGAAGGCCGCTACCTCGACCTGCTCGCGTACGCAGCGCAGCTCGAGCGCATGCCGACTCGGGTGATGTGGAACCGCACGCGCATCGATGCGACCGAGTATCCGCGCGTGACGATGACTCTCACGCTGTACACGCTGAGCCTGGAGCGGACGTGGCTCACCATCTGACGACCGCCATGGTCTGCGCACTTGCCGCGTCTGCCCACGCAGCGTGGGCAGAAACGCTGCCGGATCCGACGCGGCCTCCGGCCTTTCTGTTCGCCCCGGCGGACGGCGACGGACCGGCCGTGGAGAACGCCGGCGGCGGACTGATTCTGCAATCGGTGCTGATCGCGCCGAACCGGCGCAGCGCCATCATCGGCGGCAAGGCGCTGTCGGTCGGCGATCGCCTGGGCGATTTCACGCTAGTGCGCGTGAGCGAAGGTGAAGTGCAGCTGCGCGGACCCGAAGGGTCGCGCACGCTGAAGCTGTTTCCGAGCGTCACCAAGCGCGTCGCCCACGGCGGCGATGCGGCGGCCGACGGACCGGATGCAGCTGCAAGGTCCATACGAGGTACACAATGACGAGAACGATCGCGCTCCTGCTACTGGTGCTCTGTGCAGGCTGCAACAATTTCCAGCCGCGCCAGGGCAAGACGCTCGACCGGATCGACAAGGAGCTCGAGGCCGGCGCCGCGGATCGCAAGACCGTCAAGGAGGCGGATGCGGTCTCGCAGGCGTTGCTGCCGCCCGTCGTGGTGGAGATGCCCAAGCTCGACGGCAAGCCGATCGAGCCGCGCTTCGATCTGTCGGTGGTGAACGCGCCGGCCGCGCAGGTCTTCACGGCCATCGTCTCGGGCACGCGCTACAGCATGGTGGTGCATCCGCAGGTGAAGGAGAACATCTCGGTCACGCTGAAGGACGTCACCGTGATCGAGGCGCTCGACACCATCCGCGAACTCTACGGCTACGACTACAGGCAGGCAGGCTCACGCATCCTGGTGCAACCCGCGAGCATCCAGATGCGCGTATTCCAGGTGAACTACCTCATGAGCCAGCGCCGCGGCCGCAGCGACGTGCGGGTGAGTTCCGGTGCCATTTCGGATTCGGTCGCGCCGACCGCGGGATTGCCCGGGGTTCCCGGCGCGTCGCCCGTACCGGCCATCCCCACGGCCGCCGGCGCGTTGCCGGGCCAGGCTGCGACCGCCAGTCAGGTCATCGTCGGCAGCCGTGTGGTGACCACCAACGACACCGACATGTGGAAGGAACTGACCGATGCGTTGAAGGCCATCGTCGGCGTCGAGAACGGCCGCCAGGTGGTGGTGAGCCCGCAGTCCGGCGTGATCCTGGTGCGCGCGATGCCGGCGGAGATCCGGGCGGTGGAAGACTACCTGCGCGCGACGCGCATGGTGATCGAGCGCCAGGTGATGCTCGAAGCGAAGATCATCGAAGTGGAGCTGTCGGATGGCTATCAGGCGGGGGTCAACTGGTCGGCCTTCCGCACCGGCGACAACAGCCGGCTCGCCGGCGGCGTGATCCAGCCGGGATCGAACCTGACCACGAGCGGTACGCTGGCGACCCCGACCGCCCGCGCGCCCGACGGCAGTATTCTCGCGAGTTCGTTGCTCACGTCCAACCCGGCGTCGCCGGGCACTCTCGGAACCGGCGTCGGTGTGCCCGGCACGCTGTTCGGCCTCGCGTTCCAGACCGGCAATTTCGCGACCCTGCTCTCGTTCCTGCAGACGCAAGGCAATCTGCAGGTGCTGTCGAGCCCGCGCATCGCCGCCCTCAACAACCAGAAGGCCGTGCTCAAGGTGGGCAACGACGAGTTCTTCGTGACCAACATCACCACGACCACTCTCACCTCGATCGCGGGCGGCACCACGCAGTCGCCGTCCATCACGGTGCAGCCGTTCTTCTCCGGTGTCGCGCTCGACGTGACCCCGCAGATCGACGAGGCGAACCAGATCATCCTGCACGTGCATCCGTCGGTGAGCGAAGTGGTGGAGAAGACCAAGAACATCGATCTCGGCACATCGGGTAACTTCCGGCTGCCGCTCGCTTCGAGCACCATCAGCGAAACCGACACCATCGTGCGGGTGTCCGACGGCAACATCGTCGCCATCGGTGGCCTGATGCGCGAAACGACACAGCGCAACCGTTCGGGGGTTCCGGGGCTCTCCAACCTTCCGGGCGTGGGGAATCTGTTCCGCTCCACGGCCAATTCCGCCCGCAAGAGCGAACTCGTGATCCTGATCAAACCCACCATCGTCCAAAGCGACGCGAACCAGCAGAAGGACCTCGAGGAGATCCGCACCCGGATCCAGTCCTACGATCGCGCCGACCGGCAAGGCAGCGGTTCGATGTGGGGCGACGGCGCCTCGAAGTAGACCCCCACCTCCATGTACCGCGCCCATTTCGGTCTGCGAGAACCGCCTTTCGGCATCACCCCCGACACGAGCTTCGCGTTCTCCGCACAGGCCCACCAGGAGGCGCTCAACACGCTGCTGGTGGCGTTGGCCGCGGGCGAGGGCTTCATCAAGATCGTCGGCGAGGTGGGCACGGGGAAGACCTTGCTGTGCCGACGCCTGCTCGCGACCCTCGGTGACGAATACATCACGGCGTACCTGCCCAATCCGCTGCTCGAACCGCGCAGCCTGTTGCTGGCGCTCGGCGAAGAGTTCGAGGTCGCGATGGAACGCGACGCGGACGAACACCAGCTCAACCGCACGCTGAACCACGCGCTGCTCGACCAGGCGCGGGCGCATCGGCGCGTCGTAGTCCTGATCGACGAGGCGCAGGCGATGCCGCTGCCCACCCTGGAGGCGTTGCGGCTCCTCTCCAACCTCGAGACCGAGAAGCGCAAGTTGCTGCAGGTGGTCCTGTTCGGTCAACCCGAGCTCGATGCGCGCCTCGAAGATCCGGCGGTGCGACAGCTGACACAGCGCATCACCTTCCATTACCGGCTGAGCGGTCTCTCGCGCGCGGAGCTGCGCCACTATGTCGCTCACCGCCTGCGCGTCGCAGGCTACGTCGGCTCGGATCTGTTCAGTGGTCCGGCGTTGTGGGCGTTGCACCGCGCGAGCCGCGGCGTCCCGCGGCTGGTGAACATCATCGCGCACAAATGTCTCATGCTGGTTTTTGGGCAAGGCGGACATCGCGTCCGACGCGCTCACGTGCGTGCCGCAGTCCGCGATACGCCTTCGGCCCGGCGCAGTGGTTTTCCCTGGGTCGCCACGGCACTGGCGGTGGTCAGCGCAGGAAGCCTCATCGCATTGATCGCGGCATGACGATGCCGCATCGCCCGACGCCGTGAGCGTCATCAACCAGGTCCTGCAGGACCTCGAGAAGCGCCACGGGCGTTCCGACGAGGCGCGGTCGGCAACGCCGCAGATCCGTGCGGTGGGCCCGGTGGTGCGCCCGGCCGGGCGGCGCCTGCTCCTGGTCTTGCTGGCGTTGTTCGTGATTGGCGCCGCCGCCTTCGGCTGGCGCTGGTGGCACAACGCGCACGAACCCTCGGTGCCGCCGGTTGCAGCCCCGGTCGCGGCGAAACCGGTCACGCCCTCGCCCGTGCCGATCGAGGCACCCGCGCCGCCGGCGCCAGTCGCAATCGCGCCCCCGCCGGCACCGTTGCCGATCGCAGTGGCACCGGCCCCACCAAAATCCAGGGCCGACGACACCCCCCGTACGAAGTCCAAGGCCGAGGAACCCTTGGCGCCGGTCGCCGCGGCGCCGGTCGTGCAGCCCAGGCCGCCGCGGGCGCCAGCGGCCGCGGCCGAGCAAGCAGCTCCCGCCAGCACCGGTATCGAGAAACGCGAGCGGCCCCTGAGCGCGGCCGAACGGGCGGAGGCCCAGTTCCGGCTCGGCGCGCTGGCCATGCAGCAAGGCCGCATGCGCGACGCCGAAGCGAGCTTCCTCGCCGCCATCGCGGAGGACGCAGGACACGTACCGTCGCGGCAGGCGCTGCTCGGCATCTATCTGGAAGCACAGCGGCGTGACGAGGCCGAGGTGCTGTTGCGCGACGGCCTCAAGGCGAGTCCGCGCCCGCCCGCCTGGGCCATGGTGCTGGCCCGGCTCGAAGCCGAGCGCGGCGACATCATCGGCGGCATCAACACGATGCAGAACCATCTCGACGTCGGCCGGCAGAACGGCGACTACGTTGCATTGTTTGCCGCCCTGCTGCAGAAGCAGGGTCGCCACCCGGATGCCGTGGAGCAGTACCAGAATGCCATCAACCTCGGCAATGCGAAATCGGTGTGGTTCATGGGGCAGGGGATCTCGCTGCGCGAGTCCGGCCGGCGCGAAGAGGCCCGGGCCGCATTCCAGCGTGCTCTGGACGGCGGCGGGTTGAGTTCCGATCTCAAGCTGTTCCTCGAACGCCAGATCGCGGCGTTGCGGTTGCCGGCGTCTAACTAGCTGCTATAGCGGTGACGCTGTTCCGGAAGAGGAAAAGCGCTCATCGCGGCGGACGCGGGGTACGGCACAACGGAAACCTTGCGGCGTGCTGGACGGCTCGCGCACCTTCGATTGCAGGCCGTCGTTGCTTTACGCCGCGTCCGCCGCGTTGAGCGGTTCCGTCCCTTGCCAGGGCTCACTCGCGCAACAGGGTCCGCGCCAGTATCCAACCACGCACGCGGACGGCACCAGCGCGCTTCAACGCCGCCGCGGCCTCGTGCAGCGTCGCGCCGGTGGTCATGACGTCGTCGACGATGACCACGTCGAGTCCATCGAATCGCCGGCGAGCGAGGAACGCGTCGCGCACGTTGGCGCTGCGTTCGGGTACGGGGAGGCTCGCCTGCGGCGCGGTGTCGCGCCGGCGCTCGAGCGCGGTCGGCGCGATGCGATCGAGCCAGCGCCGTGGCAAGACCAGGGCGAGTTCGTGCGCCTGGTTGAAGCCGCGCGTGCGCATGCGAAGCGGCGCGAGCGGCATCGGAACGATCACATCGGGCGCGCTCTCCCAGGCGATGTGGTCCGCGAGCAATCGGCCAAGGATCGGCGCAAGTGCGAGCCGCTCGCCATACTTGAGGGCACTCACCAGGGCATCGATCGGGAATTGGTACGGCGCGGCCGCCCGCACGGCGTCGTAGCTCGGCGCGGTCGTCGCGCACGCGCCGCAGGTCGCGTTGCCAGGGCTCGGCAACGCGCAGACCGGACAGCATTCGGCGGGCAGGCGCGGCAGATCCGATCGACAATCGGCGCACAGCCCATGATGCGCGCCGCGCGCGAGGCACAGCACGCAGCGGCCCGACCAGTTCGAGCGCAAGGAGGCGATCGTGCCGGCGAGGCGCGTGGGCGTGTTTGCGTTCATGATGGCGGGCTCACGACGAGCGTGGGGGCGGGGACGGTCGAGCGGCGATCATGACGACGGAAGATTCGGAAGCACAACGAAAGGCGCGGCGGCAGCGCCTGCGGCGCGCGCGCGAGCGAGCTGCGCCATCTTACGACCGCTCCGCCGTCGTGCCGGAAGAAGTGGGGCGCCGAATGCTGGAGCGACTCGATCTCGTGCGCGTGCCGGAGGGGCCGATGCTCGATGCGGGTTGCGCGACCGGTGTGGTGACGCGGCTCATCGCACAACGGTTGCCGCGGACGCCGATCATCGCCATGGACGCTGCCGCGACGCTGGTCGGCCGCGCCCGCGCAGGTACGTCCGCCCTGGGGCGACTCATCTCCCGCTGGCGGGGCGGAGCCGCCCGATGGATTGCCGGTGACCTCGACGCGTTACCGATCCGGCCGAGCAGCCTGGCGATGGTCTGGTCGAACCTCGTGCTGCAGTGGCAGGCCGACCCGGCGGCGACGTTCGCCGAGATGCACCGGGCGCTCAAGCCTGGCGGCCTGTTGATGTTCTCGACGCTGGGGCCGGACACCCTGAAGGAACTGCGTAACGCCGCCGCACGCATCGGCGACGGACCCCACGTGCCACGCTTTCCCGACATGCACGATCTCGGCGACCTGCTGGTACACGCGGGTTTCGCCGATCCGGTGATGGACATGGAGCTCATCACGCTGACGTTCGCCGACCCCGAGGCCTTGCTGCGCGATTTGAAGGAGCAAGGATCGATCGACACGCTCGCCGCGACCGATCGCGGCCTGAAGGGGCGCCGCGCGCACGGGCGGTTGATCGGTGCGCTCGAGGCGGAGCGTCGCGCCGGCCTGATCCCTGCCACGTTCGAAGTCGTCTACGGGCACGCCTGGAAGCCCGAAAACGGGCCGGCGGTCGCCGCCGACGGGCGCCAGGTGATCCGTATTCACCGCCCCGGGCGTCCGCGCTGACGGCCGACCGAAAAGCGCGGCTGGACATAGCGGCGTTGGACGAAACCGCCGGCATTCCTTGGCTTGCCTCTATGGAGAGGCCTGTGCTAGATTCGCCGGGCTTTTCGAAGGCCCTCCGGCTTCACGCCGGCGGCCGGCACGAGGACTTGAGCGATGCAGCCTGCGCAGGGTCGGTCCACCGATCGAACGTTGGTGGTGAAGCGCAACTTGTCTTCAAGTTCGTCCGGTCGTCGCTGGTTTTTCGGTTCCATCGTTCTCGTTTCGTTCGGCATTGCAGCGGGGTGGGCACTCAACGGTGCCTGGGTTGTGCTGCCGTTCGCGGGAATCGAGATGATGGTGCTGGGCGCCGCGCTGGTGGTGTTCGAGCGGCATGTCGGGGACCGGGAGGCGATCACCATCGACGGCGATCGGGTGGTGGTGGAGCGCATCCGGCTGGGGAGAACGGCAAGGCATGAATTCAGTCGCTACTGGGCCCAGGTGGTGGTTACGCCGGGGTCCGGGCGCAACCACGGCGGTCTCGCGATGCGATCGCACGGCAGGCAGGTGGAGATCGGTGAGTTCCTCACCGACGATCAGCGAGTGGCAGTGGCGGAAGAACTGCGCAGACGGCTCGGAACATGATGCGATTCAGGAGGCATAAGTGCATGGCTAGTACGACGAAGAACTGGGTCACAGCCGTGGCCGCGGCCACCTGGGCGGGCAACGCCGCCGCCGGCAACCTGAACCTGCAGGAGCCGACGACCACGATCGCGGCGCAGATCTACAGCCTGCACACGTACATCATGGTGGTCTGCGTGGTGATCTTCGTGCTGGTGTTCGGCGCGATGTTCTACTCGATCTTCAAGCATCGGAAGTCGGTGGGGCACAAGGCCGCTCACTTCCATGAAAACACCACAGTGGAGATCATCTGGACGGTGATTCCGTTCCTGATCCTGCTCGGCATGGCCGCTCCGGCGACCAAGACCATCCTCGCGATGAAGGACACGAGCAACGCCGACATCACCATCAAGGCCGTCGGCTACCAGTGGAAGTGGGGCTACGAATACGTGCGTGGCGAAGGCGATCTCGCCGGGGTGAGCGACGGCATCCAGTTCTACTCGAATCTGTCCACCACCAAGGACCAGATCTACGACAAGTCGGTCAAGAAGAGCGAGAACTACCTGCTGGAGGTCGACAATCCGCTGGTGGTACCGGTGGGCAAGAAGGTGCGCATCCTCACCACCGCCAACGACGTGATCCATGCGTTCTGGGTGCCGTCCTTCGGTGTCAAGCAGGATGCGATTCCCGGCTTCATCCGCGACACCTGGTTCACCGCCGAGCAGACCGGCGAGTTCCGTGGCCAGTGCGCCGAGCTCTGCGGCAAGGAACACGGCTTCATGCCGATCGTCGTCAAGGTCGTGACCGTGGACGAGTTCAAGGCCTGGGCCGCGAAGCAGGCCAAGGATACCGGCGCGCCGGCTGCCGAGACTGCCGCCGCTCCTGCTGCGCAAGCCGCGCCGGAGAAGACCGCAGCGGCCGGTGGTGCCGCCGATGGCAAGAAGACCTTCGAGGGCGCCTGTGCGGCCTGTCACATGACCGGCGTCGCCGGCGCGCCGAAAGTGGGCGAGAAGGCGGCCTGGGCGCCGCGTCTCGCACAGGGCAAGGACGCGCTCTACGAGCACGCGATCAAGGGCAAGGGCGTCATGCCTCCCAAGGGCGGCAATGCCGCGCTGTCCGACGGTGAAGTGAAGGCCGCCGTCGATCACATGGTCAGCCTCTCCAAGTAATCAGCGCGCCGCCACCCAGGCGGTCAGTCGCGTTTCACCGATCAGGAGTTCGCACATGGAAGCTGTTCACGGTCACGGTCACGAGCACGATCACGCGCACTACCCGGGCGGGATCATGCGCTGGGTCACGACGACCAACCACAAGGACATCGGCACCCTGTACCTGTGGTTCAGCTTCGCCATGTTCATCACCGGCGGCCTGCTCGCCATGGGCATCCGGCTCGAGCTGCTCCAACCCGGCATGCAGTACTGGAGGCCGGAATTCTTCAACCAGCTCACCACCATGCACGGGCTCATCATGGTGTTCGGCGCGATCATGCCGGCGTTCGTCGGCTTCGCGAACTGGCAGGTCCCGATGATGATCGGCGCGCCCGACATGGCGTTCGCGCGCATGAACAACTTCAGCTTCTGGCTGTTGCCGCCCGCGGCGCTGCTGCTGGTGGTGTCGTTCTTCGTTCCCGGGGGTGCCACCGGTGCCGGCTGGACGCTCTACGCGCCGCTGTCGGTACAGCAGGGCATGGGGATGGACATGGCGATCTTCGCGGTCCACATCATGGGCGCCTCGTCGATCATGGGGTCGATCAACATCATCACCACCATCCTCAACATGCGCGCCCCGGGCATGACGCTCATGAAGATGCCGCTGTTCGTGTGGACGTGGCTGATCACCGCGTATCTGCTGATCGCGGTCATGCCGGTGCTCGCAGGTGCGGTGACGATGCTGCTCACCGACCGTCACTTCGACACCCACTTCTTCAATGCCGCCGGCGGCGGTGACCCGGTCCTGTACCAGCACGTGTTCTGGTTCTTCGGGCACCCCGAGGTCTACATCATGATCCTGCCGGCCTTCGGCATCGTGTCGCAGGTGCTGCCGGCCTTCGCGCGAAAGCCGCTGTTCGGCTATTCCTCGATGGTGTACGCCACAGCGTCGATCGCGATCCTGTCCTTCATCGTCTGGGCGCACCACATGTTCACGGTCGGCATGCCGGCCGCCGGCCAGCTCTTCTTCATGTACGCGACGATGCTGATCGCCGTACCCACCGGCGTGAAGGTGTTCAACTGGATCGCCACGATGTGGAAGGGTTCCATGACCTTCGAGACGCCGATGCTGTTCTCGGTGGGCTTCCTGTTCGTGTTCACCATGGGCGGCTTCACCGGCTTGATCCTGGCGATCACGCCGGTCGACATCCAGCTGCAGGACACCTACTACGTTGTCGCTCACTTCCACTATGTACTCGTGGCAGGATCGCTCTTCGCCATCTTCTCCGGCATCTACTTCTGGCTGCCGAAGTGGACCGGGCACATGTACGACGAGACGCTCGGCAAGATCCACTTCTGGCTGTCGATCATCTTCTTCAACGTCACGTTCTTCGTGATGCACTTCCTCGGGCTGGCCGGCATGCCGCGCCGCATTCCCGACTATGCGGAGCAGTTCGCCGACTTCAACATGATCGCGTCGATCGGCGCATTCGGTTTCGGCCTGTCACAGCTGCTGTTCCTCTACGTGGTGGTGAAGTGCATCAAGGGCGGCGAGAAGGCCCCGGCGAAGCCTTGGGAAGGCGCCGACAGCCTCGAGTGGACGCTGCCTTCGCCGGCGCCGTACCACAGCTTCGAAACCCCGCCGATCGTCAAGTAGCCGGGCGGGTCAGGTAGCACGACGCATGACCGCGACGCAGCACGCACAGACAGCCGGCAAGACGAGGACCGTCGTGGTGCTGCTCTTTGTCGTCGCGGTCTTCTTCGTCGGCATCTTCCTGCGCCGCTGGCTCTGGGCATGAGCACCGAGAACACGCGCACGCTGCGCAAGCTTGCCGTCGTGGCCGTCGCCATGTTCGGTTTCGGTTTCGCGCTGGTGCCGTTCTACAAGAAGATCTGCGAGGTCACCGGTCTCAACGACCTGCAGAAGGCCGACACGGTGGTCAACACCCAGGTGGACGCGTCGCGTACCGTGGTGCTGGAGCTCGATGCCAATACCCGCAACGAACTGCCCTGGGCGTTCCGGCCCACCGAGCGTTCGATCAAGGTGCATCCCGGCCAGCTCGTCCAGATCACCTATGAAGTGCGCAACGATTCCGACGAAGCGGTGACCGGGCAAGCGATCCCGAGCTACGGTCCGCGCCTCGCCGAGCAATACTTCCGCAAGCTCGACTGCTTCTGCTTCGCCAAGCAGGAGCTGAAGCCGCGCGAAGTGCGCCGCATGCCGGTGACGTTCGTCGTCCATCCGGACCTGCCGGCGGACGTCGCGACCGTCACGCTTTCGTACACGTTCTTCCGCGTGGAAGGCCCGGCCAAGCCGGCCGCAGCGCGCACCGATATCGGAGCCCGGCCCGCTTCTTGACGGAAGCGCCGCCAGCAAGACACCAGAGGGGAGTCACAACGATGCAGCAAGCCCATTCGTCCTACTACATCCCACAGCCGTCGACCTGGCCGATCATCGGAGCCACCGCTCTGCTGTTCATGGGCTTCGGCGCGGCGCTCACCATGAACGATCTCGGGGCCGGACCGTGGCTGCTGCTGGTCGGCTTCGCGATCCTGGTGTACCTGCTGTTCGGATGGTTCGGTCAAGTCGCGCGCGAAAGCGAGAAGGGCGCCTACAACACACAGGTGGACCTCTCGTTCCGCTGGGGCATGAGCTGGTTCATCTTCTCCGAGGTGATGTTCTTCGCTGCATTCTTCGGCGCGCTGTTCTACATGCGCATCCTGTCCGTTCCCGATCTCGGCCAAGGCGCCTCGGGCGAACTGTTGTGGCCCGGTTTTGCGCCGAAGTGGCCGGTGTCCGGCCCCGGCATCGAAGAGACTTTCACGCCGATGGGCGCCTGGGGCATTCCGGCGATCAACACGCTGATCCTGCTCACCTCGGGCGCGACCGTGACCTGGGCCCACTGGGGTCTCATCAAGAACAACCGTTCGCAGCTGATCTTCGGCCTGATCCTGACCATCGCTCTCGGTATCGTGTTCCTGTTTCTGCAGGGCTACGAGTACTACCACGCCTACCACGAGCTCAACCTCACCCTGACGATGGGCGCCTACGGCGCCACCTTCTTCATGTTGACGGGCTTTCACGGGTTTCACGTGACCATGGGCACGATCATGCTGATCGTGATCCTCGGTCGTTGCATGGCAGGCCACTTCAAGCCGGAGCACCACTTCGGTTTCGAAGGTGTCTCGTGGTACTGGCACTTCGTGGACGTGGTGTGGCTGCTGTTGTTCGTCCTCGTCTACTGGCTCTGAAGACGGAGCGTCCCCAGAATAACAAGGGTGGAGGAGCAGCCTCTCCGTCAGAGGGAGGCCGAAAAAATCGCGCCGCACGGCAACACTGTGCGGCGATTTTTTTTAACGCGCCCCCCCGGGGGGCAGCAGCCAACCTGAGCGTCGGGTTGGTTTCGTCCTAGCGATTCTGCGGGATGAGGCCGAACCAGTAGGCGGCCATGAGCAGCAGGAACAGCGACATGGAAAACACGACACGCAGCGTCAGGGCTTTCACCGTACGCTTGCCCGTGCCCTTGTCGTGCATCAGGTAGTAGAGGGCGGACCCGAGGCTGCCGAGTATCAGTACCAGAAACACGATGATGACGATCTTCATGGGGAACCGTTCGCAAGCGATGATCGAGTGTATCGGAAGGGCCTGCACCCGGCCAACGAGGCGGTTCTGATGGTGCGGCTCGCTTTTCGGCCCAGGCTCGGCCTCACGATCATCGCGCTCGCGGGACTGGGGCTTACCGTGTCGGCCTGCCTGTGGCAATACGGGCGCGGCCAGGAGAAGGACCGGATCGCCGCCCGCATGGCGAGCGACGCGGCCAGCGCCCGATTCGAACTCGGCGCGCAGCCGGTGGACGAGGCAACCGTCCGGTTTCGGCGCGTGAGCGCTCGCGGCGAGTTCCTCGCCGACGCGCTCGTCCTTCTCGACAACCAGGTCCGGGGGACGGCACCGGGTTACGTGGTGTTCATGCCGTTGCGCATCGCCGGCACCTCGATGCACGTGCTGGTGAAGCGCGGATGGCTCGCTGCGCCACAGGCTCGCACGCTCGAACCTGCGGTGCGCACGCCCGCGGGCGAAATTGCCGTGGAAGGCCTCGCGCTGCCGCCGAACTCGAAGTTCCTCGAACTGTCTGCCGACACGCACGCCGGACGCGTCTGGCAGAACGTGACGCTCGAACGCGTCGCCGCCGCAACTCGTCTGGAATTCCAGCCGCTCATCCTGGAGCAGTCGAGCAGCCTCGACGACGGTCTGGAGCGCGCATGGCCGAAGCCGGCGAGCGGCTCGGCAAAACACTACGGCTACGCGTTCCAGTGGGGTGCGATGGCCGTCCTGATCGTGATCTTCTACGTGGTGCTTCATGTCCGAGCAAAACCGGAAACGCCGCCCACGGCGTGAGCTGTGGCTGCTGCTGCTGGTGACGATCGCGCCGATCGTCCTGTCCTACTTCGCCTACTACGTCTGGCGCCCTTCGGGGTTCAAGAACTACGGTGAGTTGATCGTGCCGACGCCGCTTGCCGGCGTGGTCGCGGCGCCAGGCGGCACGGCTCCGCCGTTCGACGCCGAGGGGCTGAAGGGGCGCTGGGTGCTGGTCATGGTCGATTCCGGCGACTGTCCTGCCCCGTGCCGCGACAAGCTCTGGCAGATGCGCCAATTGCGCCTCACGCAGGGCAAGGACCAGGAGCGCGTCGCGCGCGCCTGGCTCCTCGACGACGACACCCGGCCCGCGCCGGACGTACTCCAGGAGTACGACGGCACGATCGTCGTATCCGCCAAGGCAAGCCCGCTGCTCGGCAAGCTGCCTGCCGACCGTGCGCTGCGCGACCATCTGTACCTGGTGGACCCGCTCGGCAATCTGATGATGCGTTTCCCGAAGGATGCCGATCCGAGCCGCATCAAGAAGGACCTCACGCACCTGTTGAAGGTCTCGAGGATCGGCTGATGGACATCGTGAAGATCTTCCGGTGGAACGTGCGGGCTGCCCTCGCGCTCGCTTTCGTGGTCGTGGTGTTCGGGGCGTTCGTGCGCTTGTCCGACGCCGGCCTGGGCTGCCCCGACTGGCCCGGATGCTACGGGCACGTCTCGGTGCCCGGTTCCGAGGCGGCGCTCAACCGGGCGCAGGAGCGTTTTCCGGGCAGCGTGGTGGAGTCGCGCAAGGCCTGGATCGAGATGATCCACCGCTATCTCGCGGGAACGCTCGGCATCCTGGTCCTCGCCATCGCCGTGCTGGCATGGCGCCATCGATCGACCCTGCGACAATCGCCGGTGCTGCCTACCGTCATGGTGGCGCTCGTCGTCGTGCAGGCGCTGTTCGGCATGTGGACGGTGACTCTCAAGTTGATGCCTCTCATCGTGACGCTGCATCTGCTGGGCGGCATGACCACGCTCGCGCTGCTCGCATGGCTCGCGGCTCGCCAACGTGCGTCGCGCGGCGCGCGCTACAGCATCGAACCGGAACGCCCTCGCGTCCGGCGGTGGGCGGCCATCGGCCTCGCCGTGCTGGCCATGCAGATCGCTCTGGGCGGTTGGGTCAGCACGAACTACGCGGGGATGGCGTGCACCGACGTCCCGCTTTGTCACGGAACGGTGCTGCCGTCGATGGACTTCGGCCACGGATTCTCGCTGTGGCGCGAACTCGGCGTGACTGCCGCGGGCACCCCGCTTTCGAACGAGGCGCTGAACGCGATCCAATGGGCCCATCGCATCGGGGCCATCGCCACGGTCGGCGTGCTGGCCCTGGTCGGCCTGTTGACTCTGGTCGTGCGCAGCGTGCGACCTTTCGGCGTGGCGGTGCTGGTCCTGGCACTGCTCCAGGCGGGCATCGGCATCGCGAACGTCGTGAATGTCCTGCCGGTTCCACTGGCGGTGGCCCACAATGCCGGGGCCGCGTTGTTGCTGGTGACCCTCGTGATGCTAAACTTCAAGGCTCGACAGGCCCCGCGCCCGGAGTTCTGAATGGCGAACAGCCTCTCCCTGCCGCTGAAAGGTTCCCGCTTTCAGCAGTTCTACCAGCTCACCAAGCCGCGTGTGGTTTCGCTGATCGTCTTCACGGCGGTCATCGGGATGTTTCTCGCCGTGCCTGGCTGGGTGCCGCTCCAGGGCCTGCTGGCCGGCACGGTCGGTATCGCATTCGTGGCCGGCGCCGCTGCCGTGATCAACTGCCTGGTCGAGCAGAAGATCGACGCGCTCATGGCGCGCACGCGGGCACGGCCGCTGCCGATGGGTCAGCTCACGTCGTTGCAGGCTCTGGTATTCGCACTGATCCTCGGCGGGCTCGGGCTGCACATCCTCTACGCGTATGCCAATCCGCTCACGATGTGGCTGACGCTCGCCACCTTCGTGGGCTACGCGATCATCTACACGATCATCCTGAAGCCGGCGACGCCGCAGAACATCGTCATCGGCGGTGCTTCGGGGGCGATGCCGCCGGTCCTGGGTTGGGCCGCGGTCACCGGCGAAGTGACGTCGGACGCGCTGCTCCTTTTCCTGATCATCTTCGCGTGGACGCCGCCGCATTTCTGGGCGCTGGCGTTGTATCGCACCAAGGAGTACGCGAAAGCCGGCCTGCCGATGCTGCCCGTCACCCACGGCGAGAAGTTCACGCGCCTGCACGTGCTGCTGTACACGATCATCCTGGTCGCAGTCAGCGTGCTGCCGTTCGCGAGCCGGATGTGCGGCCTCATCTATCTCGTGTCGGCGCTGGTGCTGGGCGGCATCTTCCTGCATCTCGCCTGGCGCATCTGGACCGACTACAGCGATGCGCTGGCACGTCGAACGTTCCGCTACTCCATCATCTACCTGACGGCGCTGTTCGCGGCGCTGCTGGTCGACCACTACTGGCGCTGGTGAGAGTCGCGTTCGCAGCGGCGCTGTTCGCGGCGCTTCTGCTGGTCGGGGGGTGCGGCAGAAGCGACGGACCGCGGTTCCAGGCCACCGACATCACCGGGGCCGATTTCGCGCGTACGCTCGAGCTGACCGGACACGACGGCAAGCCGCGCACGCTGGCGGACTTCCAGGGCAAGGTGGTGGTCGTGTTCTTCGGCTTCGTCCATTGTCCGGACGTGTGCCCGACCACGCTCGCCCGGTTCGCCGCGGTGATGAAGGCGCTCGGCCCCGACGCGGAGCGCGTTCAGGTGCTGCTGGTCACCGTGGATCCCGCCCGCGACACGCCCGAAGTGCTCGCGCAATACGTGACGGCGTTCAACCCGTCGTTTCTCGGACTGAGCGGCGATGCCGCCGCCATCGAGCGTACGGCCAAGGAGTTTCGCGTGATCTACCAGAAGCAGGCCGGACAGACACCGGATACCTACACGGTGGATCACTCGTCTGGGGTGTACGTGTTCGACGGCAAGGGGCGGGTGCGTTTGTTCGTGTCCGGTGCGCAGGATGCGGCGGTGCTGGAGCACGACATCCGATTGTTGCTAGGTGGCGCCTGAAACGAAAACGCCGCGGAGCAATCCGCGGCGTTTGATTCACTGCTGTACCGTCGATCAGGCAGCCTCGGCCATCGCGTTGCGCATCTTCTTCATGGCCTGAGCTTCGATCTGACGGATCCGCTCGGCCGACACGCCGAACTCGTCGGCGAGTTCATGCAGGGTCGAGGTGTCCGTCTCGCGCAGCCACCGGGCTTCGATGATGCGGCGGCTGCGCGGATCCAGCTTGGCGAGGGCGGTGCTGAGGCCCGCGCTGCGCAACTGCTCCGTCTGCACCTGTTCGAGAATGCGTCCGGGTTCGTCGTCGGCGTTGGTGAGGTAGGCGATGGGGCTGAACGAATCCTCGTCGTCGTCCTGGGACGGTTCGAGGGCGAGATCCTGGCCGCCCAGCCGGGTCTCCATTTCCACCACCTCTTCGGGCTTCACACGCAGTTGCGTGGCCATCGCTTCCACCTCGTCTGGAGTCAAGGTGTTGAGGCCCTTCTTCATGCTGCGCAGGTTGAAGAACAGCTTGCGCTGCGCCTTGGTGGTGGCGATCTTCACCACGCGCCAGTTGCGCAGGATGAACTCGTGGATCTCGGCACGGATCCAGTGCACAGCGAACGAGACCAGGCGAACACCGCGCTCGGGGTCGAACCGCTTGACCGCCTTCATGAGGCCGATATTGCCCTCCTGGATCAGATCGGCCTGAGGCAAACCGTAACCGAGGTAACCGCGGGCGACGGCTGCCACCAGGCGCAGGTGTGACAGCACCAGCGAACGGGCTGCTTCGACGTCGCCCTCGTCACGATACTGGCGCGCCAACCGCGTCTCTTCCTCCTGCGTGAGCAGGGGAATCCGGTTGACCGCCTGGATATAGCTGTCGAGGCTGGCGGCGGACGGCAGGGGTGTCGTGAGGGTCAGGGCATTGGTCATGGCTTTGGCAAACCTCCTTGGCGAAAATTCTAGCACTCCTGATTTAGGAGTGCCAGAATCCGGGAAAGTTTCACTGCCAAAACAGACGGCTAACCGAACTAACCGATGCGCCAGAGGTGCTGGGTCACCGACAACCAGGCCCCCAACCACCCCAGCGCGCTCGCCACCCCTAGCACCGCCGCGGCCTCGGGAAGGGCCAGACCGAGCAACCCTCCCTCGGGGGCCAGGGCCAGCAGGGCTGGCCCGACCTGGGCCTGCAGGGCTGCGAGCGCTGCCCAGACCAGTCCGCAGGCCGCGAGGCCGCCGGCGATACCCTGGAGCAGGCCGAAGTACAGGAACGGCCGCCGGATGAACCCGTCCGTGGCGCCGATCAGCTTGGATACCTCGATTTCTTCCCGTCGCGTCAGGATCTGCAGGCGGATCGTGTTGAACGTGACCGCCGCCAGAGCCACCGCCAGCAGACCGGCGATCAGCAGCGTCACGGCCCGGCCCACCCGAACCGCGGTGTCCAGCTTGCGTGCCCAGGCCGTGTCGAGCTGGGCATGGTCCACCTTGGGCCAGCGGACCGCCTCCTGGCGCAGGGACTCGAGGGTGGCCGGATCGCCGCCGCGCCCGCTCACGATCCAGGCGTCGGGCAGCGGGTTGCGGCCGAGGTTGTCGATGATCTCGGTCATGCCGGCGTTGCGCTTGAGACCGTCCAGCGCCTCCGTTTTCGGTACGAAGCGCTGCTTGCCGACCGCGGGGTGCTGCGCGAGACGTGCTCCGACGGCCTCCGCCTCTTCCGCGCTTGCCTCCGGAACCATGAACAGGGTGAGCTGCGGCTCCGCATCCAGTTGCCCGGTGACGGCGCCGAGATTCTTGACCGTGACGTACAGGCCCAGCGGCAGCGACACCGCAACGCCGATGACGACGATGTTGAAGACGGAGGGAACCAGATGACGGGCGAATCGTCCGAGTGCATCCCGGAACGCGAACCCGTGTTGCGCGAGCCAGGACCTCACGGGACGAGCGCTCCCCCGCGCAACTCGATCCGCCGCGACGTCAATGGCGCAAAGGTGCCCACGTCGTGGGTTGCCACCATCAAGGTCACGCCGACCTGATGGAAAGCACCGAACAAAGCGACGATCTCGCGCGCGTACTCGGCATCGAGGTTCGCCGTGGGTTCATCGGCCAGCACGATCGAGGGTCGATGCACCACCGCTCGCGCGATGCACACGCGCTGCTGCTCGCCGCCCGACAGCGAGATCGGATTGGAGCGCTCGCGCCCGAGAAGTCCCACCTTGTCGAGCGCGGCACGAACGCGGCTCGCCGCCTCGCGCCCGTCGAATCCGGCCACGCGCAGCGGCAGCACCACGTTCTCGAACACCGACCGGTCGTACAGAAGCTTGTGATCCTGGAACACGAGCCCGAAATTGCGGCGCAGGTAGGGGATCGCGCGTTTCGACAAGCGCGCGACGTTCTGGCCGCTTACCGTGACCGTCCCGGCAGTCGGTCGCTCGATCGCAGCGATCAGCTTGAGCAGCGTCGATTTCCCGGCACCGGACGGCCCCGTCAGCAGAATCAGCTCGCCGCGCTCGATCTGCAGAGTGATGTCGCGCAGCGCTTCGTGCGCGCCGGGATAGCGCTTCGAGACACCGCTAAGGGCTATCACTGCGCGCCGTAAACCCTAGTCGAACAAAGCATCGACAAACGCGCGTGCGTCGAACGGCCGTAGATCGCCGATGCCTTCGCCGACACCGATGAAACGCAGCGGCACCGGGCGTTCACGCGCGATGGCGGCGATCACGCCTCCCTTCGCGGTGCCGTCCAGTTTGGTGAGGACAAGGCCGGTAAGGCCGAGGGCATCGTCGAACGCCTTCACCTGGGCGATCGCGTTCTGGCCCGTGTTCGCGTCGAGCACCAGCAGCGATTCGTGCGGTGCACCCGGCAATGCCTTGTCGGTCACGCGCCGCACTTTCTTCAACTCCTCCATGAGATGAAGTTGCGTCGGAAGACGGCCGGCCGTATCCGCCAGCACCACGTCGATCTTCTTCGCCACCGCGGATTGCACGGCGTCGAAGATCACCGCACCCGGATCGCCGGATTCCTGGGCCACGACCGTGACGCTGTTGCGACGACCCCACTCCACCAGTTGTTCGCGCGCTGCCGCGCGAAAGGTATCGCCCGCCGCGAGCAGCACGCTGAGCCCTTGCGCCTGGAAGAGATGGGTGAGCTTGCCGATGGACGTGGTCTTGCCGGCGCCGTTGACGCCGGCGAGCAGGATGACGAACGGCCGCTCGGTGCCCACTGCGAACGGCCTTTCCAGCGGCGCTACGAGGTCGAGCAGCGCGGCCTTGAGCAGATCGCGCACCTGCGAGGGGTCCGAAACGCCGCTCTTGCGTACCCGGGCGCGCGTGTCCTCGAGCAACCGTTGCGTCGCGGCGACGCCGACGTCGCACGACAGCAGCACCGTTTCGAGCTCCTCGAAGAACGCCTCGTCGACCTTGCCGCCGGCCGTGAATATCTGCGCGAGTTGTCCACCGAGGCGGGCGCGCGTTGCCGCCAACCCATCGCGCAGGCGCGCCGCCCACGAGCGGCGCTCTTCGGTCGGCGTTGCCGCGTCCGCATCTTCCTCGGCCTTGGTGCCGCCCTTCAGGAAACCAAACATGGTGATAGAGTGTCAGAGCCCACCTGTGTCCCGTGTTGCCCGCGAGCCTCGAAGCGTTCGACCGCGGTGCGCATCGGAACTGCGAAAGTTTATTCTGTTTCCCTCGGACCACGCCAACATGAATTTTCCGTCTGCATGGGTGACGGCGCTGCTGATCGCCGCGGCTGTCGTGTCGCCCACCCTCGCCGATCAAGGTGACGTACGCGAGCATGTTCTAGCCAACGGCATGAAGATCATCGTGATGGAGGACCATCGTGCACCGACGGTCGCTTCGATGGTCTGGTACCGCGCCGGCAGCATGGACGAGTCGTCCGGTGCCACGGGTGTGGCCCATGTCCTCGAGCACATGATGTTCAAGGGTACGAAAGGCAACGCGCCGGACATGTTCGCGCGCACCATCGCAGCGGCGGGCGGACGCGACAACGCCTTCACGAATCGCGACTACACCGCCTACTTCCAGCAACTGCACAAGTCGAAGTTGCCGCTGGCGCTGGCCCTCGAAGCCGACCGGATGCAGAACCTGGTGCTCTCCGGCGACGAGTTCGCCAAGGAGATCAAGGTCGTCATGGAGGAGCGGCGACTGCGGACCGAAGACCAGCCGCGGGCGCTGTTGTTCGAACAGATGATGGCGGTTGCCTACACCGGCAGTCCGTACAAGTGGCCCATCATCGGCTGGATGAACGATCTCGAGAACATGAAGGTCGAGGATGCACGCGCCTGGTACGACCGTTGGTACACGCCGAACAACGCGGCACTGGTGGTGGTGGGCGATGTCGATCCGCAGGAGGTGTTTCGCGTCGCGGAAGAGAAATTCGGTCCGATCCCGTCACGCGAGCTGCCGGGGCGCAAGCCTCAGGTCGAACCGGCGCAACGCGGCATCAAGCGCCTCGTGGTGAAGGGCCCCGGCGAATTGCCCTATCTGCTCATGGGTTGGCACGTACCGGTGCTGCGCGACCTGGAGCAAGACTGGGAGCCTTACGCGCTGTCGATGCTGGTGGGCGTGCTCGACGGCAGCGACGCGGCCCGGCTCGATCGCACCCTGGTGAAGGAAGCCCGCATCGCGGTCAGCGCCGGGGCGAGCTACGACAGCGTGAATCGCGGTCCCGGGATGTTCTTCATGGATGGCGTCCCGGCACCGGGTACTTCGGTCGCCGAACTCGAAGCTGCCCTGCGCGCCGCCCTGCGCAAGGTCGTCGACGATGGCGTCAGCGAGGAGGAGTTGAAGCGCGTGAAGGCGCAGGTCATCGCGAGCCAGGTGTTCCAGCGCGACTCGATCTTCTATCAGGCGATGCAGATGGGCATGCTGAACACGGTCGGATTGCCGTACGACTCGACCGATCTCCAACTGCGCAAGCTGCGCGAGGTTACCGCCGATCAGGTGCGCGAAGTGGCGCGCAAGTACTTTGTCGACGACAGCCTCACCGTGGCCGTGCTCGATCCGCAATCCGTCGCGCCGCGTGCGGCGGCACCTGCCAACTGACCGGGGTCCATTCATGAGAACGCTACTTCGGTCCTGCATCGTCGCGATCGCCGCGATGACGACGATCGCCTTGCCTGCGCGTGCGACGCTGCCGATCGATACCTGGCAGCTCGACAACGGCGCGCGGGTCTATTTCGTCGAGAACCGGGCGCTGCCGATGATCGACGTCAGCGTCGACTTTCCGGCCGGTTCCGGACGCGACACCAAAGCCGCCTCCGGGCTTGCGGGCATGACGCTCGGCCTGATGCGTCTGGGCGCGGGCGGCCTCACCGAAAGCCAGATTGCCGAGCGTCTCGCCGATGTGGGCGCCCAGCTCGGATCCCGCTTCGATGCCGATCGGGCCGGCTATTCGATGCGGACGCTCTCGAGTGCCACGGAGCGCGAGCAGGCGCTCGAGCTGCTCGCGCAGGTGCTGCAAGCGCCGTCATTCGCAGCCGCGGTGCTGGAACGTGAGAAAGCTCGACAGGTGGCCGGGCTGAGAGAGGCCGCGATCAAGCCCGAATCCATCGCAGAGCGTGCTTTCGCGACGGCCCTCTACCGGGATCACCCCTACGGGCTGCGCAGCTCGGGCGAGATCGACACCGTCTCGAAGCTCACCGTCGATCAGTTGAAAACCTTCTATGCTGATCACTACTACGCCAATCGGGCGATCGTCGCGATCATCGGGGATCTGTCTCGCGACGAAGCCGATGCCATCGCCCATCGCCTGACTGACAAGCTCCCGCACGCGAGCAACGGAGTGCCGCCGCTCGCGCCGGTGCTGCCGCTCAAGGCATCGGTGGCGCGCGACATCGAACATCCGGCGTCGCAGAGTCACATCCTGATGGGTGCCCCGGGATTGAAGCGCAACGACCCCGACTACTTCCCGCTCTTCGTCGGCAACTACATTCTCGGCGGCGGCGGTTTCGCCTCGCGCCTGGTGGAGGAGGTGCGGCAGAAGCGCGGGCTCGCCTACAGTTCCTACAGCTTCTTCGCTCCGTATGCGGAGCTCGGTCCGTTCCAGATCGGCTTGCAGACCCGCAAGGAGCAGGCACAGGAGGCGCTCGGCGTGGTGCGTGAAACGTTGAAGCGCTACGTGGACGAGGGTCCTACCGAGCAGGAGCTGCAAGCGGCCAAGCAGAATCTCGTGGGCGGATTCCCGTTGCGCATCGACAGCAACCGGAAGATCCACGACTATCTCGCGATCATCGGTTTCTACAATCTGCCGCTCGATTACCTGGATCGCTTCGTGGCGAACATCGAGGCCGTGACCGTGGAGCAGGTCCGCGACGCCTTCCGGCGGCGCGTGCACCCGGATCTCATGGTCACCGTGGTGGTGGGCGGCCCGACCAAGGTGCAGTGAACGCCAAGCGCGAGGCGCGCGGTGCGGATGGCGCGCGCAATCGCGTGCGCATCATCGGCGGCACGCACCGCAGCCGTGTCATCCGCTTCCCCGATCGCGAGGGGCTGCGGCCAACCCCCGACCGGGTGCGGGAGACGTTGTTCAACTGGCTCGGTCAGGACCTGACGGGCCTCGCCTGTCTCGACTTGTTCGCCGGCAGCGGTGCCCTGGGGTTGGAGGCCGCATCGCGGCATGCATCGAACGTCGTTCTGGTGGAACGGGACACTGCCGTGGCGTCAGCCCTGCGCGACAACGCGCACCTGCTCGCCGTGCCCTGCGTCGAGGTCGTCGTCGGCGATGCGCTAGAATTCCTCCGCTTCGACCGTCGCCGCTTCGACGTGGTGTTCGTCGACCCTCCGTTCGAGGGTGCCGACTACGACGACGTCCTGTCGAAGCTGGTCGAACATCTCGCTGAAGGGGCCCGCGTCTACGTGGAAGCCCCCCGGCCCGTGGAGCCGGGTACGGGATGGTCGGTCCTGCGCCGGCTCGCAGCGGGGCGCGTCCATGCACACCTGGTTTCCAAGCGCCATGATGAAGCGACGAGCGGTCTACCCCGGAACGTTTGACCCGATCACGCGCGGCCACGAAGACCTGGTCCGTCGAGCGGCGCAGCTGTTCGACCACGTGGTGGTCGCGATTGCGGCAAGCCGCGTCAAGAATCCGTTCTTCACGCTGGACGAACGCGTGGCGATGGCGCGGGAGGTGCTGGCCCCCTATCCGAACGTCGAGGTGCGGGGCTTCTCCGGGTTGCTGATGTCGTTCCTGAAAACGGTGGATTCGAACATCATCCTGCGCGGCCTGCGCGCGGTGTCCGATTTCGAGTACGAGTTCCAGATGGCAGGCATGAACCGCAAGCTCTACCCGGACGTCGAGACGCTCTTCCTCACGCCGGCGGAACAGTACCAGTTCATCTCCGCCACCATGGTCCGGGAAATCGCGACGCTCGGCGGCGACTGCTCGGCATTCGTGAATCCGCTGCTGGTCGAGCGTCTCAAGGCCAAGGCGGAGATGTGAGGTACCCCCCGATAGGCCTGCGGCCTCTCCCCGCGAGGGGGCCAGCCCTCTTGGGGCGGCCCGGCGAGGGTGAGGTGATGTCCCCCCCGATAGGCCTGCGGCCTCTCCCCCCAAGGGGGCCAGCCCTCTTGGGGCGGCCCGGCGAGGGCTGACGAACCATGGCCCTGCTCATCACCGAACACTGCATCAACTGCGACGTGTGCGAGCCGGAGTGCCCGAACGGCGCGATCTCCATGGGCGAGATCGTCTACGTGATCGAGCCAAGCAAGTGCACCGAATGCGTCGGCCACTTCGAGCAACCGCAGTGCATGGAGGTCTGCCCGGTCGATTGCATCATTCCCGATCCCGACGTTGTGGAGTCGCACGAGCAACTGGCCAAGAAGTATCGTTCGCTCACCGAGCCCCAGTCCGATCCTGCGTGAATCCGGAGGTTCCATGATGATGGTGCATCGCCTCAAGGTATTGCTGGTGGCAGCATCGTTCACCGCTGTGGCTCCGCAGGCGTCTGGCGAGAAGCGCTATGGGCCGGGCGTGACCGACACGGAGATTCTGATCGGGCAGACCATGCCGTACAGCGGTTCCGTGTCTGCCTATGGCGCCATCGGCAAGGCGCAAGTTGCCTACTTCGACGCGGTGAACGCTGCCGGTGGCATCAATGGCCGCAAAGTGAAGCTGCTGAGTCTCGACGACGGCTACATGCCCCCCAAGACGGTGGAACACGTCCGGCGGCTGGTGGAACAGGATCAGGTGCTGCTCATCTTCAGTTCGGTCGGCACCTCGACCAACATGGCGGTGCGAAAGTACCTGAACGCCAAGGGTGTCCCGCACCTGTTCGTCGCCGGCGGCGACAGCGCCTGGGGCGATCACGAACATTACCCCTGGACCATGGGATGGATGCCCTCCTTCCGGCACGAGGCGTCGCTCTATGCGCAGCACATCCTGAAAACCCGCCCCAACGCGAAGATTGCCCTCTTCAGCCTGAACGACGAATACGGGCGCGACTACGTGGCCGGGTTCAAGGCCGCACTCGGCGAGAAGGCCAAGGCGATGATCGTGAACGAGCAGACCTACGAGGTCACCGACCCCACGGTCGATACGCAGATCGTTTCGCTCAAGGCGTCGGGCGCGGACACGCTCATGAGCGCGATGGCAGGCAAGCATGCTTCACAGGCACTGCGCAAGATGGGCGAGATCGGGTGGAAGCCCGCGCACTACACCGGCATCGCGAGTGCGTCGGTGCGTGGGGTGCTGGAGCCCGCTGGCCTCGACAATGCCGTAGGCCTGATTTCCGCGTACTACGCCAAATTGCCCGACACCATCGCCTTCTCCCAGGACGTGGCGATCCGCGCCTACCTCGAATGGGCCAAGAAATACTACGACGGCAACGCCTACGAAGGCATTGCCGCGCACGGCTACCAGGTGGCACAGGCACTGGAATACGTGCTCAGGAAATGCGGTGACGATCTGTCACGCGAGAACGTCATGCGGGTTGCCACCAGCATGACCAACGTCGAATTCCCGATGCTCTACCCGGGCGTGCGCGTCACCACGAGCAAGACCGACTACTACCCGATCGAGGATCTGGTCCTGCTGCGGTTCGACGGCCGCAACTGGCAGCTCGCACCGCAGCCCAAGTAGCGCGTGGCGCGGCTGCGCGTCAGCGCTGGCAGCCGGGGCAGTAGTAGGTCGAGCGCTGTCCCTGACGGAAGCCCTTGACGACGCCGCCGCAGCGCGGACAGGCTTCACCGGCGCGCTCGTAGACCGCGTGCGCCTGCTGGGCGGCACCGGGGTTGCCGTGTCCATCGACGTAGTCGCGCAGCGTGCTGCCGCCCGCGTCGATGGCACGAGCGAGTGTCTCCTTCACTGCGTTCGCGAGCCGTGCGCAACGCTCGAGCGACACGCGATGGGCCTTGGTACGGGGGTGGATCGCCGCGCGATGCAACGCTTCGGAGGCGTAGATGTTTCCGACGCCGGTGACGAGGTTGCCGTTCATGAGCACCTGCTTGATCGCGGCGCTGCGGCCGCGGGTGACACGATGCAGATACGCCCCGTCGAACGCCGCGGTCAGCGGTTCGGGCGCGAGTGCCGCCAACAGCGGATGGGCCGACGGATCGCCTTCGATCCAATGCCAGCTGCCGAAACGCCGCGGATCGTGGAAGCGCAACACGACGCCGTCGTCGAGGACCACGTCGATGTGGTCGTGGGCGCGCGGCGCCAGATCGCGGGCGACGACGCGCAGGCTGCCCGACATGCCAAGGTGCACGAGGGCGTGCCCGCGGTCGGTGTCGATCAGCAGATACTTCGCCCGACGCGACGTGGACTGGATGACCGCCCCGGTCAGCCGCGCCTCGAGATCGCGCGGCACGGGCCAGCGCAGGCGTCGATCGCGCACGATCACGCGATCGATCCGCCGCTCGAGCAATGCCGGTTCGAGCGAACGGCGGGTGGTCTCGACCTCCGGCAGTTCGGGCACGACTACTTGTTGCCGGTGACCGGCGACAGCAATCGAGTCGCGGTATCCGCGGGGAAGACGTACTCGAGATTCTCGTCGGTGCGCAGCAGACGCAATTCGGGGGCGCGCGACAGCACGATCACTTCGAGGGTGCGGCCGTTCTGCAACGCTATCCGCACCGCATCGCCCGTTTCCTTGCCCGACGCAACCTGGGTGGCGAGGCTCGCGGCCATGCGCCAACCTTCGGCCCAGCGGATGTAGTCGTCCTGCGAGATCTTCGCGGGGTCGGCGGGCGGCGGTGTGCTCGCCCACTTGCCGTCCTTCAACTCGAGCCTGAATCCAGGCAGCGTGAAGGAAGTGGGAATCTCGTCCTCGGCCAGCAGCATGTGGCTCGCCAGACTGTCCGCCTGGGTCGGCATGCTGAACCCGTGCATGGGCGAGACGAGGAAGACCTTGTCGCCCGCGAGCAGGTACTGCTCGTCGGTCACGGAATTGACACTGCCGAAGGCGAATGTCTGATCGTCGATGGTCACGCGGACCGCCGGCTGATCGAGCTCGAATCGGGCGAGATCCGTGGCGGGGAAGGTGGTCTTGGCCGATGCGCCGAGCAGGTCGAGCAGGCGACCGGCTTTGCTCGCATCCACGCGTGCGGGAAACGGTGCGGTCTGCACCCAACGTCCGCCGGCGTCCTTCTCGAGCACGAACTCCGGCAGACCCTTGCGAGCGATGGCGATGCGCTTGGCATCGGCCGCCGGCTTCTGGGAAACCGCCTGCACCGGGCCGCCCTTCGGCTCGTCGTTCGGCTTCAACGCGAACCACAACCCGAGGCCCGCGACGATCAGAGCCAGGATGACGTTGATGAGGAGGGAGCGTTTCATGGGGCGAGTCAGACGCCGCTGGAAATTCTCATTGTGCTCCCCGGCAGTGCCGGGCGCTGGCGAGGCTTCTGCGGTATGCAGGGTCGCAGTGTCTCGCTCGGCTTGGTGGGAAACGCGCCCGTGCGCCCCAGCTTCGCTGGCCGCTGGCGAGTCCCGGCTACGATCTCCTGCGCCACCAATTCATCCCCCCCGTGAAGAGGAAGAACGCGGGCAGGGCAATCAGGAAGAACAGTGCGATGAAGATGAGCGACGCGCGCGTCAACTGCAGATCGCCATCGACGAGCGCACGCGGCTGGACGGTGACCAGACTGTCGTCGCCGGCGAGCCAGTTCACCAGGTTCATGCCCAGATCGAGGTTGCCGAGCAGGCCGATCGACGTGTTGGACAGGAAATGTCCGCTGCCCGTGACGATGACTCGCTGGTTGCGGCCGTCGACATCGCGCTCCAGCGCGGCGGCCACGGTAACGGGGCCCGGCATGTCGCGGTTCTTGTCGAACGCGACCGAATCGCCGAGCGGCGAGGTCTCCAGCCAACCGGTCTGCGCGACCTCCACCAGCGGCGTGAAGCGCCAGGTCTTGTTCTCTTCGGTGTGCGCGATCCGCCGTGCGAACGGGAACGCCGTGGTCAACGTGAAGCCGCGCATGGCCGGGTGCTGCCCGTACGCCGAACTGATGGACAGCGTGCCCGGTTGTCGCAACGCCTGCGCAGCCGGGTCCACCGCGATGCCGGGCGAGAGCTGCAGGCCGAGGAAATCGGCGATGGGCTGCAGACCGTGCAGCGGTTCCTGGTCGATCAGCCACAGCAGGCTGCCGCCGCGATCGAGGAAGCCGCGAATGCGCGCCACTTCCACCGGCAGCAGGTCCACCTGCGGCGCTGCGATGACTAGCAGCGCCGCGTTCGCGGGGACGTCCTGCACCTCCGCGAGCCGCAGCGTGTTGGTCCTGACGCCCGCGGCCGCCAGGCGTTTGCCCAGAGTGCCCAGATCGTGATTGGCGATGCCGTCGGGTTTGCGCTCGCCGTGGCCGTCGAGGAACATCACGGTGCGCTCCTGGTTGCGTGCGAGGCGCGTCAGCATGCTGGTCAGCGCCTGCTCGTCGAGCGTCGTCAGGTGTTCCTTCCGCCCCTCGTACTCGACCACCATCTCGCCGGGCACCTGCACGTTGGCTTCCTTGGCGAGCTTCGGCTGCTCGCGCGGGTCGACGAAGGCGAGCGTGATGTCCGGCTTGACGCGCTGGTAGCGCGCGATGAAGTCCGAGATCTGGCGGCGGATGTCGCCGAGACTCGGATCGCGGTCACCCGCATAGGCCGTGATGCCGACCGGCCCCTTCAGCTGCAGCAGCATCTGCTTGCTGCCTTCGCTCAAGGTGTTGCGGCCGTTCTGCGTGAGATCCCATTGTTTGGCGTAACGCTGCGCGACGTGCGCCAGCAGGACGGCCACCACCACCAGCAGCACCGCGAAGATGGCGTTCTGGGCGAAGAGCTGTACCCGCAGGCGGCGGCTCGCGATCATGACGCCAGTCGATCCCGATCGAGGCGCCGCGCGGCGAGCAACAGGAACAGCGCGATCAGCAGCACGTAATAGGCGAGATCGCCGGTGTCGATCACGCCCTTCGCGAAGCTCTCGTAGTGCTTGATCAGCGAGATGAGGTGCAGGACGCTGCCCGGGTCGGGGGCGCCCATGTTGACGAGCCACAGCACCAGCAGGCTCGCCAGCGTTGCGACCGCAGCGATCACGGGATTGGCCGTGAGCGACGAGATGTACAGACCGATCGCCGCGAACGCACCGCCGAGCAGCGTGAGGCCGATCACGTTGGCGGCGAGCAATCCGAAATCGATCTTCCCGCCGGCGATCAGCGACAGCGCCATCACCGCCATGAGGGCGACGACGGCGAACAGGAACAGCGCCAGGCCGAGAAACTTGCCGATCACGATCTCGGTCATCGACACCGGCGCGGAGATGAGCAGAGTCAGCGTCTGGTTGCGGCGTTCCTCGGCGATCAGACGCATGGACAGCAGCGGGACCAGCATGAGCAGCACCACCGCCCCGGAGCCGAACATGGGGGCCACGATGAACTCGGTGACGCCGGGCGGATTGGGATACTGGACGAGCTGTGGCTGCAGCGCGATATAGCGGTCGAGGCTCACGAGGAAGATCCACGCGAGGATCACCTGGAGGACGGCCAGCACCACCCACGCGAGCGGCGCGTTGAAGAGTGCGCGCAGTTCCTTGGCGGCGATGGTGAAGATCATGGGGCTGGCAGCTCTGCGGAGTCGGACTGGGTGAGGTGGACGAACACTTCCTCGAGCGTCGTCTCGACCGGGGTCAACTCCACCAGGCCCCAGTCGCGCTCGACCGAGCGTCGCACCAGGGCTTCCGCGGGATCGGTGTCGGCCTCGTGGAACAGTCGGAAGCGTTCCGCGGACAGCGTTTCCACGTTGCGCACACCCGGCAACCCCTTCAGGTCCTCGACGCCAGGTGGACGGCGCAGGGCGATCGTGAGCGCGTGTCCGCCTCGATACTGCTTCAGAGCCGCGATGTTGTCGGTGTAGACGACTTGCCCCTGGTGCAGGATCTGCACGCGGTCACAGACGGTCTCCACTTCGGGCAGGATGTGGGTCGACAGGATCACGGCGTGATCGTCGGCGAGTTCGCGGATCAGGGTGCGGATCTCGCGGATCTGGTTCGGATCGAGGCCGACGGTGGGTTCGTCCAGCACCACCAGGTCGGGTTCGTGCACGATCGCCTGTGCGATGCCCACGCGCTGCTGGTAGCCCTTCGAGAGCGCGCCGATCCTGCGTGCGGACATGTCGGTCAAGCCGCAGCGTCGTTGTGCCTGGGCCACCGCAGCCACGACGCGCGCCTTCGGCACGCGATGCAGCCGCGCCGCCAGACGCAGGAACTCGTCCACGGTGAGGTCGCGATACAGCGGCGGGGTCTCGGGCAGATAGCCGATGCGCGCCTTCGCGCGCGTGGGGTGATCCAGCAGATCGATGCCGCAGATCTGGATCTCGCCCGCCGTCGGCGCGAGATTGCCCGTGATCATCTGCATCGTGGTCGTCTTGCCGGCACCGTTGGGTCCGAGCAGTCCGAGCACCTCGCCGCGCGCGAGGGTCAGTGAGACCTCACGTACCGCGTGACGCAAGCCGAAGTCGCGCGAAAGCGCACGGGCCACCAGGACTGGCGGCGAAACGGGTTCCGGGTCGGGATGCAAAGCGCTGGAAAAACCGGGTGTTGCGAAGGTACCGGGAAGCCCGACGATGAGTTCAGGCGGCATCGTCAAAGACGGCACGCACGCTGCTTGTAGGCACTGGGAAATATACCTAAACTGACTTCGAAGGCCAAGAACTCGATCCCCGCCTCTCCCTCTAAACGACCGACCGCGGCCCATCGCTTACCGCTAGAGCCGATCCCCGGCGCCGCGCGGCCCTCACACCTTTTCGAGCGAACGGCAGCCGCCATGTGGACTCACCGACTCTTCGCAGTTCTCGCCGCCCTGTGCGCCATTTCACTGTCGGCGTGTGCGCACGGACCGGCAACGCGAGTGGCGTCGAACGGCCCCACGCCGACGCTGGTCGCCGGCGGACTGGCCCAGGCGCCGTCGCTCATCGAGGGCGATGATGCCGACGATGTCGAGATTCGTGCCGCCGAGGCCCTCGCGCAGCGCAGTACCGACGCTCGCGTCAATCTTCCGCCGAACGAACTCACCCGCGACCTTCTGTACAAGTTCCTGCTCGCGGAAATCGCGGGGCAACGCGGCAATGTGCGACTCGCGTCGAAGGCGTACATGGAGATCGCACAGGTCACGCGCGATCCGCGCGTCGCACGCCGCGCCACCGAGATCGCGATGTATGGGCGCTACAACGATGTCGCCCTCGATGCCGCCAGCCTCTGGGTCGAAGTCGAGCCCGACTCCTCCGCTGCGCGCCAGGCGCTCGTGTCGGTGCTGGTCAACAACAACAAGCTGGGCGACGCGAAACCGTATCTGCAGAAGCTGCTCTCCGCCGACAAGTCGGCGGTCGGTTCGTCCTTCCTGCAGTTGAACCCGTTGCTCGGCCGCCATCCGGACAAGAACGCGGTCTACCTGCTGATCCGTGACCTCGCTGCACCGTATCCCGATGTGCCCGAAGCGCACTTCTCCGTGGCGCAGGCGGCGCTGGTTGCCGGCAAGGCGGATGCGGCTGGCCAGGAGGCGCGCCAGGCGCTCAAGTTGCGGCCGGACTGGGAACCGGCAGCGCTGGTCAACGCGCAGGCGTTGCAACGCGAATCGAACGCGAAGGCGATCGAATTCCTGCAGGGCTTCCTCACCGCGAACCCGGGGGCGCGCGATGCGCGATTGAGCTACGCCCGCCTGCTAGTGGCGGAGAAGCGCATCGATCCGGCGCGGCGCGAGTTCCAGCGCATCGAACAGGAAGCGCCGAACAACGCCGACGTGGCGGTGACCATCGGCCTGCTGTCGCTGCAGATGAACGACTACGACCTGGCGGAAGCCAAGTTCAAGCGTGCGCTGGAGCTCAACTATCGCGATGCCGACGCGTTGCGCTACTACCTGGGCCAGGTGGCCGAAGAGCGCAAGCGCTACGACGAAGCGCTGGGCTGGTATGGCAAGGTCAATGCAGGCGAACAGGTGGTGCCTGCGGCGGCGCGCTACGCCTTCATCCTCGCCAAGCAGAACAAGGTGGCGGAAGCGCGCACCTATCTGCAGCGCGTCGAGGTACAGAATCCGCAGCAGCGCACCCAGCTCACGCAGGCCGAGGCGCAGGTGCTGCGCGAGGCCAAGGCCTACCAGGAATCCTTCGACCTGCTCGGCAACGCCCTCGATCAGCAGCCCGATCATCCGGACCTGCTGTACGACTACGCGATGGCTGCCGAGCGCCTCGATCGCATCGACGTGCTGGAAGCGAAGCTGAAGCGCCTCATCCAGCTGAAGCCCGACCATGCGCAGGCCTACAACGCGCTGGGCTACACACTGGCCGACCGCAACATCCGGTTGAAGGAAGCGCGCGAGTTCATCGAGAAGGCGTTGAAGCTCGCTCCGGACGACCCGTTCATCCTCGACAGCATGGGTTGGGTCAATTACCGCATGGGCAGCCTGAACGAGGGGCTCGACTATCTGAAGCGGGCCTATTCGCAGCGCCCCGATCCGGAGATCGCCGCTCACCTCGGCGAAGTGCTGTGGGTGCAAGGCAAGAAATCCGAGGCGGAGCAGCTGTGGCGCAGCTCCATGAAGGATCACCCCGGCAACGATGAACTGAAAGCGGTGATGAAGAAGTTCCTCAACTGAGGAACGCATCTTTCGTGCGCCCGATGCATCCGGCATGGGCTGCGGCCCTTGCGGTCGTGCTGCTGAGTTCGTGCTCGTGGCTCACGCGGCAGGAAGGCGCGGTGACCGGCCGCCCCACCGCCGACCGGTTCGAACTGAACGGCCGTGTGGCCGTGCGCTATGACGGGGACGGCTACAGCGGCAGCCTGCGCTGGCGCCACGCGGACCAGAGCGACCGGCTCGAACTGTACGGCCCCGCCGGTCTGCTCTATGCCCGGCTGTCGCGAGACGCCGCCGGGGCAGCGATGGAAATGTCAGACGGCCGGCGTTTCCAGGAGACCGATGCAGGAGCGCTGTCGCGCACGGTCCTCGGGTGGGAGTTGCCGTTGCAGCAGCTGCGGCACTGGGTGTTCGCGCGGCCGGCGCCCGATTCGGCGCCGACCCGGTTCGAACTGGACACCGACGGACGGCCGAAGCTCCTCGAGCAGGACGGCTGGAAGGTGAGCTATCTCGCCTACTCCGTGGTGGGGCCGGATGTGCTGCCGGCCCGCATGGACCTGGAGTACGAAGGCCTCAAAGTGCGGCTGATCGTCTCGAGCTGGAACGATCCGTGAGCGCCCCGCAGGTCTTTCCGGCACCCGCAAAGCTCAATCTCTTCCTGCACGTCATCGGCCGTCGGCCCGACGGCTATCATGAATTGCAGACGGTCTTCCGTTTCATCGAAGCAGCAGATCAGCTGGCCATCACGGTGCGGCCCGACGGCGCGATCCGGCGCGTCAATGCGGTGGCTGGCGTGCCGGAGGCCGACGACCTCGTGGTGCGTGCCGCCCGGCTCCTGCAACAGGAGACCGGTACGGGGCTGGGTGCCGACATCGCAGTCGAGAAGCATCTTCCCATGGGCGGTGGACTGGGCGGAGGCAGCTCGGACGCGGCAACCACGCTGCTCGCGCTCAATCGCCTCTGGGGCACCGGCCTTGATCGGGCGCGGTTGCAGGCGCTCGGCCTCCGGCTCGGAGCCGACGTCCCGGTATTCATCTTCGGCCGGAATGCCTTCGGTGAAGGTGTGGGCGATCGCTTGCAGGCCCTTGAATTGCCACCGGAGTGGTATGTCGTGGTGGTCCCGCCGGTAGCGGTTTCGACCCCCGCGGTGTTCGCCCGACCGGAATTGACACGGTCTACCGATCCCATCAGAATAGCGGCCTTTTCAACGGGTTGGCGTCAGTGGCGGAGTGCGTTCGGGGGGCGTAACGACCTCGAACCCGTGGTCCGCCGGATGCATCCGGAAGTCGCGCGAAGTCTTGATTGGCTGGCCGGATTCGGGGATGCGCGCATGACCGGTTCGGGAGCCTGCGTCTTCTGCGGCTTCGAAACCGAACATGCGGCGTACGAGGTCTTGGAGCGCAAGCCTGCGGACATCGCGGGCTTCGTGACCCGGGGCCTCGAAGAGCATCCCTTGCGGGCACTCGTCGAGGATTGAACGTTTTCTTGGGGAGTCGCCAAGCTGGTTAAGGCACCGGATTTTGATTCCGGCATGCGAAGGTTCGAATCCTTCCTCCCCAGCCATAACAACGGATGACCGCAGGCGGTACGGCATCCGGGTACAGCAGCCGCGGATCGAGCGGCTGTATCTTTTTCGAAGCACCGCGGTAGACGTCCGGAAATCCTCTCAAGGCCGATGTTGCGAATCAGCACCCGCTCCCGCGAAGCACCCATGGGCTACGACAGCCTCATGGTGTTCACCGGCAACGCGAACCCGCGGCTGGCCGCGGACGTCTGCAAGCATCTCAACATCCACCTCGGCCGCGCGACCGTCGGGCGCTTCAGCGACGGCGAAGTGATGGTGGAACTGCTCGAGAACGTGCGCGGCAAGGACGTCTTCGTGCTGCAGTCCACCTGTGTGCCGACCAACGATACGCTGATGGAAGTGATGCTGATCGTGGACGCGCTGCGACGCTCCTCGGCCGGACGCATCACCGCCGCGATTCCGTACCTGGGGTATTCGCGCCAGGACCGCCGCCCGCGCTCGGCGCGCGTGGCCATCAGTGCGAAAGTGGTGGCGAACATGCTGCAGGCTGCCGGTGTCGACCGCCTGCTCACCATGGACCTGCACGCCGACCAGATCCAGGGCTTCTTCGACATCCCCGTGGACAACATCTACGCCGCACCGATCCTGCTCGGTGACATCTGGAAGAACGGCTACCAGGACCTGGTGGTGGTGTCGCCCGACGTCGGCGGCGTGGTGCGGGCACGAGCGCTCGCGAAGCGGCTCGAATCCGACCTCGCCATCATCGACAAGCGGCGCCCGCGTCCCAACGTCGCTACCGTCATGAACATCATCGGCGACGTCGCCGGTCGCACCTGCGTGATCATGGACGACATGGTCGACACCGCGAATACATTGTGCGAAGCGGCCGCGGCGCTGAAGGAAAAAGGGGCCAGCAAGGTGCTCGCGTACTGTACGCACCCGGTGCTGTCCGGCAAGGCGGTGGAGCGTATCGAGAATTCCGTGCTGGACGAACTCGTCGTCACGGACACCATTCCGCTGCGCGAGGATGCACAGCAATCTAAGCGCATCCGCCAGTTGCCGATCGGCGGGCTGCTCGCCGAGACGATGTTGCGAATCAGCAACGAGGACTCCGTGTCCTCGTTGTTCATGGAGTGAACGTGACAATTCGCTCCAACAGGTGGGGTGGTGCAAGCCGCCTCGAAGATGGACGGTGCCGGCTGGTCGCGGCCGGCGCCTGATACAGGAGAAAACCATGGCAATCGAAGTCGTCGCGATTCCGCGATCGCTGCAGGGAACGGGTGCGAGCCGCCGCCTGCGCAATTCCGGCCGGACCCCCGGCATCATCTACGGCGGCGGCAAGCCCGCGCAGCCGATCGAGCTGGACCACAACGCGCTGTCGCATCACCTCAAGATGGAAGCGTTCCACGCCTCCATCCTGACCATGAAGGTCGGCAAGGACAGCGAACAGGTGCTGTTGCGCGACGTGCAGATGCATCCGTGGCGCCAGATGGTGCAGCACGTGGACTTCCAGCGTGTCGCAGCCAACGAGAAGATCCACGTGAAGGTGCCGTTGCACTTCATCAATGCGGAAGTGGCACCCGGGGTCAAGGTCGGTCACGGCATCATCAGCCACGTGCTGAACGACATCGAGATCACCTGCCTGCCGAAGGATCTGCCCGAGTTCGTCGAGGTCGATCTCGCCACCCTGGAACTGGGTCATTCGATCCACCTCGCGGACCTCAAGCTGCCGCAGGGCGTGGAATCGGTGCAGTTCAAGCGCGGTGACAACCAGGTCGTGGCGACCATCACCGTGCCGGGCGGCGCGAAGGAAGAAGAGGAAGACGCAGCTGCAGCCGCAGCGGCGGCCCTGCCCGCTTCCGCAGTGCCGGCCACCGCGCAGAAGGACAAGGACGAGGAAAAGAAGGGCGACAAGGACAAGAAGTAAGGCGCCGCGCCGGTTCCGGCAGCGGCACCAGGGCCCGCGCAGGGGAGCGATGCCTGCGCGGGCCTTTTTCCATCGACAGGAAGATTCGAACGACATGCGGCTCGTGGTGGGGCTCGGCAATCCCGGGCGCGAATACGAAGCGACGCGGCACAACGCCGGATTCTGGTACGTGGAACGCGTGGCCGAGCTGCAGCGCTTGTCGCTGCGAATGGAACCGCGTTTTCACGGGCTCGTTGCACGCATCAACGCGAACGGCGAGGAATGCTGGTTGCTTGAACCCGCGACCTACATGAACGAAAGCGGGCGCAGCGTGGCCGCGCTCGCGCGCTTCTACAAGATCACGCCCGACGAGATGCTGGTCGTGCACGACGAACTCGACCTGCCCCCGGGCGGCGTCAAGCTCAAGAAGGGGGGCGGCGCCGCGGGCCACAACGGCCTCAAGGACATCATCGCGCACCTCGGCGGCGACTTCTGGCGTCTGCGCCTCGGCATCGGCCACCCCGGCGATCGCGATGCCGTCATCAACTACGTCCTCGAGAAGCCCCGCAGGGAGGAGCGCGATCTGATCGACGGCGCACTCACCCGCAGTCTCGATGTGTGGCCACTGCTGCTGCAAGGCAAGCTCGATGCGGCCATGCTGAAGCTGCACACCGACCAACCGAAGCGCTGAACCGAGTACCTCCATGTCCCTCAAATGCGGAATCGTCGGCCTGCCCAATGTGGGCAAGTCGACCCTGTTCAACGCGCTCACCAAGGCCGGTATCGCGGCCGAGAACTACCCCTTCTGCACCATCGAGCCGAATGTCGGCATCGTCGAGGTGCCTGACCCGCGCCTCGACCAGCTGGCGACCATCGCCAAGCCGCAGAAGGTGATTCCCGCCGCGGTGGAGTTCGTCGACATCGCCGGCCTCGTCGCCGGCGCGTCGAAGGGTGAAGGTCTGGGCAACCAGTTCCTCGCGAACATCCGCGAGACCGATGCGATCGCGCACGTGGTCCGGTGCTTCGAGGATTCGAATGTGATCCACGTGGCCGGCAAGGTGGACCCGGTGTCGGACATCGAAGTCATCGATACCGAACTGGCGTTGGCCGATCTGGCGACGGTCGACAAGCAGCTCTCGAAGCACATCAAGCTCGCGAAGCAGGGCGGCGACAAGGAAGCCCAGCGGTTGGTCGCAGTGCTGGAGAAGCTGCAGCCCGTGCTCGACCAGGCGCGGCCTGCGCGCACCGTCTCGTTGTCGAAGGAGGAGTTGGCGATCGTGCGGCCAATGTTCCTGCTCACGATGAAGCCCGCCATGTACGTGGCCAATGTGGCCGAGGCCGGCGGCTTCACCAACAATCCGCTGCTGGATCAGGTGCGGCAGCACGCCGCAAAAGAGGGCGCACCGGTGGTCGCGATCTGCGCGGCGCTGGAGGCCCAGATCGCCGACCTGTCGGACGAGGACAAGCACGTTTTCCTGGCCGACACCGGCATGGACGAACCGGGGCTCAACCGGGTGATCCGCACCGCGTACGACCTGCTCGGCCTGCAGACCTACTTCACCGCCGGTGAGAAGGAAGTGCGGGCGTGGACCATTCACAAGGGTGACACCGCACCGCGCGCCGCAGCGGCCATTCATACCGATTTCGAGAAGGGCTTCATCCGCGCGGAAGTCATCGCCTTCGACGACTACGTGACCCTCAAGGGCGAACACGGTGCGAAGGAGGCTGGCAAGATGCGTCTCGAAGGCAAGGAGTACATCGTGCGCGACGGCGACGTGATGCACTTCCGCTTCAACGTCTGAACCGAGGCGAGCCGCATGCAGGCGATCATCTTCGACCTCGGCGGCGTATTGATCGACTGGGATCCGCGCTATCTCTATCGGCCGATCTTCGGCGATGACGTCGCGGCCATGGAGGATTTCCTGGCCCGCGTCTGTCCGCCGGACTGGAACCGCCAGATGGATGCCGGCGTGCCTTTTGCCGACGCGGTCGCGCAGCGCCAGCGCGAGTTTCCGGAGCACGCCGATCTGATTGCCCTGTGGCAGGACGGCTGGCCGCAGATGCTGCGCGCTGCCTTTCCCGACACGGTCGCGATCCTCGCCGAGTTGCGGCAGCGCGGGCATCGCCTCGTGGCGCTCACCAACTGGTCCGCCGAGACCTTCCCTATCGCACGGGAACGGTTCGAGTTCCTCGGCTGGTTCGAGGACATCGTCGTATCGGGGGTCGAGCGGCTGGCGAAGCCGGACCCGCGGATCTTCCGATTGACGCTCGAGCGCAACGGCCTGGAACCCGCGGGCACCGTATTCATCGACGACCTGCCGGCCAACATCCGGGCGGCCGCAGCCCTCGGGCTCGACGCGGTGCATTTCCAGGGTGCCCGGGATCTGCGGGCAGATCTGGGACGGCGTGGACTGCTGGGCCTGAATCCGGCCGCACCGGCCCGCTAGGCTGGGTCGCATCGCCCGTCGCGACCAAGTCCCTGGTCCAAAGGACTTTGCTGTCGGCCGTGCGCCGCACAAGAAACCTAAAGACGGTGCGGCACCCGTCGTAAACGCTGGTGCGGGCCCGATCGGCATGGCGCAGACAGCATCCGCGCCCCTCCGGGGGGATCGGTCTGCGCACCAAACGACAACAAGACGCTACAGCCGAGCCCATGGACCACGTCACCGAACGCGACCAGCCGACCAAGCCCGACCAGCCGACCAAGCCCGAAACCTTCACCTTCGACGACATGCGGTTGCAGGTCGGTGCCCGGCTGCAGATCCAGATTCCGTTCGGCGCCAACGCTCCCCAGCATTTCACGACGTTGATCGGATTCGTGAAAGACGAGTACCTGATCGTGCGCATCCCGTTCGAGAACGGCTTGTCGATCGCGCTGCCGCAGGAGGCGAGCGTCGTCGTGCGCGTGCTCTCCGGCGTCCACGTCTTCGCTTTCACCAGCATCGTACGGCGCGTGTTCCTCGCGCCGCTCTTCTACGCACACCTGTCGTTTCCGGAGAAGATCGCCGGCACCGTCGTACGCAAGGCGATTCGGGCGGCGGTCGAGCTGCTGGTGGCAGTCAAAGGCGCGGGTGGGGACACCGTCGACGCCAGGTTCTCGAACCTGAGCGCGACCGGCGGCTACATCGAATCGCCATCCGAGCTTGGCGAGCGCGAACAGAGCGTGCGAGTGTCGTTCGCGTTCCGCGTCCAGCCGGGGAACCGCGAAGTGAAGATCGACACGGCCGCCACGATACGCAACGTGCGCGCGCCCGGCACCGGCGGCGAGCAGGGCTACGGCTACGGCGTGCGCTTCGACGATCTTCCGGAGGACCAGACCGTCATGATCCAGAACCTGGTGTATCAGGCGCTCACCGAAAACCGCGCCGCCTGAGGTGACGTTCCCCCGGTGGGCCTGCGGCCTCTCCCCCCGAGGGGGCCAGCCTTCTTGGGGCGGCCCGGCGAAGGCTGAGGTGACGGCCCCCCCGATGGGCCTGCGGCCCTTCCCCCCGAGGGGGCCAGCCTTCTTGGGGCGGCCCGGCGAAGGCTGAGCCGGCGCGTCAGGTCCGGCGCAGACTCACCAGCAGGACTCCACCGAGGACCAGGGCCGCTCCGCCGACCTGTAGCCAGGTCACGCGCTCCCCCAGGAACGCCCAGCCCAGGGCGAGCGTCACCACAGGCCCGATCGAGCCCACCAGCGCTGCGTGATTCGCGCCGACCCTCCGCAGGCCTTCGGACATGAACAACGCAGGCAGCACCGTGGCCACGATGGCCATGGTCAAGGACAGCCCGTACACCGGCAGCGGCAGATCCAGCGCTGCCATGCGGTGCGTGGCGAGGAACTGGATGAGAGCGACCGCGGTCGAGACCAGCATCGCCCACGCCGTGAAGCGCACGGCGCCGAAGCGGTGAATGATCTTCGAGGAGCCGATCAGGTAGACCGAATAGATGAAGGCGCTTGCGAAGATGAGCGTGCCGCCGAGCACGATGTCGTCCTGGGCATTGCCGGCGCTCAACTGCTCGACGAAGACGATGCCGATGCCGGCATAGGACAGTGCCAGCGCCACCATGTGCCGGCCGCGAATGCGCTCGCGCAGGAACCACGCGGACAGCAGTACGACCATGGTCGGATAGAGGAACAGGATCAAGCGCTCGAATCCGGCGCTGACATACTGCAGGCCGAGGAAATCGAGCCATGACGCCAGGTAGTAGCCGGTGAAGCCCAGCAGGACGAGGGTGCCCCAATCGCGCAGCGTGACTTCTGCCGGCGGGCTGCTGCGTCCCTGCCAGATCGCCAGGGCGACGAAGAAGGGGGCCGAAAACAGCATGCGTAGCGCGAGCACCGTGGCCGCGTCCACGCCGTAGCCGTAGGCGATCTTGATGAGGATCGCCTTGATCGAAAATCCGACCGCAGCGAGGAAGACCAGCGTCGTGCCGACCGCGGACGGGTGATGGTGACCGCCGGCAGGCGGCGAGGCTGCCACTAAGGCGCCTTGCCGATGATCTCGAGGAGGTGCGGGAAACCGACGCGCATCGCGGCCGTCAGCGGCGCCGGCGCGTCGTCGTAGCGCCGCCGAGGATCGAGCCGAGCACACCGCGCACGATCTCGCGCCCGACAGCGGAACCGACCGACCGGGCGGCGCTCTTCGCCGCCGCATCCAGCACGCCGGGGGTATGGCCGCCGCGCGGGCCGGTCTTGCCGAACAGGATGCTGCCCAGCGATCCGAGCAGGCCGCCGCCCTCATCGGCCGGCGCCGCAGCGCCCTTGCCGCCGGTGGCCGCCGGTGCCGCGTCGCCCACCTGCCGGTCGCGCAGCTTCTCGTAGGCCGATTCGCGATCGACCGCTTTCTCGTAGTGCCCGAACAGCGACGAGCCCTTGATGACGCTGCCGCGTTCCTCCGGCGTCGCGGGGCCGATGCGGCTCGACGGCGGGCACACGAAGGCGCGTTCGACGATCTCGGGCCGGCCCTTCTCGTCGAGGAACGACACGAGCGCTTCGCCCACGCCCAGTTCGGTGATCGCCTTTTCCACGTCGAGTTTCGGATTTGCGCGCAAGGTCGTCGCCGCAGTTTTCACGGCCTTCTGGTCGCGCGGCGTGAACGCACGCAGCGCGTGCTGCACACGGTTGCCGAGCTGGCCCAGCACCGTGTCCGGCACGTCGAGCGGGTTCTGCGTGACGAAATACACGCCCACCCCCTTGGAACGGATCAGTCGCACCACCTGTTCGATCTTGTCCAGCAGCGCGGTCGGCGCGTCGTTGAACAACAGATGGGCTTCGTCGAAGAAGAACACGAGCTTCGGCTTGGGACTGTCACCGACTTCCGGCAGGCGTTCGAACAGCTCCGAAAGCAGCCACAGCAAGAAGGTCGCGTAGATCTTGGGTGTGTTCATCAGCTTGTCGGCCGACAGGATGTTGATCATCCCGAAGCCCTTGGCGCCGGTCTGGATGAGATCGTCCAGGTCGAGCGCGGGCTCGCCGAAGAGCTGGTCGCCGCCCTGGCTCTCCAGTTCGAGCAGGCCGCGCTGGATGGCGCCGATCGACGCTGCCGACACGTTGCCGTAGGTGGTGGTGAATTCCTTCGCGTTCTCGCCCACGAACTGGATCATGGCGCGCAGGTCCTTGAGGTCCAGCAGGAGCAGACCATGGTCGTCGGCGATCTTGAAGGTGAGGGTCAGCACGCCCTGCTGGATGTCGTTGAGCCCCAGCATGCGGCCCAGCAGCAGCGGGCCCATTTCCGAGATCGTCGAGCGCACGGGATGCCCCGACGCCCCCCAGACGTCCCACAGCGTGACCGGGAACGCCGCGAACTCGAGATCGCCCATGCCGAGCTTGTCCGCACGCTCCTTCAACTTCGGATTCCACGCGCCCGCCTGCGACAGCCCGGCGAGGTCGCCTTTCACGTCCGCCATGAACACCGGCACGCCGTTGCGACTGAACTGTTCGGCGATGCGTTGCAGGGTGACGGTCTTGCCGGTGCCGGTGGCGCCGGTGATCAGTCCGTGGCGGTTCGCGAGAGCGGGCAGCAGGAAGATGTCGCGCTCGGATTTCGCGATCAGCATCGGTTCGGACATTTCGGGCTCCGGAGGGGCGGTGATAAACTTCTGAAAAGTATACCAATCGCGTCGCATCGTCCGATGTGTGATGCGGACATTTCCCACTTTTCGAGCATCGCGCGGCAGAGGCAGTCATGGCAGGTCACAGCAAATGGGCGAACATCAAGCACAAGAAGGCCGCGACGGACGCGAAGCGCGGCAAGGTCTTCACCCGTCTCATCAAGGAAATCACGGTGGCCGCACGCCTGGGTGGCGGTGACGCCGGCAGCAACCCGCGCCTGCGGCTGGGCATCGACAAGGCGCGCGAGCAGAACATGCCGAAGGACACGATCGAGAATGCGATCAAGCGCGGCTCCGGGCAGCTCGAAGGCGTGAACTACGAAGAGATCCGCTACGAAGGCTACGGCATCGCCGGGGCGGCGGTGATCGTGGATTGCATGACGGACAACCGCACGCGCACCGTAGCGGATGTGCGCCATGCCTTCGCGAAGCATGGCGGCAATCTCGGCACCGACGGTTCGGTCGCATTCCTGTTCAAGCATTGCGGCCAGCTCGTGCTGGCCCCTGGAACCGACGAGAACAAGGTCATGGAAGTGGCCATCGACGCCGGCGCCGAGGACGTGGTCGCGAACGACGACGGTTCCATCGAGGTCATCACCGCGCCGAACAACGATTTCGTCGCCGTGCGCGAGGCCCTGGAGAAATCCGGGTTGAAGCCGGAATACGCCGAGATCACGATGAAACCCGGCACCGAGACGGCGCTGACCGGCGACGATGCCGCGAAGATGCAGAAGCTGCTCGACGCGCTGGAGAGCCTCGACGACGTGCAGGAGGTCTACACCAGCGCGGTGCTCGAAGAATGAAGTGTGGTCCCCCCCGAAGGTCCTGCGGCCCTTCCCCCCAGGGGGCCAGCCCGCTTGGGGCGGCCCGGCGCGGGCTGAGGTGTGATCCCCCCCGAAGGTCCTGCGGCCCTTCCCCCCGGGGGGCCAGCCCGCTTGGGACGGCCCGGCGCGGGCTGAGCGGGCGTTGAGGATCCTCGGCGTCGATCCCGGGTTGCGCATCACCGGCTTCGGTGTGATCGACAAATGCGGCCAGCAACTGGTCTACGTGACCAGCGGCTGCATCCGGACCAATGAGGCCGCGCAACTCCCCGAGCGGCTCAAGACGATCCTCGACAGCCTCTCCGAGGTCATCGCCGACGGCGAACCCGAGCACGTCGCCGTCGAGAAGGTGTTCGTGAACGTCAATCCGCAGTCGACCTTGCTGCTGGGGCAGGCTCGCGGTGCGGCCATCTGCGCCGCCGTGTCGCACGGCTTGCCGGTCCACGAGTACACGGCGCTGCAGGTGAAACAGGCCGTGGTGGGCAACGGCCACGCACGCAAGGAACAGGTGCAGGAGATGGTGAAGCGGCTGTTGCGCCTGCCTGCGGCGCCATCGGCCGACGCCGCGGATGCGCTTGCTTGCGCCATCTGTCACGCGCACGGCGGTCTCGGTCTGGGCGGCTTCGCGACCAGCGGATTGCGCATGCGCAGCGGGCGGCTCGCATGATCGGGCGCCTCACCGGGCGCCTCATCGAGAAGTCACCCCCGACGGTGGTGGTGGAAGCGGGGGGTGTCGGTTACGAAGTGGACGTGCCCATGAGCACCTTCTATCTGCTGCCGGCGACCGGCCAGGAGGTGAAGCTCTTCACCCATCTCACCATCCGCGAGGACGCCCATCTGCTGTTCGGCTTTGCCTCCGAGGCCGAGCGCCAGGTGTTCCGGCAGTTGCTGAAGATCACCGGCATCGGTGCGCGCACGGCGTTGTCGCTGCTGTCGGGCATGTCGGTGGACGAGTTGTACGCCGCAGTCAGCCAGCAGGATGGCGCCCGGCTGACCCGGGTGCCGGGCATCGGCAAGAAGACCGCCGAGCGGTTGCTGCTGGAGCTGAAGGACAAGCTGGCGCTGGTTCCTGGCGCGGGTGCGCCGGCCAGCGCTGCCGGAGCCGGCAGCGACGCGCTCAACGCGCTGCTCGCACTCGGCTACAGCGACAAGGAAGCCCGGGCGGCACTCGGCAAGCTCGATGCCGGTCTGCCGGTGCAGGATGCGATCCGCCAGGCGCTGCGCCTGCTTTCGAAGGTCTGACGATGCCCCACCTGTTCACGCTGGTCCTGGTGTTCGTGTCCTGCGCTGCGCATGGTGCCGACGCCGCGCGCCAGACGCGGCTCGAAGAGCTGGCCGCGATGCACGATGTCGTCATCCCGCAGGCGTGGGCCGATCTGTACTTCAAGCAGGAAGCGCTGCGCGTCACGCGCAAGCACCTGCTCGCCGCCGGCCGCGAAGAGAAGCTCGGGCGCGACTGGAATCCGAGCGCACCCGAATGGAAGGCGGCGGAAGCGGAGATCGTTCCGCTCATGGTGACGGCAGCGCAACGGGATTTCGCGGACGACGGCTGGAGCCGGGCGGCCTGGATCGCGGCTTGCGACCCGCGCTTCAGCGATCCGGAGCTCGACCTGCTGCTCGCGCACTTGCGCACGGTGGGTGGCCGGCACCAGGCGGCCGGCATGGACTGGTTCATCGCCGAAGTGGTGATGAACACGCTGACCTTCACCGACCGCATCGAGAGCGGCGTACCCGGATCCGAACCCGAGCGCCGGGCGATGGAGCGGGTTGCCCAGGCCAAGATCGAGGCGATGCAGTTCGACTGGACCAAGCATCCCGAAACCATGCGCTTCAGCTACCAGGATCCGGGGCTGCGCTACATCCGCGACGTGAGCTTCCAGATGGTCGCGACCATCAATGCACGCATCGACCGCGCCGCCACCGTGCTGCGCTCGACGTTCAATGCCGAGATCGAGCATGCGGATCGGCATATCGAGGACTTCAAGGCTCGGCGTTCGGCGGGGCGCTGACGGACTGCAGTAAGGCGTTCAACGCGGCGGACGCGGCGGAGATTCTCGGGACCTGGGGCTCCTTGTGCTCCGGTTTCATGCTTTGAGTTTGGCCCGACCCCGCGTGCGCCTCGTTGAGCGTTTCCTTGGGTTCCGCCCATAACCCCCTGTCACCCTCGGGCGACGCATGCGGAAAGCCCGGCGCTGACCCCGTTCCGACTATAATTCCGTTCAAGTTTTCTGCTTCCCGCCGACGTGCCGCAAGCCGCCGGCATTTTTCCATCCGTCGCGAGTCTCCATGTTCTCAGCCAGTCGCCGTCTGCTCTTCGCCGCCTTGGTGCTCAGCACTGCCACCGCTCCGCTCTTCGCTGCCGAATCGACGGAGGCGCGCCGCGCGAAGGCCGACGAACTTCTCTCGGTCCACAAGTGGCGCACCACGGTGGCGCTGGGCAACCGCTACCTCAAGCAGCAAAGCCTCATGGCCGTGCGCGCCGAACTCGCCCGCCTCGGCCGTGAACGCAGCCTCGGCAAGACCTGGCGCCCCGGCAACGCGCAGTGGGATGCCGCCGAAGCGGCCATGGTCGCACCGCTGCTTGCCACGGCCGACCGCGATTGGACCAGCCTCGAGTGGTTGCCGCCGGAATGGGCCGCGATGACGGCGCGCAGCTTTACCGATGCCGAGATGGATGCACTGGTCGCGCACTTCCGCACGGACGTCGGTGCCAAGCAGGCGATCATCGTCGAGCAGTCCGTGGCCTTCCACGTCGGCGGTGCGCTCACCATGTCGGGCAAGCTGATCCAGGACTTTCCCGGCACCGCGGAGGAACAGCGCGCGCTGACCTATGTCTACGCCGAAGAGGAAAAGGCGATGCGATTCTCGGTCGCCGCGAACGACAACGTCGACGGCCAGCGATTCGCGTTGTCCGATCTCGGTGCGAAATACCAGAAGACGCTGATGATCAAGATGACCGGCATCCTGAACGCCCGCATGGACACCGTGGCAGCGACCCTGCCGACCCGCGCGCGGGCCGTGGCCGACACCGCCGAACCCATGGTCGCGGAATTCCGCGCTGCCAACCCCGGATGACGGGATCCCACGCCTACCCGAGCATCCCTCACCCCCATCCCCTCTCCCGCAGGGAGAGGGGAGCATTCGGCACGACACAGTCTGATGACTGTGTCGCGATGTGAATGATCGAGACTGATCGGCTGATCGCTCCGGCGCCGCTCGGCGTCCAGGAAGAGGTACTGGAGCGCGCGCTGCGCCCGGTCAAGCTCGACGAATACGTCGGGCAGGAAAAGATTCGCGGCCAGTTGTCGATCTTCATCGAGGCCGCGCGCCGACGGAAGGAAGCGCTCGATCATGTCCTGCTGTTCGGGCCGCCGGGCTTGGGCAAGACCACGCTCGCGCACATCGTGGCGCGCGAGATGGGTGTCAACCTGCGGCAGACCTCCGGGCCGGTGCTCGAGCGCGCCGGCGACCTCGCGGCGCTGCTCACCAACCTCGAACCGAACGACGTGCTGTTCATCGACGAGATCCATCGCTTGTCGCCGGTGGTCGAGGAAGTGCTCTATCCGGCCCTCGAGGACTACCAGATCGACATCATGATCGGCGAAGGTCCGGCGGCGCGTTCGGTCAAGCTCGACCTTCCACCCTTCACGCTGGTCGGTGCGACCACGCGCGCGGGCATGCTGACCAATCCGCTGCGCGACCGCTTTGGTATCGTTGCGCGGCTGGAGTTCTACACGCCTGAAGAACTCACCCGCATCGTGCGGCGTTCGGCCCGCTTGCTCGAAGTCGAGATCGCCGACGAAGGCGCGCTCGAGATCGCGGCGCGCTCCCGTGGCACCCCGCGCATCGCCAACCGGTTGCTGCGCCGGGTGCGCGACTACGCGCAGGTGAAGGCGGGCGGGCCGATCACGCGGCCGGTGGCGGATGCCGCCCTGGTGATGCTCGACGTCGATGGGCAGGGCCTCGACGTGATGGATCGCAAGCTTCTGCATGCGATCCTGGAGAAATTCAACGGTGGCCCGGTGGGTGTGGACAATCTCGCCTCTGCCATCGGCGAAGAGCGCGACACCATCGAGGATGTGCTCGAACCGTTCCTGATCCAGCAAGGTTTCCTGCAGCGCACACCGCGCGGCCGCGTGGCCACGCTGTCTGCGTATCGTCATTTCGGCCTGGCGGCACCCGCGCAGACCGGCATGTCCGACCTGTGGAGCGGCAGCTGAGCGTCCGGCCCGCTCACGCCCAACCCGCGGCGCGCCGGTTCACGATTCCGGTGCGGGTGTACTACCAGGACACCGACGCCGGCGGCATGGTGTTCCACGCCACCTATCTCGACTTCATGGAGCGCGTGCGCATGGATTGGCTGCGCGCGATCGGGTTCGAGATCCCGAAGATGGTCGAAACCCACGCGGCGATGTTCGTGGTGCGCTCTGCGAACGTCGACTACCTGAAGCCCGCGCGCCTCGGCGATGCACTCGACGTTTCGCTGGCCCTGGTGCGCATCGGGGGCGCCCAGCTGGTGCTCGATCAGCGCGTCACGCGCTCCGGCGAAGAGCTCGTGACCGCCACCATCCAGCTCGCCTGCATCGGCGTGCCCGATTTCCGACCCGCGCGCGTTCCCGAAGCGCTGCGGCTCGAATGTACTCGTTGGCTCGCTCCGGAGGTCGTCCCCGCATGAACGGCAGCACCGACCTTTCCATCGTCCACCTGGCGCTCAATGCGAGCCTGCTGGTGCAGCTCGTCATGGCGCTGCTGCTCGGCATCTCGTTCGTCTCGTGGTTGTTCATCTTCCACAAGATGCTCTCGATCCGGTCGGCCAAGCGCAAGACCGAGGATTTCGAGCGGCGTTTCCGCAATGCGCAGACCGCCCAGGACCTGAACGGCCTGCTCCAGGCGGCGGCGAATCAGGGCGCTCACGCCGGCAGCCTCGAGAAGATCTGCCTCGCGGGCTTCCGCGAGTTCTGGCGCCTGCGCCGCCAGGCCGGCCAGACCACGCCGGTGATCATGGACGGCGCCCGGCGCGCCATGCGCGCCACGTACCAGCGCGAGATGGACGGCATCGAATCCCATCTCAACTTCCTGGCGAGCGCGGGCTCGGTGAGTCCGTACATCGGCCTGTTCGGGACGGTGTGGGGAATCATGAATTCATTCCGCGGGCTCGCCAACGTGAGCCAGGCCACGCTCGCGGCGGTGGCGCCCGGCATCGCCGAGGCGCTGGTCGCGACCGCCATCGGCCTTTTTGCGGCAATTCCCGCGGTGATTGCCTACAACCACTACATCCGCGACGTGGACCGTCTGGCGTCCCGCTTCGAGAGTTTCATGGAAGAATTCTCCAACCTGTTGCAGCGCCAGCCGCCGGCCTGACGGTGAACGCTCCCCCACGCTTCCTGCGGTCGCTGGTCCACGGTCAGGCCTGCATGCCTGACCGCTTCGCCAGGCACGCATCAGGCCGCAGGGCCTGCTGCGTGTCCGAGCTCAGCCCTTCGGGGGCGCGTCAGTGGCTTGGGGCGGCCTGGCGCCACCCACCTCAAGGTTTGTTGCGAGAGGGCCCGTGCGCCCCGGCTGCGCCGGCCGCTGGCCCATCGCGGTTGCGAGCATTGCACTGACCCTCAGAGATGGAATCGTCTTCCCGCCGGTCGCGCTCCCGCCCCATCAGCGCCATCAACGTCGTACCCTATATCGACGTCATGCTGGTGCTGCTGGTGATCTTCATGGTGACCGCACCCATGATCAACACCGGGCAGGTGGAGCTGCCGCAGGTGAGCCGCTCGTCGGCCCTGCCGGCGAAGCCGGTGGAGATCGAGGTGACCGGGACGACGCAGGTGCGTGTGCGTGACGGCACCACGGCGTCGGCTCGGGTGGTCAACATTGCGGATCTGCCGGAGTTCATCAAGGCGCGGCAGGCGGAAACGAAGGGCGGGCGTCCGGTGCTGATCGCCGCCGGGCCGAACGTGCCCTATGGCAAGGTCATGGAAGTGATGGATCTGCTGCAGCAGGCGAATGTCGAGAAGATCGGCCTGCTGGCGCGCCCGCGGAGCAATTGATGGCGACCGCAGCTCGCCCGGACTACGTCGTCTCCGGGTTGCTCGCAGCCGGGGTGCATCTGGTGCTGTTGGTGTTCCTCATCGTGGGGGTGTCCTGGAATCGCAAGCCGCCGCCCCCGGTGGCCGTCGAATTGTGGCGCGATGCGCCGCCGGTGGCACCACCCAAGCCGGCTGCGGTCTCGCCGCCCAAGCCGGTGGAGCCACCGCCACCACCGCCCGAGCCCAAGCCCGCGCCGCCGCCGGAACCAAAGCCGGTCCCGCCGCCGCAGCCGAAGCCGGTCGTGCCGCCCAAGCCCGAACCGAAGCCGGCCCCGGAACCGAAGGCCGCCGACATCGCGCTGCAGGAAAAGCGCGAGAAGGAGAAGAAGCTGCGCGAAGAGAAGGCGGCCGAAGCGGCGAAGCAGAAGGAAGAGGAACGCAAGCGCCTGGAGGAGCAGAAGCAGCGCGCCGAGGATCAGAAGCGGGTCGAGGAGCAGCGCAAACGCGAGGACGAGGCGCGCCGGAAGGAAGACGAAGCGCAGCGCAAGGAGCAGGAGAAGCGCAACCGCGAAGTCCTGGAGCGGCAGCTGAAGGCGGCGGAGGAGCAGCGGCAGGCGAAGGAAGCCGCGGAGGCCGAGCGGCGCGCCGCTGTCCAGGCGGCCGCGCGGGCGCAGAAGCAGATCGACGAATACACTGCCCGCATCCGCGACAAGATCCGCGACAACGTCAGGATCCCGCCGGGCATCGACGGCAATCCGCAGGCGGAGTTCGAGGTCCGGCTGATCAAGAACGGGACTGTCGCAGAGGTGCGACTGATCCGTTCGAGTGGCGTACCGGCCTACGACAAGGCGGTGGAGCGTGCCATCGAAGTTGCGCAACCGCTGCCGATTCCCGACGACATGGAAATTTTTCAGCAGATGCGCGATCTGAAGCTGCTGTTCCGGCCGCGTGACTGAAGGCCGCGGTTCCGGCACCGCCCGCGCTCTGGCGGGAGGGCCCAGGGCCTGCCGCGGTGCGCGGCGGCCAGGTCCGTGCCTTGCAGCGGATCGACGGTTCCGTCACATCCACCCGCTATAATCGACAGCCATGCCAACAACGAAGAGCGCATCCTCCCGACGCTCCCTGCTGAAGTGGGCGGGCGCCGCGGTTCTCACCGCCCCCGCCGCGCTTCGTGCCGCCCTCACGATCGAGATCATCGGCGGCAGCGGCAAGGAGATCCCGGTGACAGTGTTGCCATTCGGCAACCAGGAGCGCCAGAAGGACAAGGTGAGCGAGATCGTGCTCGCCGACCTGCTGAGGAGCGGGCTCTTCCGCGAGCAGAGTGCCGGCTGGATGCCGCAGTTTCCGAGCGAGCCCGAACAGGTCGACTGGCGCAACATGCGCAACCGCGGCGTCGAGAACCTGGTCATCGGCAACGTCGTGGAACGCTCCGACGGGCGTCTCGCGCTGCGGTTCCGCCTGATGGACGCGGTCAAGCAGGCGCAGCGGGCAGGCTTGAGCTATGCCATCCCCCCGAGCCAGGCGCGTATCACCGCGCACAAGATCGCCGACGTCATCTACGAGGAGCTCACCGGGGAGCCCGGCGTGTTCGCGACGCGCATCTGTTATGTCGTGAAGAACAAGGAGCGCTACGAGCTCCAGGTGGCCGATGCCGACGGCGGCGATGCCGATTTCATTCTTGCCAACAGCGAGCCGATCATCTCGCCTGCCTGGTCGCCCGACGGCAATCGCATCGCCTACGTGTCGTTCGAGAAGAAGAAGTCGATCGTGTTCGTACACACGCTGGCCGACGGCAAACGGAGCGTCGTCGCGAATTTCGACGGGTCCAACAGCGCGCCCGCGTGGTCGCCGGACGGCCAGAAGCTGGCAGTGACGCTGTCACGCGACGGTGTCGCGCAGATCTACACCATCAATCTCGATGGCTCCGGACTCAACCGCCTGACTACGAGCCTGTCGATCGACACCGAAGCCGCCTGGTCTCCGGACGGACGAACGATGCTGTTCACCTCGGACCGGGGCGGCAGCCCGCAGGTCTATCGGATGTCGGCCGCCGGCGGCGCCGCGGAGCGGATGACGTTCGAAGGCACCTACAACGTCACGCCGCGCTGGAGCCCGGACGGCAAGAGCTTCTGTTTCATCCAGCGCAACGCGGGGCGTTACAACGTGGCGATCCAGGACATCGGCAGCCGCAGCGCGCAGCTGCTCACCGACGGACGGATCGACTCGTCCCCCACGTTTTCGCCCAACGGGCGCATGATCCTGTACGCCTCGGAGTTCAATAAGCGCGGCATACTCGCGGCTGTATCCCGCGACGGTCGCATCAAGCAACGGCTGTCCGAGGCATCGGGCAGCGTACGGGAACCCGCTTGGGGTCCCCTGTCCAAGTCACGCTGACACGAAGGAGCTAGAACCATGAAGAACGCAATCCTCCTGCTGGCTCTCGCGGTATTCGCCGCCGGCTGCGCCACCCAGGATGTGCAGGAGCAGAAGAAGGCTGCGGTCGAGCAACGCGACCTGCTCGAGACCCAGCGCAAGTCCGACGAGGAGGCGAAGCGCGCGCAGATCGCCCGCGAGCAGGAAGAGCTCAATCGTCAGCTCGAAGAGCAGAAGCAGCGCCAGGCCCAGATGCAGGACACCGCCGAGGTAAAGCCCCTGGCGCCGCCCGGCGGGAGCGAGAAGCCACTGGGAGACCTGCGCAGCCAGCTCAAGGATCCGGGCAGTCCGCTGTTCAAGCGCAGCGTGTACTACGACTATGACCGCTACGACGTGAAGGAGGACTATCGCGGCCTCATCGAGGGCCATGCCAAGTTCATGCTCGACAACAAGGAAGTGCGCATGCGGGTCGAAGGCAACTGCGACGAACGCGGGTCCACCGAATACAACCTGGCCCTGGGCCAGCGCCGCGCCGACGGCGTGAAGCGTGCGCTCATGGTCCTGGGCGTGCCCGCCAACCGCATCGAGGCCGTGAGCTACGGCGAAGAGAAGCCGAAGGCCGCGGGCCAGGACGACGATTCGTACTCCGAGAACCGGCGCAGCGACATCGTCTACCCGGGTTTCGAATAGGCCCCGGTACGGTTCCATGATCCGACGTGAGGCCCTCGCCGTCGCGCTGCTCGCATTGTGGGCGGTGGCGGCGAGCGCCCAGCAGAGCACTGCGCCCCGACCTGCCGCGCCGGGTGAATCGCCCGCTTCGAACCGGGTGCTGCTCGATCTGCTGAACCAGGTCGATGCGCTCGGTCGCCAGATGCGTGAGTTGCGCGGCGAGCTGGAGGAGATGTCGAACAAGGTCGAGGTGCTGAACGACCGCGTGCAGAAATCCGAGAAGCGCCAGAGCGATCTTTACAACGACACCGACGCGCGCCTGCGCCGCATCGAGCAGCTCGCGAAGGACGACGCGGAAGCGCGCAAGAAGCTGACGACGCTGACCGGCGAGATCGACCTGCGCCTGAAGAAGCTGGAAGGGACGGCGGGTGCGGCAACCGGTGCGCTTCCTGCCGATGTCGAAGCGCGGTTGAAGAAGCTCGAGAGCGCCGGCACCGCTGGCGCCAGCATGTCGCAGATCGGCGAGATCGACCTCAGGTTGAAGAAGCTGGAAGGTGCCGCCGCCGCTAGCGCTGCCATTCCTGCACCGGTGACACCGCCGCCCGCGGCACCGGCACCGCCAGGTGCGGCCACCACGCCCGTCGTGGCCGCCCCCGCGCCGCCAAGCCCACCGGCGCCGCCCGCGCCGGTGACCGCAGCCGCGCCGGCCAACAGCCCCGCCGCTGCGGCCACACCCGAATCGGAAACCGTGCGGCGCGCGTACGAGTCGGCACTGGCGAAGCAGCGTGCAGGCGATTCGGCCGGTGCGATCGCCGACTTCCGGAATTTCCTGAAACAGTATCCACGGCACGAACTCGCGCCCAATGCCCAGTACTGGCTCGGCGAGGCCTACTTCCGCATGGCGGACTACCCGAGTGCGATTGCGGCACAGCAGAAGCTGCTGGTCACGCATCCGGATCATCTGAAGGCGCCCGACGCCATGCTGATTCTCGCGAACGCGCACAGTGCGCAAGGCGACGCAGGCGCGGCCCGCCGCACGCTCGAGGACCTGATCGCAAAGTACCCGTTGTCCGAAGCTGCGGAGAAAGCCAAGCAGCGTCTCGCGAAGTTGAAGTAGTCCATGGAAACGCCGGTGGCTGCGGCCCAGCGTAACTCGGTTCCGACCGCCGTGCGCCTGCGTCTGACGGAGATATTCCTCTCGTTGCAGGGTGAAGCGAGCCGCGTCGGGCTGCCCACGGTGTTCGTGCGCCTGACCGGTTGTCCGCTGCGCTGCGGCTATTGCGACACGGCCTACGCCTTCCACGGCGGCGAGCTGTTCGCGCTCGACGATGTGCTCGCGCGAGTGAGCGCCTTCGGTGTTCCACGCGTGACGGTGACGGGCGGCGAACCGCTGGCCCAGAAGGGTTGCCTCGACCTGCTGCGATCGTTGTGCGATGGCGCTCACGATGTCTCGCTGGAAACCAGTGGGGCGCTGGATGTATCCGGGGTGGACCCGCGCGTTTCGAAGATCCTCGATCTCAAGACGCCCGGCTCGGGCGAGTCCGCGCGCAACCTGTGGTCGAACCTCGACCATCTGCTGCCGCACGACGAGATCAAGTTCGTGCTGTGCGATCGCGCCGACTACGAGTGGGCGCGCGCAGTGATCGTGGAGCAGGCGTTGCCCCGACGCTGTCCGGTACTGCTCTCTCCCGCCCACGGCCAGGTGCAGCCGCGCACCCTGGCGGAATGGATCCTCGAGGACCGCCTGCCGGTACGCCTGCAGATCCAGCTCCACAAGCTCCTGTGGGGCGAGACGGCCGGACACTGATGCGCCCGGCGGTCGTTCTGTTGTCCGGTGGGCTCGACTCGGCCACGGTCCTCGCCATGGCCCGGGCGGACGGCTTTGCCTGTCACGCGCTGTCGGTGAGCTACGGCCAGAAGCACAGTGCGGAACTGGATGCTGCTGCGCGTGTGGCCTGCCACCTGGGGGCACTGACCCACAAGGTGGTCAGCGTGGACCTGCGCACGATCGGCGGCTCGGCGTTGACCGACGCATCCATCGACGTGCCGGTCGATGGCGTGCGCGAAGGGGTCATCCCGTCCACGTACGTGCCGGCGCGCAACACCATCCTGCTGTCGCTCGCGCTGGGGTTCGCCGAAGTGGTCGAGTCGCACGACATCTTCTACGGCGCGAACGCCGTGGACTACTCGGGCTATCCGGATTGCCGGCCCGAGTTCGTCGCGGCGTTCGAAGCGCTCGCCAACGTCGCTACCAAGGCCGGCGTGGAAGGCCACCGCATGACGGTGCATGCGCCCATCATCCGCATGACCAAGGCCGAGATCATCCGCCGCGGGGTGCAGCTCGGTGTCGACTTCGCGCTCACGGTGTCGTGCTATCAGGCCGATGCGGCAGGTCGCGCCTGCTGCGCATGCGACTCCTGCCGCATCCGCCGTGCGGGGTTCGAGGGAGCCGGCATCGCGGATCCGACCGTATATCGTTGAGCGGATGGAGAAGCCCGCAAAAACAGACTGTTGACCGCGCTTTTCCCAGGCAGCAGCGTTGACACTCGAAGAGCCCGGCCGCTAGAATGCGCGGCTTTCGGCGGGTGGTTAGCTCAGCCGGTAGAGCAGCGGACTTTTAATCCGTTGGTCGCGAGTTCGAATCTCGCACCACCTACCATCTGCCACGCGCGAAAACGGTGCCGTCCGCGGTATCCGAGCAGTTCCCCAACGGGCCGTTAGCTCAGCTGGTAGAGCAGTGGACTCTTAATCCATTGGTCGTAGGTTCGATCCCTACACGGCCTACCAAATT
>LNFM01000550.1_pt1 | contig 145235 bp, 151 predicted proteins | sample 596031 | NCBI WGS metagenome assembly LNFM01 (sample SAMN04254537, study PRJNA301005) | activated carbon metagenome | isolation source: dual media filters at the Ann Arbor, Michigan drinking water treatment plant | place: USA: Ann Arbor
CGCATCAGTGTGCTCTGGGCGGTGCTCCAAACCCGCATTCCGTTCCAAGCATCGTTCAAAGCTTCTGCTTGACGACAGCATTAGACTGCCTCCTGGCAATGGATCGCGGGGTGCGGGGTGGACGCATCGCCCTATTTCCGCGTCTTCAACCCCACCTTGCAGGGCGAGCGCTTCGACCCCGAAGGCGCCTATGTCCGCCGCTGGGTGCCCGAGCTGGCGGGGGTGCCCGCGCGCTTCGTCCACAAGCCCTGGGCGGCGCCGGGCGGGCCGCCGCGGGGCTACCCGGCCCCCGTCGTGCCGCCCGAGCAGGGCCGCGCCCGCGCCCTGGCCGCCTTCGCCGCGATGCGCGCGGGGGCGGACGCGGCGTGACCGCCGTCACGCTGGACTCCATCCGGAACGGGGGTTTCACCGGGCTGCGCGTGGTGGGCGACGTGCACGGCGAATCGGCGCAGTTCCGCGCGGCCCTGGAGGGCGCACGGGAGCGGCGTCTGTTCACCGTCCAGCTGGGCGACCTCACCGACTACGGGCCCGACGCGCCGGGCGCGCTTCGCCTCGCCTACGCCATGCTGGACGCGGGCGAGGGCGTGTTCCTGCTGGGCAACCACGACCACAAGCTGCGCCGCGCGCTGGACGGCGCGCGGGTGCGCTCGCCGCCCGACGCCATCCCGCGCACGCTGGCGCAGCTGGGCGACGCGCCCGACGGCATCCTGCTGGCCGAGCGCGCGCTGGTGGAGATCGCCCGCGCGCCGGCCTGGCTGCACCTGGGGCACCGGCTGTTCGTCCACGCGGCCTTCCACCGCACCATGATGCTGTCACCGCCGCACCCGGATGCGGGGCGGCACCGGCCGGACACGCTGCTGTCGCGCGCCATCTTCGGGCAGGTGACGGGCAAGATGCTGGCCAGCGGCTTCCCGGAGCGGCTGGTGGACTGGGTGCACGCCATCCCGCAGGGACTCGAGGTGTATGTGGGCCACGACCCCCGCTCGCGCGATGGCCGCCCGCTGCACATGACGGGCCGGCTGGGCGGCGAGGTGACCTTCATGGACACCGGCGCCGGCAAGGGCGGGCACCTGTCCTGGGTGGACCTACCCCTGTGAGCGGTCCCACAGGTTCGGCACGGCGGCGTTGCTGTAGCCGCTGATGAAGGGCCGCGGCGCGCCGGTGGCGGCGTCGAAGGTCTCGCGCTCCACCGCGCCGATGTTGCCGCGGTAGACGTGGATGGAGACCGAGGCGCGGTCCTCCAGCGCGTTCGCCACCCAGTGCATGTCGTCGGCCGCCGCACCCACGCGCACCACCTGGCCCGGGCGCAGGTGGTCGGTGGCGCCTTCCCGCAGCGGGCCTTCGGCGGTGGGGTGCATGGAGACGCTCACCTCCTCGCCCCTCAGCATGCCGACCAGGCCGGAAACGCGGTGGTTGTGCACCGGGGTGCGCGCGCCGATGCCCCAGACGAAGGAGACGACGCTGAAGCGCTCCAGCGGGTCGCAATGCAGCAGGTATTGCCGGTAGCCGGGGCCGGCCTCGGCGCAGGACTCCGGCAGCCAGTCGTCCTGCCTGACGAGGGCGGCGAGCAGCGCCTCGCCCTCGTCCAGCCAGCGCGCCTCGTCGGGCGCGTCATCGGCCAGGCGCGTCATGGCCTGGACGAAGCCGCGCAGGCGGGCCGCGCTCACGCGTCCCCCGCCAGGGCGCGCTTCGCCGCCTCGGCCAGGAAGGCGCTGGCGACGGGCAGCACCGCGTCGTTGAAGTCGTAGTTGGGATGGTGCAGCTCGCGCCCGCCCTCGGCCGGGCCGTTGCCGATCCAGACGAAGGCGCCGGGCACCTCGGCGAGGAAGTGGGAGAAGTCCTCGCCCGTCATGGCGGGCGGCACGTCGCGGCGCGCCTCGGTGACGGCGGCCGCGGCGGCGAAGGCCAGGTCGCGCTCGCGCGGGTGGTTGGCGGTCACCGGCACGCCGATGCGGAACTCCACCCGCGCCTCCAGGCCGAAGGCGGCGGCGATGCCGTGCGCCACCTCGCGCATCCGGGCCTCGATCAGGTCGCCCACGGCGGTTTCCAGCCAGCGCGCGGTGCCGCGGATCACGGCGCGGGCGGGCACCTGGTTCTGCGCCTCGCCCGCCTCGGCCATGGTGACGGAGACGACGGCGGATTTCAGCGGGTCCACCGCGCGTGAGACGATGGATTGCAGGGCGACGATGGCGTGGCCGGCGCCCAGCATGGGGTCGCGCGTCAGGTGCGGCAGGGCGGCGTGGCCGGCATGGCCGTCGAAGGCGATCTCGAACCGCGCGCCGGCGGCCATCACGGCCGTGTCGTGGACGGCGATGGTCCCGGCGGGCAGGCCGGGCCAGTTGTGCCAGCCGAAGATGCGCTCCATCGGGAAGCGGCGGAACAGTCCGTCGGCGATCATGGCGCGCGCGCCGCCGCCGCCCTCTTCGGCGGGCTGGAAGATCAGGCGCACCGTGCCCTGCCAGGAGGTGTCCTCCAGGAGCAGCGCGGCGGCGCCCAGCAGGGCGGCGGTGTGGCCGTCATGGCCGCAGGCATGCATCACGCCGGGGATGGTGGAGCGGTGCGGCAGGGCCTCGTCCGCTTCCTGGATCGGCAGCGCGTCCATGTCGGCGCGCAGGCCCACGGCGCGGTTGCCGCCGCCCTGCCGCAGGGTGGCGACGACGCCGTGGCCGCCGATGCCGGTCTCGATCTCGGCCACGCCGAGTTCCCCCAGGCGGTCGGCCACGAAGGCGGCGGTGTCGCCTTCGTGCAGCGTCAGGCCGGGATAGGCGTGCAGGTGGCGGCGCCACGCGGTCAATCGGCGGTGGAGATCCTCGTTCATCCATGCGATTCTAGCGCGGCGGCGGCTGCACGACCACCGTTGCGCCGATTTTGACGATGTCTTAAGAATAGTGCGCGATCTTAAGGTCTGGGTAGTGTCTTTTTATTGGTTTCGCGTGACGCGCGAAAGGAGCATGCCGAATGAAATTCGCTGACATTGGCCAGCAGCTCCGCGCCTACCGGATGGAATCCGGCATGCGGGCCGAGGAGATCGCCGCCCGGCTCGGCGTGTCGCGCGCCGCCCTCTACCGCTACGAGAAGGGCGAGGTCATCAAGCTGGAGACCATCCGCCGCCTCGCCGAGCTGCTGAAGGTCTCGCCGCTCGCCCTGCTGGGCATCGGCATCGAGTACTTCGCCCGCCCCCCCGCCTTCCAGGAGCGGCTGCGCGGGCTGGAGGAGCAGTCGGACCAGATCCTGCAGATCGGCATGCCGTATTGCGACCTGCTGACCTCCGACGCCTTCGACGGCGCGCTGGCCGAGGCCTGGGCGCTGGCCGTGCCCATCGGCGGCGAGCGCCCGGCGGCGCTGGCCCAGGCGGACCAGGCGCTGGGCGCGCTGCTGGCCCGCAAGCGGCTCTACGCCACCAAGCGCCCCACCATCATCGCCGTGCTGGGCGAGGCGGCGCTGCGCAACTTCCTCGAAGGCGGCGTGGCCGGCGGGCTGGACCTGCCGGCCTCCACGCGCGACCGCTGCCGCGAGGCGGCGCGCGGCGAGATCCTGGCGCTGGCCGCGCTGATGGACAGCATGCCGCTGGGCCTGCAGATCGGCCTCGCGCGCGGGCCGCAGCCCAGCGCGCCCTTCCTGGTGCTGCGCGGGCGCGAGCGGGCGCATGCCGTGACCTCGCCGCTGTCGGCCGAGCTGGGCGCCACGGCGACGGTGGGCGTGGCCGGCATCACCGCGGCGGACGAGGCGGTGGCGGCGCACCAACGCATCGCCGAGGCGATCTGGCGCGAGGCGGCCAAGGGGCCAGAAGCCGCGGCGCGCCTGCGCGAGCTGGTCGCGCGCGCCGCCGTGGACGCCTGATCAGCGGCCGCCGAGTTCCTCCGGCGTCGCCGCGATGCCGTGGCGCCGCAGCCAGCGCCCCAGGCCCGGCGCCGTCGTCGCCACACTGAAGGGCACGGCCAGCAGGAGGCCGAGCAGCCCCCAGGGCAGCGCGAAGGGCAGCGCCCAGGGCGCGGCAACCGCCAGCAGCGCGCCCAGCGCCAGCCCCGCCAGCGCCTGCGGCCACAGCAGCCGCCACGCATCCCCCCAGCCCACGCCGCGCCCCATGCGGTTCTGCGGCGCCCAGCCGCCCTTCGCCCCCAGCGCCAGGCGCAGCAGGAAGGCCGTCTTGCCCAGCACGGTGACCGGCGAGAGCAAGGTGGCGAACACCAGCTCCGCCCCCGCCCCCGCCGCGAAGCGCGCGCGGCCACCGTAGCGCGCGGCCTCCCGCCCCTGCGCCAGCACCTGGGCGTAGCCGGCCAGCTTGGGCGCGTGCAGCGCCAGCCACCAGGCCAGCATCGACGCGGCGATGGCGCCGGCCGGCACCCCCGCGAAGGCGCCCGCCGCCGCCGCCAGCACGGCGACGAGGAAGGCCAGCGCCCAGAGCGGCGCGCAGAGGAACAGCAGGATCGCCTGCACCAGCTGCCAGCGCGCCATGGCGGACAGGCCGGGGCGGCGCAGCAGGGCCAGGTATTGCATGTTGCCCTCGGCCCAGCGCTCGTCGCGCCGCAGGAATTCCGGCAGGGCGGGCGGGTTGCCTTCCAGGGAGCCGCGCTCCTCCGGGAAGCACCAGACCTCCCAGCCGGCGCCGTGCAGCGCGATCGCCTCCAGCTGGTCGTGGGACAGGATGCCATCGCCCTCCAGCCGGGCATGCCGTCGGAAGGGCGCCACGCGGAAGGCGGCGTTGTGGCCCCAGAACGGCCCCTGCGGCCCCTGCCACCAGCCCTGCCCCGTGGCCCAGGCGCGCATCCCGGCGCGCATGCCGAACTGGAACAGCCGCGGGAAGGGCTCCGCCACCGGGCGGCCGGCGATGAGTTGCTGCACGAGGGCGATGCGCGGGCCGTTCTCCAGGATGCCGGTGAGGCGCAGCACGGCCTCCGCCGTCATCTCCGAATCCGCGTCCAGGATGACGGCGTATTCGTATCCCTGGCCTTCCGCGTCCAGGAATTCCATCACGTTGCCGGCCTTGAAGCCCGCATTGGTCGCGCGCCGGCGCAGGAAGATGCGCCTCGCGTCCGGCCGGGCGGCGCGGAAGGCGCGCAGCGCCGCGTCCTCGGCGGCCAGGAAGGGCTCGTCGCGCGTGTCGGACAGGAACCACAGGTCGCAATCGGGCGGCAGCCCGTCGAGCAGGCGGCCGGTGGCGGCGAGCGGCGCGTCCATCGCCTCGTTGCGCAGGCACATGGCGACGGCGGTGCGGCCGCTCCGGCCCGGCGGGGACGGCAGCCGGGCGGCGGGCAGCACGGACGCGGCGGGATCGCGCGCGGCGAGCAGGATCGCGCCGCCCAGGATGGCCTGCGCCGCCGCGAGCCCCGCCCAGGGCGCCAGCAGCAGGAGGAGGGCGAGGAGCGCCACGCCCCACGCGCCCTGCGGCAGCGCCGGCCAGGCCACGCCCAGCAGGACCAGGGCGGCCACGCCGCAGGACAGGGAGAAGGCAACGCGGCGGGGCAGCATGCCCGCTTGGTGGACCGGACGCCCCGCGGTGTCAGCCCCCCGGCCGGCCCGTCAGCCGGTGACGATGTTCCAGGCGACCATGCCCAGCGTGCCCACCAGCGCCGCGCAGCAGGCGAGCAGGGTCAGGCGCAGAATGGCAAGGACGATGTCGCCCTGGCGGCGAACGCTCACTTCCTGACGCAAGGGGAGGACTCCTTCTGTAACCAGGGGTGGTAATGCATTCCGTTGTATCGCGTTCCGGTGGCCCATGCCAGCGGGAATAATTACTTAACACGGTACTTTAACAATCTGTGGTTGTGCATTGGAAGGTGGGACTGGGCCGCGGGCCGCGCTAGGCTGCCGCCCCTGGCCGTGGAGCGCAGTGACGTGGACCAACACCCGACCGAAGCCGGCCTGCCCGCGCTGTACCGCGAGATGGCGCCCCATCACCTTTTTCCGCTGTGGGAGGTGCTGCACGCCCTGGTGACCCCCGCGCCGCGTTCCGCCGCCCGCCCCGCCTTGTGGCGCTATGCCGAGGCGCGCGACTTCCTGCTGCGCGCCGGCGCCCTGATCTCGGCCGAGCAGGCGGAGCGGCGCGTGCTGATCCTGGAGAACCCGGCCCTGCCCGGCACCTCCTCCGTCACGCCCTCGCTTTATGCCGGCCTGCAGCTGATCCTGCCGGGCGAGGTGGCGCCCTGCCACCGCCATGCCCAGTCCGCGCTCCGCTTCGTCATGGAGGGCAGCGGGGCGCATACGGCGGTGGATGGCGAGAAGGCGATCATGCGCCCCTCCGACCTGGTGCTGACGCCCAACTGGCAGTGGCACGACCACGGCAACGGCAGCGACGCGCCGATGATCTGGCTGGACGGGCTGGACATCCCGACCGTGCGCTTCTTCGAGGCGAGCTTCGCCGAGCGCCTGGACGGCCCGGCGCACCCGGAGACGGCGCCGCCCGGCGACACGGCGCTGCGCTACGGCCGCAACCTGCGCCCCTTCCGCGGCACCGCCGCCGCGCGCCGGCCCGGGTCGCGGCCGCTGTTCCACTACCCCCACGCCGAGTGGAGCGCGGCGCTGGACGCGCTGGAGGCCGCAGACGCGCCCGACCCCCACCTGGGCCACGCGCTGGAATTCACCAACCCGGCCGATGGCGGCCCGGTGATGCCCACGATCGCCGCGCATGTGCGCCGCATCCCCGCCGGCTTCACGACGCGGGCGCGGCGCAGCACCGATGGCACGGTGTTCGTCGTCGTGTCCGGCTCGGGCACGGCGCGCGTCGAGGGCACCGAGTTCCGGCTGGAGGAGCGCGACCTGTTCGTCGTCCCCTCCTGGCACGCGCTGGAGATCGAGGCGGGCCCCGCGCTCACCCTCTTCGCCTACAGCGACCGCGCGGCGCAGGAGGCGCTGGGGCTGTGGCGGGAGGGCAGGTCCTGACTACTCGATCTTGACGTTCGCCTGGCGGATGATCGGCGTCCAGCGGGCGTATTCCTCGCGCACGAAGGCGTCGGTGCGCGCGGGGTCCATCCAGATCACCTCCGAGCCGATGTCGCGCAGCCGCGCCACCACGGCGGGCGCGGCCAGCGCGTCGCGCGACATCTCGGCGGCGCGGCGGATCACGGCCGCCGGCGTGCCCTTCGGCGCGAAGAGCCCGGTCCAGGAGCGCACGGCGTAGTCCGGCACGCCCGCCTCCATCACGGTGGGCAGGTCGGGGCGCAGCCCTACCCGCTCGGCGGTGCAGACGGCGAGGATGCGCACGCGCCCGGCCTCGGCCGGCGGGATGACGGTGGGCAGGTTCATCATGCCGATGGGGATGGTGCCGGCGATGAGGTCGGACAGCACCGGCCCGCCGCCGCGGTAGGGGATGTGCGTCAGCTCCAGCCCCGTGCGCAGCCGCAGCAGCTCGCCCGCCAGGTGGTTGGAGGAGCCGACGCCGGACGAGCCGAAGCTCATGCCGCCGGGCGTGCGGCGGACCAGCGCCAGCAGCTCCGGCAGGGTGCGGGCGGGGACGGAGGGGTGGACGACCACCACGTTCGGCACGTCCACCCACATGGAGATGCCCTCGAAGGCCTCGCGCACGTCGTAGCCGAGTTCGCCCGAGATCAGCGGGTGGAAGACGTGGTTGGAGGCCGACGAGACGAAGAGCCCCTGCCCATCCGGCCGCGCGCGCATGGCCACGCCCATGCCGATGGAGCCGCCGCCGCCCGGCCGGTTCTCGACCACGAAGGGCTGGCCGGCGCGGGCTTCGAACTGCGGCGACAGCAGGCGGGCGACGATGTCGTTGGACCCGCCGGGCGCCCAGGGCACCAGCAGGTTCACCGGGCGCTGCGGCCAGGCGTCCTGGGCCAGCGCGGGCGCGGCGAGCACAAAGGGGGCGGCGAGCAGGGCGCGGCGCTTCATGGCGGTTTCCTCCGTAGCAGCCCGGATACCGCATCGCGCGCCTGCGTGCGAGCCGCAATGGTGCGGCGCGGGCAAGGTTGGTAGGGTCCGCCCGCTTCGGGGGATGATGGCATGGGCGGGATGATGCGCGCGGGCGCGATGGCGGGCGCGGCGCTGCTGGCGGCGGGCTGCGCGGGCGGCGAGAGCAGCGGCGTCGTGGCGCTGGGCCCCGACGCCTTCGTGATCGAGAACCGCGGCGGCATCCTGCCCGGCGTGGTCGAGCGCACGCTGGAGCAGGCGGCGGCCTTCTGCGCCGGCCAGGGCGCGCAGGCCGAGATGCTCTCCACGCGGGTGAACCCCTCCTCCTACCAGGTGGCCTTCCGCTGCTCCGGCCGCATGGGCGCCGCGCCGGTGACGGCCGTGGCGCAGGCGCCCGGCCAGCCGCCGACCGCGGCGCGCACCCGCCCGGTGCTGGAGCCGGGCGAGCGCCGCCGCCGCGGCCGCGTGGTCGCCGCGCCGGACTGGGCGGCGGACCCGCGCGACATGCCGGCCTTCGTGTCCGCCCCCCCGCCCGCCATGCAGCCCCAGGCGGCGTGGAGCGCGAACAACCCCTTCGCCGCCACGGCGCAGCCGCCGGCCGGGGTGCCGTGGGCCACGGCGCAGCCGCCGGCCGGGGTGCCGTGGGCCACGGCGCAGCAGGCGGCGCCCTTCGCCGCGGCGATCCCCACCAGCGTCTTCACCCCCGCGCCCATGCCGGTGATCGCCCCCGCGCCGGAGGGCACCACGCGCCGCCTGCGCGCGGGCCGCGCGGCCGACCGGGCCTTCGACGCCGCGCCCGCCCCCGCGCCGGCCCCCGTGCCGATGGGTGCGCCGATGATGGGCGTGCCGCTGGCCCCGGCCGCCGCGCCGATGCCCGCCGGCCTCCCGGCCCCGGACCAGGTCCCTGGGCTGCTGCCGCCGCAGGGCCTGCCGCCCGCGGCAGCGGCACGGCCCGCCGCGCTGGCCCCGGTCGCCGGGCCAGTGTTCCAGCCCTCGCCCAACCCGTTGCCCGGGGCCAATGCGCCGCTGTCCGCCGCGCCGCCCGCCGGCTTCTGGCAGCTGGGGCGCTGAGGCATCAGTCCCGCCAGGGGTGCTGCGCCCACATGCGGGTGTAGGTCTCGCGCATCGCCAGCAGCACGCTGCGGTGCTCGTCCGGGCCCAGGAAGCGCAGGGGCAGCTGCTGCTGTTGCGCGGCCTGCAGGAACTCGGGGTCGGCCATCGCCTTCTGCACCGCCCCCGCCAGCCGGGCCAGCACCGCGGGCGGCGTGCCCGCGGGGGCGGCGAGGCCGCGCAGCGACCCGTCCACCACGTCCATCCCCTGCTCGCGGAAGGTCGGCACGTCGGGCGTGCCGGCCCAGCGCGCCGCGGCCATCTGGCCCAGCGGGCGGATGAGGCCGTTCCGCAGGTCGCCCACCCCCTCGCCCATGTTCATTGCGGCGAGCTGAATGGTGCGCGACATCAGCGCCGTCCGCACGGGCGCCGAGCCGTTGAAGGGCGCGTGCAGCAGCTTCACGCCCGCGATGCGCTCGAACAGCAGCGTCGCCAGGTGGTCGTCCGAGCCGACGCCGGTGGTGCCGTAGGAGATGGCGCCCGGCGCGGCGCGGGCGGCGGCGGCGAGGTCGGCGAGGTTGCGCCACGGGCTGTCGGGCAGCACCCAGAAGCCGCCCGGGTCGTCCACCACGTTGGCGATGGGGGCGAAATCCTCCAGCCGGTAGCGCGCCTGGCGCTCGATGGGGATGGTGACGAGGTTGGGGGTGTTCACGAAGCCGATGGTCAGCCCGTCCGGCCGCGCGCGGGCGAGTTCTGACCAGCCCACCTCGCCGCCCGCGCCGGCGCGGTTGAGCACGGCGACGGGCTGGCCCAGGTCGCGCTCCATGAAGCGGGCCAGGGTGCGGGCGGCGACGTCGGTGCCGCCGCCGGGGGCGAAGGCCACGATCATCGTCACGGCGCGGTCGGGCTGCCAGCCTTGCGCGAGGGCGGGGGCGGCCAGCAGCGCGGGCGTCGCGGCCAGCAGGTGGCGTCGGTGCATCGGTGTTTCCTTCCCTGGTGGGGGGAAGGCTAGACCGGCGCCGGCCTCGGCGCGAAGAGTTTCAGCAGCGGCGGCAGCACCAGCATGACGCAGAGCAGCGACCACGCGAGCGACACCGACAGCACCACCCCCATGGACGCCGTGCCCGGATGCGGCGAGACCGCCAGCGCCCCGAAGGCGGCCGCGTTGGTGACGGCCGAGTAGATCACCGCGCGGTTGAGCGGGGAGGCCAGCAGGTCCCGCCGCCCCTGCATCCAGGCGGTGACGAAGTAGATGTCGTAGGCCACCCCCTGCCCGAACAGCAGCGGCAGGGCGATGATGTTGGCGAGGTTGAGGTCCGGCCCCAGCAGCGCGCAGGTCGCCAGCGTCAGCAGCCCCGCCAGCGCCAGCGGCGCCAGCGCCAGCAGGGCGAGGCGCAGCGAGCGCAGCGTCGCCCACAGCAGCGCCAGCACGAACGCCATGGCGATGATGCCGGAGACGATGAAGGCGCGCTCGATGGTGGCCGACGACGCCAGCGCGGAGGTGGCCAGCCCCGTGGCGCCGGCGGCCACCGCCTGCACGGCGCGGGCGAAGGCGCGCTGGCGCTCGGTCTCGTCGCCCGGCAGGTCCGGGCGGGGCGCGGCCTCGACGCGGGCGCGGCCGTCGGCGGCGATCCAGTCGGCGCGCAGGTCGTCTGGCAGGGTCTCCAGCGTCACGGGCTGCGCCGCCAGCATGTCGCGCGCGCGGGCCAGCGTGTCGAGCAGGCCGGGCAGCATGGCCTGGGCGAACAGGGCGCGCTGCGCGGCGCCGCCATCGGCCAGCGCGGCGAAGCCCGCTCGGCGCAGGGCGGCCGCCACCGCCGCGTCGTCGGGCGGCGGCAGCGGCGCGGCGGCGAAGGAGGGGGCGAGCAGCATCGCCGCGTCCTCGACCAGGGCCAGCTTGGCGGGCTGATCCCCGGGCACGAAATCGGCCAGGGTGGTGGCCCGCGCCACCTCGGGCAGCGCGGCGAGGCGCGCGGCCAGGGCCTGCGCCGCCGGCAGGCCGGGGGCCAGCACGTCCAGCGTGTCGGGGTTGGTGTCGGGGTCGCGCGCCAGCTCCCGCCAGGTGCGGACGGATTCCGCCTGCGGGTCGCGCAGGTTCACCGGGTTGGTGTCGAAGCGAAGCCAGGCCAGGGATGCCGTGCAGCCCAGCGCCACCAGCAGTGCCAGCGCCGCCACGGCGCGGGCGTGGCGCGACAGGAACAGGTCCACCGGGCGCAGGGCGGGATAGCCGACCTCCCGCGCCTCGGCCCGCGGCCGGGCGAGCAGCATGAGCGCCGGCAGCAGCGTCATCGCCAGCCACCAGCCCACCAGCATGCCGAAGCCGGCGATGAGGCCGAGTTCCGCCACGCCGCGATACTCGGTGGGCAGGAAGGCGAGGAAGGAGCCGGCGACCGCGAGCGCCGCCAGCGTCATGCCCGGCCCGGCGATCCGCGCGGCTTCCTCCAGCGCCGGCCGGGTGCCGCCGGCGGCGGCGCGCTCCGCCCGGTACTGCACGGAAAGCTGGATGCCGAAATCCACGCCGATGCCGATGAACAGCACCGCGAAGGCGATGGACAGCGGGTTGAACGGCCCCACCGCCAGCACGCCGAAGGCCGCCGTCCACACCAGCCCCGCCACCACCAGCGCCAGCAGCGGCCAGATCAGCCGCCAGGAGCGCAGCGCCATCCACAGCAGCACGGCCACGAGCACGAAGGACAGCACGGTGTTCTCCACCGCGCCCTCCGCCACGGTGGCGAATTCCTCGTCGGCCATGGGCACGGTGCCGGTCAGGCGCAGCCCGGTGATGCCCAGCCGCGCCGCCTCGTCGCGGATCGCCTGGCTGGCGTCGGCGCCGGCGGAGAGGTGGGCGTAGTCCAGCGCCGGCTGGATGAGGATGAGGCGGCGCGACTCCCCCGGTCGCGGCGCGCGGCCGGTCAGCAGGCCCTGCCAGTCGGGCGGCGCGACGCGTCCGGCGAGGGCGGCGGCGGCGGCGGCGTCGGCCGCGTCCAGCACGCCTCCCACGCGGGCGGGTGCCACCTCGCCGCGCGCCACCGCCTCGCGCATCAGGCGCAGCAGGTCGGCCAGGCCGCGCAGGGATGGGTCGGCGGCCACCGTGGCCAGCCAGGGCTGCGCCTCCACCAGCCGGGCGGTGACCTGCTCCACCTCGTCCGTGTCGAGGTAGAGCAGGGCGTGGCGGCGCCAGAACGGCCCGCCATCCGGGCGGCGGACGGTGCGGAAGAGGGCGGGCTTCGCGCGCAGGGCCCCGGCCAGGGCTTCCGCGGCGGCGTCGGCCGCGGCGGGGGTGGCGGCGTCCAGCACGGCCACCACCACGTCCATCCGCTGGGGGAAGGCCTGCTCCATCTGGCGCTCGGCGACGCGCCAGGGGATGTCGGGCGGGAAGAGGCGCGTGACGTCGCTGTCCAGCGCGAAGCGGCCCAGCACGAGCCAGAGCGCGGCCAGCGTCACGCCCAGCGAGAGCAGCACCGTCGCCCAGGGCCGGCGCACCGAATGGCCGACGAGGACGGAGACGATGCGGCCGAGTGCCTCGGCCGGATCAGCTCTCACGGTAGAAGATGAGCAGCATGGAGATGCCGACCATGCAGAGCGGCCAGACCCAGCCGGCCCAGCGCGCCTCCGGCGCCACATTCACCTCGGCGCCGCCCGCGGCCGCCACCGCGCCACCGCGCAGCTCCACCCAGCGCGCGCAGCCGGCGACCACGGCCAGCACGCCCAGCGGCAGGTGGGACAGCTCGACCAGCAGCGCCTCCTTGATGTTGGCGATGGCGTGGGTGTGGGTCAGCAGCAGGAAGCCGCCCAGCACCATCGCCAGCGGGAAGACGTAGGCCGCCTTGCCCGTCTTGCCGCGCAGCCGCACGAACCATTCGGACAACGCGAAGCCCACCACCAGGAAGGACAGCAGCTTGTGCTGGAGCACCTCCGGGTCGCGCAGGGAATCCACCAGCCCGATGTCGCCCATCGGCCAGGCCTCGGGGTCCGAGCGGACCAGCAGGAAGGCGGCCAGCAGCAGGTAGAGCAAGGGCCAGTGCCGCGCCCATGGCACGCGGCCCGTGCGGTCCAGCAGCGCGGCCAGCCCCACCAACAGCACCACGAAGCCGGCCATGTGGTGGTTGTACTCGCTCCAGGCGAGGTCGTAGGCGTTGCGCGGCGGCAGGAAGCCTTCGCCGGGGATGAAGGCCTGCGGGCGGGCGCCGTCGGCGCGGGCCTGCCACTCCGCGTCCAGCCGCGATTGCAGGGCGGGGATGCCCAGGTCGGCGTGGTCCGGGCTGGACAGGCGCGGCCAGGCGGGGGTGAAGCGCTCCACCACCTCGGCCCAGGAGGCGCGGTCGTCCGGCAGGTCCACCGAGGGGGGCACGGAGGTGAGCGAGGCGGCGATGCCGAAGACGGCGATGCCCGCGATCATCTCGACTTCCACGAAGCGGCGCAGGCGCGGCAGCCAGGGGCGCGCGTCGCCGGCGCGGGCCAGGCGGTGCAGCAGCACCCAGTTGGCCGCGCCCAGGGCCAGCAGGAACAGCGTGAGGCTGCCCTTGGTGGCGGCCATGGCGCCGTAGGCGGTGCCGAACAGCGCGTCGGGCTGCGCGATGTAGCCGAACCAGTAGCCGACCAGCCCAAGCAGGATCAAGGCGACGCCGGCCATCGCCTGCCCCGAATACCGTGCGCCGACCGCCTGCGCGACGGCGGCGGGCCAGGGCGCGCGCAGCGCCAGCAGCAGCAGCGGCAGTCCGCCCAGCCACAGCGCCGCCCCCAGGTGGTGCGCGAAGGTGGCGGCGAGCAGCCAGCCCCGCCCCTCCGGCCGCGCCATGGCGTGCGAGCCCGCGACGGCGGCCGCCGTGGTCAGCAGCGCCAGCGCCAGCAGCGCCCAGCCGCGCCGCGCGGAGGGCATGGCGGCGGGCGCCAGCACCAGGATGGCCAGCGCGCCCAGCATCACCCCCGCGCCCGAGAGCACGAAGCCCGCGCCGAGCGCGGAGGCGACCGACACCTCCAGCGTGCCCACCAGCGCCACCACGCCCAGCAGGACCGACAGGCCGGTGAAGCCCAGCGTCCAGGCGGCGGCGACGCGCAGCACGCGCCGCGCCATGGCGCCGGCCAGCGCCGCCTGCCCGTCCGGCAGCACGCGCGCCACCGGGGCCAGCACCAGCAGCAGCGCCAGCACGCCGCCCACCAGCGCGGCGCGCGAGGCGAGCGCGCCGGCCTTCAGCACCACGGACAGGAAGCCGTAGAGGTCGAAGAACAGCTCCATCAGCCGAGGACCGTGAAGGGGATGTCGCCGCGGGTGATGTGCCCGTCCAGCGCCAGCACCTGCCAGCGCAGCCGCCAGCGGCCGGGTGCCAGGGGCGGGAGCGCGGCGCGCAGCACCAGGTCGCCCGCGTTGGGGAGGAGGTCGAGGGCGCGCTCGTCGGCCGTGCCGCCGCCGCCCTCGCGCAGGGGGGCGAGCAGGAGCTGGGAGCGCGCGGGGTCGAGGCGGGAGTTGAAGCGCACCTCCGCCTCGGGCGGCGCCTCGCGCAGCCGGGCGTCGGCGGCGGGGCTGGAGCCCACGACCAGCGCGTGGGCGCGGGCCGGGCCGGCCAGGGCCAGGCCGGGCAGGAGGAGGGCGGAGCGGCGGGGGATCATGGGGGCGGACACTAGACCGCATTCGTCCTGGCTGGAATCAGCCAGGACGGAAAATGCCGGTCCGGAGGGCCGCGGGGCGGGCCGGGCGTCCAGGGCATGGGGGGCGTGCATCCCGAGTGGTGCGCCCCGGCATCGGGCGTGCTAGGGCTGGGGGGAACGCGACCATCGCATGGAACCGGACCGGAATGGGCATCCCCCTCTCGCAGCAGGCCAAGGTGGCGGCCTACGTGGTGAAGCAGAAGCTGCTGGGGCGGAAGCGCTTCCCGCTGGTGCTGATGCTGGAGCCGCTGTTCCGCTGCAACCTGGCCTGCGCCGGCTGCGGCAAGATCGACTACCCCGACGCCATCCTGAACAAGCGCCTGTCCGTGGAGGAATGCCTCCGGGCGGCGGAGGAATGCGGCGCGCCCGTGGTGGCGATCGCGGGCGGGGAGCCGCTGCTGCACAAGGAGATGCCGCAGGTCGTGGAAGGCCTGCTGGCGCAGGGCCGCATCGTCATCCTGTGCACCAACGCCCTGCTGCTGGAGAAGCGGATCGAGGCCTACAAGCCCCACCCGCGCTTCACCTGGGACATCCACCTGGATGGCGACCGCGCGCAGCACGACTGGGCGGTGAGCCAGGAGGGCGTGTACGACCGCGCCGTGGCCGCGCTGAAGCTGGCGAAGGACAAGGGCTTCCGCACCGCCATCAACTGCACCCTGTTCAACAACGCCGACCCCGAGCGCACGGCGCGCTTCTTCGACGACGTCACCGCGATGGGCGTGGACAGCATCATGCTCTCGCCCGGCTACGCCTATGAGCGCGCGCCGGACCAGAAGCACTTCCTGAACCGCCAGGCGACGAAGGAGCTGTTCCGCAACGTCTTCCGCCGCAACACGGCGCCCACGAAGTGGCGCATGGGCAACTCGCCGCTGTTCCTGGACTTCCTGGCGGGCAACCAGTCCTACGGCTGCACGCCCTGGGGCAATCCCACGCGCAACATCTTCGGCTGGCAGCGCCCCTGCTACCTGCTGGGCGAGGGCTACGCCGCGACCTTCCAGGAGCTGATGGACAGCACCGACTGGGACAAGTACGGCGTCGGCAACTACGAGAAATGCGCCGACTGCATGGTGCATTCGGGCTTCGAGGCGACGGCGGCGGTGGACGCCATCACGAAGCCCTGGAAGGCCGTGGCCGCCCAGCTGCGCGGCCCGCGCACCGAGGGGCCGATGGCGCCGGAGATCGACCTGTCGAGGCAGCGCCCGGCGGAATACGTGTTCAGCGCCCATGTCCAGAAGGCGATGGGCGAGATGGCGCACGAGCCGAAGCGAGGCGCCAAGCATGGCGGCACCGCGCCCCAGGCCGCGGCGGAATAATCAGGCCAGCAGCGCCAGGCTGCCGGCCGCCACCAGCGCCACGATGGCGAAGGGCTTGTAGAACCGGTCGGGGACCACGCCGAACAGGCGCGCCCCGGCCCACACGCCGCCCAGCAGCACGGGCAGCATCACCACCAGCTTCCACAGCACCGCCGCCGTCACCAGCCCGCCGACGAAGGGCCCGACGACGCTGACCAGCGAGATGACGCCGAAGAACAGGATGAGGTTGGCGCGGTGCCGCTTCGCCGCCTCCGGCCCGGCGAGCAGGTAGAGGATCACCGGCGGCCCGCTCATCCCCGTGGCGCCCTTCAGCAGGCCGGCGGCGGTGCCGACGGCGACGTTCAGCCCGAAGGGCCGCGCGCCGTGGTAGCGCCAGCCCGACATCAGCAGCATGCCGAAGACCAGCACGAAGCCGCCGATGAAGCGGCGCAGCAGGTCGCCATCCGCGGTGAGCAGGATGAAGGCGCCCAGCGGCGTGGCCAGGCACGCGGCGCCGCCGATCGGCAGCATCACCCGCGTGTCGGCGTCGCGCAGCGCGCGCGGCAGCAGCTGGATCGACACGAACAGCTCCAGCAGCAGCATCACCGGCACGCCCGCCCGCGGGCCCCACAGCAGGGAATAGACCGGGGCCAGCAGCACGGCGGTGCCGAAGCCGGCATAGCCGCGCATCAGCCCGGCCAGCAGGGTGGCCAGCGCCGCGGCCCAGATGCGCCAGTCGTGCAGGAAGGCGGGGTCCATCATGGCTCCACCACCTCCAGCACCACCAGGGCGGCGTTGATCAGCACCTTGCCCGCATTCTCGAAATTCACCGTCACGCGCGTGCCGGTGACGGACTGCACCTGGCCCATGCCCCAGTCCGGGCGCTGCGGGTGGCGGACGCGCTGGCCCGGCTCGTAGTCGGTCACGCCCCGGCCTGCGGGGGCGAAGGACAAGGGATCAGCAATCTTTGACCGTCATCCTGCCGCGGAGTGGGGCTTGCATCCTGCATGGCCCGATCATTGCCCGGCCCGGGTCGGCCTCCAAGCCACCCCAGAGGATGACATGCCCAGATGAAGACCCCCGACATCCGACTCGCCGAGCAGGTCGCCGCCCGGCTGTGCCACGACATCGGCTCGCCGCTTTCCACGCTCACCGCCATCATGCCCCAGGCCGGGGAGGCGGCGGCGCACGCCCTGCTGAGCGAGACGGCGGTGGAGCTGCGCCAGCGGCACCGCCTGTTCTGCCTGTGCTTCGGCGTGGGCGACGAGCTGGGCTGGGACGACCTGGGCGAGGCGCTGCGCGGCGCGCCCATGGCCCATCGGGTGCGCTTCGCCCTGGGCGGCGGGCCGGCCAGCCTGGGCGGGGCCACCGGCCGGCTGGTGCTGGCCGCCGCCCTGCTGGCCGCCGAGACCCTGCCCCGCGGCGGCGAGGTGCACATCTCGGCCGAGGACGGCGCCTTCCTCTTGCGCCCCAGCGGGCGTGACCAGCGCTGGCCCGAGGGCCTGCTGCGCCTCATCGCCGGAGACAGCGTCGATTCGGTGCTGGCCGAGGGCCCGCGCTGGGTGCTGGCGCCCTGGGTGGCGAGCCTGGCGCAGGCCGAGTTCCGCAGCCTGTCCATGGCCCTGCCGGGGGGCGAGGGAGCCCCGGTGCTGCGGATCTCCGCGCCGGGCTGAGGGGTCTTCACGCTTTCTACACCCGCGGGGGGGCACCCTGCGGGCCGACGGCAACACGCGCCGGGGAAAGGGCTTCGCATGGACGACCTGCTGGTGGACTTCCTCACCGAGACCCGTGAAGGGCTGCAAAGCCTGGACGGGGCGCTGCTCCAGCTGGAGCGCAACCCGGGCGACCGGCAGGTGCTGAGCGAGGTGTTCCGCACCGTCCACACCATCAAGGGCACCTGCGGCTTCCTGGGCCTGTCGCGCCTGGAGGGCGTGGCCCATGCGGCGGAGAACGTGCTGGGCCTGTGGCGGGACGGCACGCTGGCGGTCACCGGGGCCGGCGTCAGCGCCATCCTGGCCGCGGTGGACCGCATCCGCGCCATCGTCGAGGGGCTGGAGGCCACGGGCGGCGAGCCCGAGGGCGACGACGCCCCCCTGAAATCCGCGCTGGAGGCCACCGCGAAGGGCGAGGCCCCTGCCCCCGCCGCCGCCGCCCCTGCCGAGTCGCCCTCCGCCGAGGCCGCGCCCGCCGCCGAGGGCGGCGGCCCGGGCGCGCCCCAGTCCATCCGCGTGGCGGTGGAGGTGCTGGAGGACCTGATGGTGCTGGTGAGCGAGCTGGTGCTGACGCGCAACCAGCTGCTCCAGCTCGCGCGGGTGGAGGAGAACTCCTCCTTCACCGTGCCGCTGCAGCGCCTGTCGCAGATCACGAGCGACCTGCAGGACGGCGTGATGAAGACGCGCATGCAGCCGATCGGCAACGCCTGGAGCAAGCTGCCCCGCCTGGTGCGCGACCTCACGAACGAGCTGGGCAAGCGCATCGAGCTGGAGATGCGCGGCGCCGAGACCGAGCTGGACCGCCAGGTGCTGGAGCTGATCAAGGACCCGCTGACCCACATGGTCCGCAACAGCGCCGACCACGGGCTGGAGACGCCCGAGGCGCGCCGCGCCGCGGGCAAGTCCGAGACGGGGCGCATCATCCTCAACGCCTACCACGAGGGCGGGCACATCGTGCTCGAGATCGGCGATGACGGGCGGGGGCTGAACACGGACCGCATCCGCCAGAAGGTGTTGTCCCAGGGCCTGACGACGGAGGCCGAGCTTGCTGGGATGAGCGAGCACGACATCCACCGCTTCATCTTCCGCGCCGGCTTCTCCACGGCCGCCGAGGTCACCTCCGTTTCCGGCCGCGGGGTGGGGATGGACGTGGTGAAGACCAACATCGAGCGCATCGGCGGCTTGGTGGACCTGCGCTCGCGCGAAGGGCGGGGAACCACCTTCACCATCAAGATCCCGCTGACGCTGGCCATCGCCGCCGCGCTGATCGTGGAATCGGGCGGCGAGCGCTTCGCCATCCCCCAGGCCGGCGTGCTGGAGCTGGTGCGGGTGGGCGAGGGCCAGGGCCCGCGGGTGGAGCGCATCAAGGACGCCGCCATCCTGCGCCTGCGCGACCGGCTGCTGCCGCTCGTCTCGCTGAAGCGGCTGCTGCGGCTGGAGGAGGGCGTGCCGGCCGAGGGCACCACGGGCTTCGTGGTGGTGACGCAGGTGGGCAGCCAGCTCTTCGGCATCGTGGTGGACCGGGTGTTCGACACGGAGGAGATTGTGGTGAAGCCGGTCGCGCCCATCCTGCGGCACATCACCATGTTCAGCGGCAACACCATCCTGGGCGACGGCTCGGTGATCATGATCCTCGATCCGGGCGGCATCGCGCGCGCCTCCGGCCTGGGGGTGGAGGGCGTCACCGACAACGCCGCCCCCGCCCAGGCGGCGCTGCGCGACGCCCGGCGCACCGCCATGCTGCTGTTCAAGGCCGGCGACGGCGCGCCGCGCGCGGTGCCGCTGGGCCTGATCGCCCGGCTGGAGGACCTGCCGGTGGAGCGCATCGAGCAGGCGGGCGACGGGCTGGTGACGCAGTACCGCGGGCGGCTGATGCCGCTCCAGGCCCTGCCCGGCGTCATGCCGCGCGAGGCTGGCCAGCGCCAGCCCGTGCTGGTCTTCGGCGACGAGGAGCGCGCCATGGGCCTGATGGTGGACGAGATCCTGGACGTGATGGAGGAGGCGCTGGCGATCGACCCCTCGGGCGAGCGCCCCGGCTTCCTGGGCAGCGCGGTGCTGGCGGGCAAGGTGACGGACATCCTGGACACCGCCTTCTGGCTGCGCCAGGCGCAGCCCGACTGGTTCGGCGCCGGCCCCGCGAAGAAGCGGCCGCGGGTGCTGATGGTGGAGGACAGCGCCTTCTTCCGCTCGCTGGCGGTGCCGGCCATCACGGCGGCGGGCTTCGAGGTGGTGACGGTGGGCGACGGGCGCGACGCGCTGCGCCTGCGCGACGCGGGCGAGCGCTTCGACGTGATCGTGAGCGACATCAACATGCCCGGCCTGGACGGGCACGGGCTGGCGCGCGCGGTGCGCGAGGGCGGGATCTGGGCCGAGCTGCCGATGATCGCGCTGTCGGGCAACGCGGCGCCCGCCGAGGTGGAGCGCGGGCGCGAGTCCGGCTTCAGCGACTACGTGGCGAAGTTCGACAAGGACGCGCTGCTGGGCAGCCTGCGGCAATGCCTGCAGCTGCGCCTGGCGGCCTGAGCGGAGGAGAAGCACGATGCAGGCGGCGATGCGCGAGGCCATGGGTGCCTCGATGGGAACGGGGCTAGCGGATGACGCGGCCCAGATGGTGCTGACCCTGACGGTGCGGGGCCAGCTGTGCGGCGTGCCGGTGCTGTCGGTGCGCGACGTGCTGGGGCTGCAATCCATCACGCGCATCCCGCTGGCCCCGCCGGAGGTGGCGGGCAGCCTGAACCTGCGCGGGCGGATCGTCACCGCGATAGACCTGCGCCCGCGCCTGGGCCTGCCCCCGCGCGAGGCGGGCACGCCCGCGATGAGCGTCGTGGTCGAGGTGGGGGGCGAGCTGTACTCCCTGCTGGCCGACGGCGTGGGCGAGGTGCTGTCCCTGGATGCCGAGGAGCGCGCGCCCAACCCGCCGACGCTGGAGGAGGCGTGGAAGCAGGTGAGCCTGGGCGTGCACCGGCTGGGCGACGACCTGCTGGTGCTGCTGGACGTGGACCGCCTGCTGGCCTTCGTGCAATGAGCGCGCGCGACGCCCTGGTGGTGGATGACAGCGGCGTGGTGCGCAAGGTGGCGCGCCGCATGCTGGAGAAGCACGGCTTCGCGGTGCGCGAGGCGGAGGACGGGCAGAAGGCGCTGGAGGCCTGCGCCGGCGCGATGCCCGCCCTGGTGCTGCTGGACCGCAACATGCCGGTGCTGGACGGCATCGGCTTCCTGCGCGCGCTGCGCGCCATGCCCGTCGCGCAGCCCACCGTGGTGATGTGCACGACCGAGGCCGCGCAGGAGAAGATCCTGGAAGGGCTGGAGGCGGGGGCCGACGAATACGTGATGAAGCCCTTCGACGAGGCGATCCTGCTGGAGAAGCTGGCCCAGGTGGGGTTCGAGCCGGCATGAGCGCGCCCCTGCGCGTCATGCTGTGCGACGACAGCGCCACCGTGCGCGCGCTGCTGGCCCGCGTGCTGGAGGGCGACCCGTCCATCCAGGTCGTCGCCCGCGTGGGCAACGGGCAGGAGGCGATCCGCAGCCTGGAGACGACGCCGCCCGCCCAGCGCGCCCAGGTGGTGCTGCTGGACCTGGAGATGCCGGTGATGGACGGCATGACCGCCCTGCCGCTGATCCTCAAGCGCGAGCCGCGGCCCATCGTCATCGTCGCCTCGGCGCTGACGCAGAAGGGCGCGGCGGCGACGATGGCGGCGATGAAGGCCGGCGCGTCGGACTACGTGCCCAAGCCCTCGGCGGCGAAGGGCGGCGTGTCCGATCCCGGCTTCCGCAACGAGCTGCTGGCGAAGGTGAAGGGCTGGGCGCGGGTGAAGGCCGCACCCGGTGCCGCGCCGCGCATCGCCGTGCGCGCGCCCCTGGGGGCCGCGCCGAAGGTGCTGTGCATCGGCGCATCCACCGGCGGGCCGCAGGCGCTGGCGGCGCTGGTGAAGCGCCTGCCGCGCAGCCTGGCCGTGCCGCTGGTGATCGTGCAGCACATGCCGCCCGGATTCACCGCCATGCTGGCCCAGCACCTGGACGCCCTGGGCGGGCCGCGCATCAGCGAGGCCCGGGGCGGCGAGGTGCTGCGCCCCGGCATCGGCGTGCTGGCGCCGGGCAACCACCACCTTATCATCCGCGCCGAAGGGGACCGCCTGGTGACCGAACTCTCCGACGCGCCGCCCGAGAATTTCTGCCGCCCCGCGGTGGACCCCACGCTGCGCTCGCTGGTCGCGGCCTGCGGGTCGCGCGTGCAGGCGGTGATCCTGACGGGCATGGGCTCGGACGGGCTGGCCGGGTGCCGCGCGCTGGCGCAGGCCGGCGGCGCCGTCTGGGCGCAGGACGAGGCGTCGAGCGTCGTATGGGGGATGCCGGGCGCCGTGGCGCGCGCCGGGCTGGCGGCCGAGCAGGGCACGCCCGACGCGCTGGGCGAGGCCTTGGCCGCCCGGCTGGGGGTGGCGCGATGACCCCGGCCACCTTCAACGCCCTGGTGGGCATCGTGAAGCAGCGCTCGGGCGGCGTCATCAACCCCGACCAGGGCTACATGCTGGACACGCGCCTGGCGCCGCTGCTGAAGCGCGAGAAGCTGGCGGGGCTGGACGCCCTGGCGCAGCGCCTCGCGCGGCCGGGCAGCGACGCGCTGGCGCAGGAGATGACGGAGCTGCTGACGACGAACGAGAGCAGCTTCTTCCGCGACGGCCGCCCCTTCGAGCACCTGCGCGCGCTGCTGCCGGCGCTGCACCGCGCGCGGCCCGCCGGGCAGGCGCTGCGGATCTGGTCGGCCGCCTGCTCCACCGGGCAGGAGGCCTATTCCATCTCCATCCTGGTGAGCGAGCTGGGCGAGGCCGACGCCTCCTTCGCGCAGCGGCGCGTGGAGATCATGGGCACGGACATCACCACCGCGGTGCTGGAGCGCGCGCGGGCGGGCGTCTTCACCCAGTTCGAGGTGCAGCGCGGCCTGCCAATCCGCACCCTGATGAAGCGCTTCAGCCAGGAGGACACGCGCTGGCGCGTGCGGCCCGACATCGCGGCGCGCTGCCGGTTCGAGAAGCTGAACCTGCTGGGCGACCTGCGGGCCATGGGCCGCTTCGACGTGATTTTCTGCCGCAATGTGCTGATCTACTTCGACGTGCCGACCAAGGGGCGCGTGCTGTCGGCCCTGGGCGAGCGGCTGCTGCCGGACGGCGCGCTCTACCTCGGCGCGGCCGAAACGGCGATGGGCATGGCCACCCGGCTGGTGCCCCTGCCCGGCGAGCGGGGCGTCTATTCCGTGGGCGCGGAGGGGGAGCGGTTGCGGGCGTGACGCGGCCCGCGCAGCATGGGCGCATGCCGCGCGAGATTCGCCTGAACGCCTTCGACATGGCCTGCGTGGGCCACATCCAGCAGGGGATGTGGACCCATCCGCGGGACAATTCCGTGAACTACCGCCGCCTGTCGCACTGGACCGGCATGGCGCGGCTGCTGGAGCGCGGGCTGTTCGACGGCCTGTTCCTGGCCGACGTGCTGGGCATCTACGACGTGCTGGGCGGCAACGCCGACGCCGCCATCCGCAACGCCGTGCAGGTGCCCCTGCTCGACCCGCTGCTGCTGGTGCCGGCCATGGCCGGGGCCACCACCCACCTGGGCTTCGGCGTCACCGCCAACCTGTCCTACGAGGCGCCCTTCCCCTTCGCCCGGCGCATGTCCACGCTGGACCACCTGTCCGACGGGCGCGTGGGCTGGAACATCGTCACCGGCTACCTCGACAGCGCGGCGCGCGCGATGGGGATGGAGCGCCAGATGGCGCATGACGACCGCTACGACATGGCCGACGAGTTCATGGAGGTCGCCTACCGCCTCTGGGAAGGCTCGTGGGAGGATGGGGCGGTGCTGGCGGACCGCGAATCCGGCACCTACGCCGACCCCGCGAAGGTGCATCGCGTGCGGCACGAGGGGCGGCAGTTCCGGCTGGACGCGCACCACCTCTGCGAGCCATCGCCGCAGCGCACCCCGGTGCTGTGGCAGGCCGGCGCCAGCGCGCGGGGCCAGCAATTCGCCGCGCGCCACGCGGAGTGCGTGTTCCTCAATGGCGGGCCGGCGCCGGCGGTGGCGCGCCAGGTGGCGGCGCTGCGGGCGCTGACGCCGCGGCCCGTGCGCGTCTTCGTGGGCGCCACCCTGGTGCTGGGCCGCACGGACGCCGAGGCGCGGGAGAAGCTGGCCGACTGGCGGGCGCATGCCAGCACGGAGGGCGCGCTGGCGCACGCCGCCTCCTCGCTGGGCATAGACTTCGGCCGCTTCGACTGGGACGAGCCGATCGCGCAGGGGCCGGGCAACGCCATCCAGAGCAACGTGGCCGCGATGACCGCGGCGGGCGGCGGCGTGCTGACCAAGCGCGGCTTGGTGGAGCGCTTCATCCTGGGCAGCCGGCAGGTGCCGATGGTCGGCAGCGCCTCGGCCATCGCCGACGCGCTGGTGGCCTTCATCGAGGAGACGGGGGCGGACGGGTTCAACCTGTCGCGCAGCGTGGCCCCCGACGGGCTGGAGGACGCGGTGGAGCTGCTGGTGCCCGAGCTCCAGTCCCGCGGCGCCTACAAGACCGCCTACGCGCCGGGCACGATGCGCGAGAAGCTGTTCGGCGCCGGCCCGCGCCTGGCCCCGCCCCATCCGGCCGCGGATTTCCGTTCCGGCTGACGGGGCGCGCGTGGCATCCTGCCCGGCAACGACCGGAGGAACCGCCCATGCCCACCCGCCGCGCGGCGCTGGCCGCGCTCGCCTTGCCGTTGCCCGCCCTGGCGCAGCCGCGCCCCGTCACCATCGTGGTGCCCTTCCCGCCCGGCGGCTCGACCGACGTGACGGCGCGCCTGCTGGCCGACCGCATGGCCCCCGCGCTGGGCATGCCGGTGCAGGTGGAGAACCGCCCCGGCGCGGCCACGGTGATCGGCGCCGAGCACGTGGCGCGCAGCAGCCCGGATGGGCACACGGTGCTGATCTCGTCGGGTTCCACGCTCACCATCAACCCGCACATCCTGCGCAACATCTCCTACCGGGTGGAGGATTTCGCGCCCGTCACGCTGATCTCCACCCTGCCCTTCGCCATCGTGGCGCGGCCGGATGGCCCGCGCAGCCTGGACGAACTGGTGGCGCGCGCCCGCGCCCGGCCGGGCGAGGTGACCTACGGCACCAACGGGCCGTCGTCCTTCAACAACATCGCCGCCGTGCTGGTGGCGGAGCAGCTGGGCATCCGCATGCAGGACGTCACCTATCGCGGCGACGCGGCGCAGGTGGCGGATTTCCTGGGCGGGCGGCTGGAGCTGCTGGTGGTCGGCGGCTCCACCGGCATCCCGCTGCACCGCGAGGGGCGCGGGCGCATCATCGCCTGGACCGGCGAGCGGCGGATGACCGGCATGGACGACGTGCCCACCGTGGCCGAGACGCGGCCCGAGGCGGTGGCGCAGACCTGGTTCGGCCTGCTGGTCCCCGCCCGCAGCCCGCGCGCGATGGTGGAGCGGCTGCACGCCGCCGCCGCGGGCGCCATCCGCACCGATGACTTCCGCCGCCGCATGACGACCGAAGGGCAATTTGCCATCGGCAGCAGCCCGGAGGAGTTCGGCGACTTCCTGGCCCGCGAATCGGCGCGCTGGGGGCCGGTGCTGGCGCGGATGAACATTCAGGGGTGACGGCAGCCGGCGCCGCCAGCGGCCCCGCGCCAACGGCGCACGAGTGGCGCGGCGAAAGCCAAGGCGCCGCCCGGCGACTGGGGGCATCGAACTACGACTGGACGGCTTGCCGTTCAGTCGTAGATCTGCGCCAGCGTCTCGGCCACCAGGCAGGGGCGCGGGCTGCCTTCCAGCTCCATCGCGTTGTCCAGCGTCACCCGCACCCCGCCGGGGATCGGCTCCACCGCCTTCAGCGTGATCGCAAGCCGCACGCGCGAACCCGCCGGCACCATCGCCGTGAAGCGCACCTTGTTCGTGCCGTAGTTCAGCGCGCGCGAGCGCTGCACGACGCGGTACACGGAGGGCGCCAGCCGCGGCAGCAGCGACAGCGTCAGGAAGCCGTGCGCGATGGTCTTCCCGCCCGGCATCTCCTTCGCCGCGCGCTCCACGTCCACGTGGATCCACTGGTGGTCGCCCGTCGCCTCGGCGAAGAGGTCGATGGTGCGCTGGTCCACCGTGAACCATTCGCTGGTGCCCAGCTCCTTGCCGACCCAGCCGGCCAGGTCCTTCGTCGTGGCGATCTCGAGCATGCGCGTTCCTCCGGGCGCGGAGCATCGCGCGCAGCCCCGCGCCCGTCCAGTCAGCGCGCGGGGTTCACCGGGCCGCGGGCGCGCACCCAGTCGTTGAAGGGCATGCGGTCCACCCGCACCAGGCAGGGCATGCCGGCCCCGGCGTCGTGGCGGAAGGCGTAGACCACGATGTCCGTGCCCTGGAGCATCACGCGGCAGAAGCCCGCATCCGGGCCGGGGTCGTTGTCCGGGCAGCGGTCGAGGTCCAGGTGCGGCACCTTCTCCTCGAAGCCGGGGTAGGAGATCCAGCACTCGGCCGCCTGGGCCGGGGCGGCCAGCGCCAGCATCGCGGCCAGCAAGCGCCTCATGCCGGCGTGTCCTTCAGGCCCAGCACGCGCTCGATCGTCATCGGCAGGTCGCGCACGCGCCGGCCGGTGGCGTGCCACACGGCGTTGGCGATGGCCGGCGGCGCGCCGCAGATGCCGATCTCGCCCAGGCCCTTCACGCCCAGCGGGCTGGTGCGCGGGTCGTGCTCCTCCACGAACAGCACGTCGATGTCGGGCACGTCGGCGCAGGCGGGGATGTGGTATTCGGCCAGGTTGTGGTTCATCCGCCGGCCGAGGACGTGGTCCTCCTGCGCCTCCTCGTGCAGCGCCATGCCGATGCCCCAGACCGCGCCGCCGATGACCTGTGAGCGCGCGGTCTTGGGGTTGAGGATGCGCCCGGCCGCCACCGCCTGCACCATGCGCGTCACCCGCACCTGGCCCAGCGCCTCGTCCACCCGCACCTCGGCGAAGACGGCGCTGTGGGCGTGGGAGGAGTAGCGCAGCTGGGACAGCATGTCCGGCCCCGCCTTGCCATCGGCCACCAGGGAGTCGCGCCCCGATTCCCCCAGGATGTCCGCCAGCGGGATCGCCGTACCCGCATCGCTCCAGCGCGCCATTGCGCCATCGGCGAAGCGCAGATCCTCCAGCGTCGCGCCAAGCAGGCGGCCCTTCTTCTGCGCCAGGCGCAGCAGCTCCGCCTTCAGCCGCGCGCAGGCATCGTCCACCGCGGCACCTGCGGAGGCCGCCGTCCAGGAGCCGCCGGAAACCGGGGCCTTGGGCAGCAGGCTGTCGCCCAGCAGGACGGTTACGCGCGCCATCGGCAGGCCCAGCGCCTCGGCGGCGATCTGGGTGAGGATGGTGTAGGTGCCGGTGCCGATGTCGGCGGTGGCGACGCCCACGGTGGCGCGGCCCTCGCCATCCAGCATCACGCGGGCGTGGTGGGTCTGCATCTGCGCCTCCCACGCGCCGGTCGCCATGCCCCAGCCGACCAGCTCGTGGCCGTCCTTCATGGCGCGCGGGGCCAGCGGGCGGCCCTGCCAGCCGAAGCGCTCGGCGCCCATGCGGTAGGCGGCGCGCAGCTCCTTCGAGGTGTGGCGCTTGTTGCTCACCTCGTCGGTGTCGGCGTGGTTCACCAGGCGCAGCTGGAGCGGGCACATGCCCAGCTTCTCCGCCAGCTCGTCCATCGCCGATTCGGCGGCGAAGAGGCCGATGGGCGCGCCGGGCGCGCGCATGTCGGTCGGGCTCTCGATGTCCAGCTTCACCAGCTTGTGGGACAGCGACACGTTGGGCGCGGGGTAGAGCAGGTTGGTCCAGTTCACGACCACCTCCTGGTGGTCCTCGTAGGTGGAGGTGCCGGCGATGGCGTCGTGGCGGATGGCCGTCAGCTTGCCGTCGCGCGTAGCGCCCAGGGCCACCAGCATCTCGGTCTGCGGGCGGTGGGCCAGGAAGAACTGGTGGTCGCGCGGCAGCACCAGCTTCACCGAGCGGTTCAGGGCGAGGGCCGCCATCACCGCCAGGAAGCACTGGTGGTGCGGCCGCAGCCCCGAGCCGAAGCCGCCGCCGAGGTAGGGCGTCACCACCCGCACCTTCTCCTTCGCCAAGCCGAAGATGGCGCAGACCGTGGCCTGGGTGTTCATCACGCCCTGGATCTTGTCGTGGATCAGCAGCGCGCCGCCCTCCTCCACGATCACCGTGGTGGCGTGGGGTTCCATGGCGTTGTGCACCTCGGCGGCCACCGAGTAGCGCGCCTGGTGCGTCACCGGGGCGGCGGCCAGCGCGGCCTCCACGTCGCCCTTGGGCTTGGGCGGCGGCGTGGTGCCCGAGCGTGTCTTGGGCGGCACGTAGGCGGTGCCGAGCCGCAGGCCGAGGTCGGTGTGGTGCGCCTCCTCCTCGTACGCCACCGTGACGAGGTTGGCGGCGTGGCGCGCGGCCTCGTAGGTCTCGGCCACCACCAGGGCGATGGGCTGGCCGGAATGCAGGATGCGGGCGTCGTGCAGCGGGCGCAGCGGCTGGCCGGGCGGCGCCACCTCGTCCTGCCAGGAGGAGCCGAACCAGGAGGTGCGCGGCCGGTTCTCGTGCGTGAACACCTCCACCACGCCGGGCACCGCCAGGGCGCGCGAGGTGTCCATGGCGAGGATGCGGCCGCGCGCGATGGCGCTGCCCACGGGATGCGCCTGGAGGATGGGCTGGCCGGCCGCGAAATCCGCCACGTAGGGCGCGGCGCCGGTGACCTTGGCGCGGCCGTCCACGCGGTCCTGCGGGGTGCCGATGATGCGCTGGTTCTGCATGGTTCAGGCGATCCGCTTCTCGACGTGGGATTGCGGCGTGGCGTGCGCCGCCTGGTGCAGCGCGCGCGGGATGGCGCGGCGGGCGAGCTCGATCTTGAAATCGTTGTGGCCCTGGCCCTGCGCGCCGCGCAGGATGAGCGAGGCGGCGGCGGCGAAGGCGTCCTCGCCGGGCGCCTGCCCCTGGAGCATCGTCTCCGCCTCCGCCACCCGCCACGGCTTGTGGGCGACGCCGCCGAGTGCGATGCGCGCCTTGGCGATGCGCCCGCCCTCCAGCGTCACGGCGGCGGCGACGGAAACGAGGGCGAAGGCGTAGGACAGGCGGTCGCGCAGCTTCAGGTAGGTGCGGTGCGCGCCGTAGTCCCAGGCGGGGATCTCGACCGCCGTGATCAGCTCGCGCTCGCCCAGGGTCGTGTCGCGCTGCGGCTCGTTCCCCGGCAGGCGGTGGAACTCGGCCATGGGGATGCGCCGCTCGCCCTCCGGGCCCTGGGCCACCACCACCGCCTCCAGCGCGGCCAGCGCCACGCACATGTCGGAGGGGTGCGTGGCGATGCAGGATTCCGACGCGCCGAGGATCGCGTGGATGCGGTTCACGCCGCCGATGGCCGGGCAGCCCGTGCCCGGCTCGCGCTTGTTGCAGGCGGTCTGGCGGTCGTAGAAATAGTGGCAGCGCGTGCGTTGCAGCAGGTTGCCGCCGGTCGTCGCCATGTTGCGAAGCTGCGGCGTGGCGCCGGCCAGGATGGCATCCGCCAGCAGCGGGTGGTGCGCCAGCACCAGCGGGTGCGCGGCGGCGTCGGCGTTGGTCACCAGCGCGCCGATGCGCAAGGTCCCGCCCGCCTGCGTCACCTCCCGCAGGCCGGCGATGCGGCCGAGGTCGAGCACCGCCGCCGGGCGCTCGACGTCGTATTTCATCAGGTCCACCAGGTTGGTGCCGCCGGCCAGGAAGCGCGACGCCGCGTCCTTGCCGGCGATGGCGAGCGCCGGCGCCTCGGGGCGCGAGAAGGTGAAGGGCCTCATCGGGACGCCACCTCCCCGATCGCCGCGACGATGTTGGGGTAGGCGCCGCAGCGGCACAGATTGCCGCTCATCCACTCGCGGATCTCGTCGGGGGTCTTCGCGTGCCCCTCCTCGAGCAGCGCGACGCCGGAGCAGAGCTGGCCCGGGGTGCAGTAGCCGCACTGGAAGGCGTCATGCGCGATGAAGGCCTGCTGGAGCGGGTGCAGCGTGCCGTCGGGGGCTGCCAGGCCCTCGACGGTGCGGACCTCGCTGCCCTCCTTGCTGGCGGCGAGCACCAGGCAGGCATTCACCCGCCTGCCGTCCAGGATGACGGTGCAGGCGCCGCATTGCCCGTGGTCGCACCCCTTCTTGCTGCCCGACAGGCCGAGGGTGTCGCGCAGCGCGTCCAGCAGCGTGGTCCAGGGCGCGAGGCGCATGTGGCGTTCCTGGCCGTTCACCGTGATCGGGACGGACAGCAGGTCGGGTCCGCGCGGGGACAGGTCGTCGGGCATGGGGGGTGTTCCTGAGGCTCCCTGCGGCAACGCGGCGGGGGCCGGGGCGTTGGCGCTGCGATTCGTGGGAATGTGGGAATGGCGCAGCGCTGGCCCGAGCGGCTCTGGGTGGTCCGGCATGGCGAGAGCCTGGGCAACGTCGCGCGCGACGCCGCCGACGCGGCCGGCGCGCACCTGATCGAGACGGGCGGGCGCGACGTGGACGTGCCGCTCTCGCCGCTGGGCGAGGCGCAGGCGGAATCGCTCGGCCACTGGTTCCGCGGGCAGCGGCCGGAGGTGATCCTCGCCTCGCCCTACGCCCGCGCGCGGCGCAGCGCGGAGATCATCCGCGACGCCGCCGGGCTGGCCCTGCCCGTCTGCGTGGACGAGCGGCTGCGGGAGAAGGAGTTCGGCATCCTGGACCGGCTGACGCGCGCGGGCATCGAGGCGCTGCACCCGGACCAGGCGGCGCTGCGCGGCATATTGGGAAAATTCTACCACCGCCCGCCCGGCGGCGAATCCTGGTGCGACGTGATCCTGCGGCTGCGCTCGGCGCTGGACACCATCGTGCTGCACCATGCGGGGCAGCGGGTGCTGGTGGTGGCGCACCAGGTGGTGGTGCTGTGCCTGCGCTACCTGCTGGAACGCATGGACGAGGCCGCGGTGCTGGCGGTGGACCGCGAGGCGGACGTGCCGAATTGCGGCGTGACGGAATACCGCTTCGACCCCGATGACGGGCCGAACGGCGCCCTGGTGCTGCACCGCGCCAACTGGGTGGCGCCGCTGCGCGCCGAGGGCACGCCGGTCACGGCGGAGCCGGAACGGGTGACGGGGGCACGATGACGACGATCACGCCGGAATGGCTGCGCGCCAACCCCCTGCCCCCCTTCGAGGCGGCGACCGACAAGGATTCCCGCGGCCGCGTGCTGGTCGCCGGCGGATGCCGCGAGGTGCCGGGCGGCGTGGTGCTGGCGGCCGAGGCGGCGCTGCGGGTAGGGGCCGGCAAGCTCCAGGTCGCCACTGTCGAGTCCGTGGCCCCGGCCATGGCGATGCGCCTGCCGGAGGCGCGGGTGATCGGCTTGGCGCAGACGGAGGAAGGATGGCTCGCCCCCGCCGCCGCCCCCTGGCTGGAGCAGCTGGCGGAGCGGGTGGACGCGGTGTGCCTGGGCCCGGGCATGATGGATGCGGAGGAGGCGGGCGCGCTGGCGCGGGCCATGCTTCGGGCGGTGCGCGCCCCGGTCGCCTTCCTGCTGGACGCGGCGGCGATCTGCGGGCTGGAGCCGGACAGCGCCGGCCGCCACGCCGGGCGCATGGTGCTGACGCCGCACGCGGGCGAGATGGCGCAGATGCTGGACATCGCGCGCGAGGCGGTCGAGGCGGACCCGCTGGCCGCCGGGCGCGAGGCGGCGCGGCGCTTCCAGGCGGTGGTCGTCGTGAAGGGGGCCGATTCTTCCGTGGTGACGCCGCAGGGCCAGGCCTTCGCCTGCGAGGGCGGCGGGGTGGGCCTCGCCACCTCCGGCAGCGGGGACGTGCTGGCGGGCGCCATCACCGGGCTGCTGGCCCGCGGCGCGCCGCCCCTGCTGGCGGCGATCTGGGGCGTGTGGCTGCACGCGCAGGCCGGGCGGCGGCTGGGACCGCCCGGCTTCCTGGCGCGGGAGCTGCCGGGGTGCTTCCCGGCTATACTCAGCCTGTTTTCGAGCTCGCCGGTCACGGCGAGCGGCCCGGAAAACCAGGCCGGCGACGACTAGCCGCGCGCAGCGCGGCTAGTGATACTTGCGGATGAGGCCCACCAGGCGCCCCTGCACCTTCACCCGCCCGGCGGCGAAGATGCGCGTCTCGTAGGCCTGGTTCGCCGGCTCCAGCGCCACGGAGTTGCCGCGCTGGCGCAGGCGCTTGAGCGTCACCTCGCTCTCGTCGATCAGCGCGACGACGATGGCGCCGTTGTCGGCGGTGTCGCCCTGGCGGATGACGACGAGGTCGCCGTCCAGGATGCCGGCCTCCACCATCGAGTCGCCGGCGACTTCCAGCGCGTAGTGCTCGCCGCCCGTCAGCAGGTCGGCCGGCACCTCCACCATCTCGGAGGGGTTGCGCAGCGCCTCGATCGGCGTGCCGGCGGCGATGCGGCCCATCATCGGCAGGTGGCCGTGACCGGGGCGCGCCGGGCTGCTGGGCTGCACGGCGGCGCGGCGGGCGCGCACGGCGTCCAGCTGCGTGACCTCGGCGCGCGGGGCGCGGGTCAGCTCCTCGGGCAGGCGCACCACCTCCAGCGCGCGGGCGCGGTGGGCGCGGCGGCGCAGGAAGCCCCGCTCCTCCAGCGCCGTGATCAGGCGGTGGATGCCGGACTTGCTTTTGAGGTCCAGCGCCGCGCGCATCTCCTCGAAGGACGGGCAGAAGCCGGTCGCCGTGAAGTGCTTGTGGATGAAGACCAGGAGTTCGTGTTGCTTGCGCGTGAGCATGGGCGGGGGTTCCCCATCGAGTCGTGTTATGTTCTAGGTAGGTTCCCGCATGCCCGTCAACAGAAAGTTGTCACGCTGTTCTTTTTATCGGCGCGGCGCCGTCAGAACGGCTCCGCGCGGTCCTTGCGGAGCAGGCGCGAGAAGGCGGCCCTGGCGCGGTCCTGGCCCGTCACCGCGTCGGCCATGCCGTCCAGCCAGCCGGCGAACCAGGCCTTTCCCCAGTCGCCGGTCTGGGCCATCGGGTTTTCCAGCACGCTCGCCCCTTCCGCGAAGGCCTTGCGGCCGGCGGCGTAGGCGTCGTCGGTCACGAACAGGTCGTCGGGGTCAACGTCTTCGGGCATGCTCGGTCCTCGTTCACCCCCTACATAGGCCCGCGCGGGCCTGACGCAAACGGAAGGCGCCGGCCGCGCGTTGGCGCCGTGGACAGGAGGGCCGGCCATGCGGATGGATGACGAGCGGGAAAGCCACCACGTCGAGGATCGGCGCGGCCAGGGCGGGGGCTTCGGCGGCGGCGGCTTCCGCATGGGGCGCGGCGGCGTCGCCGGCGGGGGCATCGGCGTGGTGGTGATCGCGCTCATCGCCATGTTCCTGGGCGTGGACCCGGGCGTGGTGCTCAACCAGCTCGACGGTGGCGCGCCCCCGCAGCAGCAGCAGGCGCAGGCCCCGAGCCAGGCCCCATCCCAGGCCCCATCCCAAGCCCCTGGGCAGCGCGCCCCGGCGGACGACGCTGAGGCGCGCTTCGTCTCGCGCGTGCTGGCTTCCACCGAGGATGTGTGGGCGGCCGAGTTCCGGCGCGCCGGGCAGACCTACGAGCCGCCGCGGCTGGTGCTGTTCTCGGGCGCCGTGCAGTCGGGCTGCGGGGCGGCGCAGGCGGCGATGGGGCCGTTCTACTGCCCGCTGGACAAGCGCGTGTACATCGACCTGTCCTTCTTCCGCGAGATGCAGCGCCGCCTGGGCGCGCCGGGCGACTTCGCGCAGGCCTACGTCATCGCGCACGAGGTGGGGCACCACGTGCAGAACCTCACCGGGCTGCTGCCGCGCAGCCAGCAGGCGCAGCAGCGCGCGGGCGACCGGGCGGAGGCCAACGCCATCTCCGTGCGCGTGGAGCTGATGGCCGACTGCCTGGCCGGCTTCTGGGCCCGCCGTGCCGAGGAGATGCGCGGCATCCTGGAGCGCGGCGACATCGAGGAAGGCCTGCAGGCCGCCGCGGCGGTGGGCGACGACCGCCTCCAGGCCGGGCGCGGCGCGGTGGTGGCCGAAAGCTTCACCCACGGCTCCTCGCGCCAGCGCGTCGAGTGGTTCCGGCGCGGCATGGCGGCCGAATCCGCCAGCGCCTGCGACACCTTCCGGGGGTGAAATCCCCGGCGGGATGTTCCATATCCGTGCCATGAATTCGCTGACCCCGGTCCTGTTCCAGCCGATCCGCCGCCCCGCCCCCAGCTACGGCCCGCCGCTGGAGACGCATTTCGAGGTGGACGGGCCGGACGGCACCAAGGTCAAGATCGAGCCGGCGGGCGACCAGCCACGCGCGATCGGCGAGCTGGTGGCCGGCATCCAGGCGGGCGAGCGCGACCAGGTGCTGCTGGGCGTCACCGGCTCGGGCAAGACCTACACCATGGCCAAGGTGATCGAGGCGGTGCAGCGGCCCACGCTGATCCTGGCGCCCAACAAGACGCTGGCGGCGCAGCTCTACGGGGAGATGAAGTCCTTCTTCCCGAACAACGCGGTGGAATACTTCGTCTCCTACTACGACTACTACCAGCCGGAGGCCTACGTCCCGCGCACGGACACCTACATCGAGAAGGATTCCCAGATCAACGAGCAGATCGACCGGATGCGCCACGGCGCCACCCAGGCGCTGCTGGAGCGGCGCGACGTCATCATCGTCGCCTCCGTCTCGTGCATCTACGGCATCGGCTCGGTCGAGACCTACTCGAAGATGGTGGTGAAGCTGGAGCGCGGCGGCACGCTGCCGCGCGAGGCGCTGGTGAAGGGGCTGGTCGAGCAGCAGTACCGCCGCAACGACGCCGCCTTCGGGCGCGGCAACTTCCGCATCCGCGGCGAAAGCGTGGACATCTGGCCCGCCCAGCTGGAGGACCGCGCCTGGCGCATCAGCCTGTTCGGCGACGAGATCGAGGACCTGCGCGAGTTCGACCCGCTGACCGGCGAGATCACCGGCTCCTTCGACCGCATCTCCATCTACGCCAACAGTCACTACGTCACGCCCCGGCCCACGCTGAACCAGGCGATCGGGCGCATCAAGGAGGAGCTGAAGGAGCGCCTGCGCGAGCTGGAGGCCCAGGGCCGCCTGCTGGAGGCGCAGCGCCTGGAGCAGCGCACGCAGTTCGACATCGAGATGATGGAGACGACCGGCGTCTGCAAGGGAATCGAGAACTACAGCCGCTACCTGTCCGGCCGGAACCCTGGCGAGCCGCCGCCCACCCTGTTCGAATACCTGCCCGAGGGCGCGCTGCTGGTGGTGGATGAGAGCCACGTCACCGTCCCGCAGATCGGCGGCATGTTCCGGGGCGACTTCAACCGCAAGATCGTGCTGAGCGAGCACGGCTTCCGCTTGCCCTCCTGCACCGACAACCGCCCGCTGAAGTTCGAGGAGTGGGACGCCTTCCGCCCGCAGACCGTCTTCGTCTCCGCCACCCCCGGCCCGTGGGAGATGGAGCGCACCCAGGGCATCTTCGCCGAGCAGGTGATCCGCCCCACCGGCCTGGTGGACCCGGTCTGCGAGATCCGCCCCGTGGAGGGCCAGGTGGACGACCTGCTGGCCGAGTGCAAGGCGCAGGCGGCGCGGGGCGGGCGCGTGCTGGTCACCACGCTCACCAAGAAGATGGCCGAGCAGCTGACGGAGTACCTCACCGAGCTGGGCATCAAGGTGCGCTACCTGCACTCCGACGTGGACACGCTGGAGCGCATCGAGATCATCCGCGACCTGCGCCGCGGCGTGTTCGACGCGCTGATCGGCATCAACCTGCTGCGCGAGGGGCTCGACATCCCCGAATGCACGCTCGTCGCCATCCTGGACGCGGACAAGGAGGGCTTCCTGCGCTCGCGCACCTCGCTGATCCAGACCATCGGGCGGGCGGCGCGCAACGCCGAGGGGCGCGTGGTGCTCTACGCCGACCGCATGACCGACAGCCTGAAGGCCGCGCTGGAGGAGACGGAGCGCCGGCGCAACAAGCAGCTCGCCTGGAACGAGGCGCACGGCATCACGCCAACCACCATCCGGCGCGAGATCGCCGACGTGCTGAAGGACGTCAGCCAGGGCGACTACGTCACCGTCGAGGCCTCCGAGGGCGACGCCACCGCCAACTTCGTCGGCAAGGACCTGCGCGCTGCCATCGCCGACCTGGACAAGAAGATGCGCGCCGCCGCCGCCGACCTGGAGTTCGAGACCGCCGCCCGCCTGCGCGACGAGATCAAGCGGCTGGAGGCAATGGAGCTGGGCATCACCGCGCCCAACCTCGCCGGGCGCTCGCTTCAGGAGGTGACGCCGGCGAAGAAAAAAGACTGGAAGCCCAAGCCGCTCGGCCCCGGCGGCGGCGGCTACGAGCCCAAGCCGAAAGGCCGGCGCGGGCGCGGCGCCAGCCTGCACTGATCCTCAGCCCAGCTCGAAGCTGGTGATGCCGAAGATGCCCTCGCGCCGCAACGGCGGCGGGGGGCCGGTGTACATCCGCGCCGTCTCGAACACCTTGTCCATGCCGGCCTCGCGCGCCAGGGCGACGGCGGCGGCGTGGTCCTCCGGCACGTCCAGCACCAGCGCGCCGGGCGGGCGGCGGGCGGCCAGCGCGGCCAGCAGGCTGCGCGCCTCCTCCGGCGTGTCGGCGAAGAGGGGGCCGATCTTGCTGCCCTCCCGGCAGGGGCGCAGCACGCCCAGGCCGGTGATGGCACCCCCTGCCCCGCGCGTCGCCAGCGCCAGGTGGCCCGGGGCGTCCAGCCATGCGCGCAGGAAGGCCGGGCGGTCATGCCCGGCGTGGCGGGCGTCGAAGCGCAGCAGCGCCGCGTCGAAGCGGGCGGGTTCCGTTCGGTGCTCGGCCGCCGGCAGGCGCGGGGCGGCGGCGGCGTAGCGGGCGTTGTTCCAGGCCAGCGCGAAGCCGGACCGGCGGTAGTTCGCCTGCTGCGCCACCACGCCGTCCAGCCCCACGCAGCGCCCGGCCAGCCGCGCCATGCCGGCGTGCCATGCCGCCATGCCGTGCCCCTGCCCACGCATTCCCGGCACGGCGATGTAGAGGCCGATGAAGCCCTGCCCTTCGCCGCTCCGCACCGCCGCGATGGCGGCGACGGGGCGGCCCTCCGCCTCGGCCAGCAGGAAGCCGTCCGGGTCGGCGGCGTGGAAGCACTGGGCGTCGCTGCGGCCGGGGTTCCAGCCCTCGGCCGCGGCCCAGTCGAGCACCATGTCGAGCTCGGCGCGCGACATCGGGCGGATGGTGCGTCCGGGCATCGGGCGCTGCCCGCTACTGCGTGCGGATCTCCACGCGGCGGAAGCGCACCACGCCGGTGTCGTCGCCCCCCACGCCGGGCGCGTGCTGGAGCGCGATCGGCCCCGCGCGGTGCCGCGCATCGCGCACGCCATCCACCGTCTTCTGGCCGTTGAAGGTGACGGAGAGCAGCTCGCCCCGCGCGCTGATCTCCAGCGTGTTCCAGCGCCCGCCGCCGCGCGGCATGGGGTCGACGGCGGCGATGTCCACGATGGCGCCGGTGCCGTAGCGCTGCTCCGGCCGCTCGTCCCACAGGTTGACCTCGTAGGAGGTGGCGGCGGTGATCTGCGCCGGGTTGCTGGCGCGGATGAAGATGCCGCTGTTGGTGCGGGCGTCGATCCAGACTTCCATCCGCATGTCGAAATCGCCGTAGGCCTGCCGGGTGAGCAGGAAGCCGGTGCCGCGGTCGGCCACCACCGCGCCTTCCTCCACGCGCCAGTTGGCGTTGCCCACGGTGGTCCAGCCCTCCATGTCGCGGCCGTTGAACATCGGCGTCCAGGCGCCTTGCGCGTATGCGGCGGGCGCGAGGGCGATGGCGCCCAGGGCGAGGTGAAGCGTGCGGCGGTGCATGGCGGTGGTCCTCCCTCGGCACGGTCGTTGCGCGCCGGGGATGACGGTAGGCCGGCCGCGGCGCCGGGCGCAACGCTGGCGCACGCGGCCGGGGCCGCTATCCTGCGCGGCGTAACCTGGGAGGGCGGCGCGTGACGCCAGCGGAGTGCGAGCGCATCATCCACCGCGGCGTGCCGCTGGCCGGGGAGTGGGGCGTGCGCGTGCTGCACGCCCGGGACGGCGCGGCGCGGCTGGAGCTGCCCTTCGCCGAACGGCTGCTGCGCCCCGGCAACACGGTGAGCGGCCCGGCCATCATGGGCCTGGCCGACGTGGCGATGTGGGCGGCGCTGCTGTCGCTCAGCGAAGGGCGCGACGAGAGCCTGACCGCCAGCATGAACGTTGCCTTCCTGCGGCCCTGCGGCCCGGGGCCGATCATCGCCGAGGCGCGGCTGATCAAGGGCACGGGGCGCTCGCTGTTCGGCGAGGTGGTCATCACGCGCGCGGACGAGCCGGGCAAGCCCTGCGTGCACGTCACCACGGGGTGGGTCACCCTCGCCGCCCGGTGAACAGCACGGCCACCAGCATCGCGCCCACGGCGAGCGCGGCGCCGGCCATCTTCACCGGGCCGATCGGCTCGCCCAGCACGAGCCAGGAGGCGGTGAGGCCCGTCACCGGCACCAGCACGGACAGCGTGGCCGCGCGCGTCGCCCCCAGCATCTCCACGGAGCGCGCGAAGAGCAGCATGGAGGCCGAGCCCAGCGCCACGCCCTGCGCCAGCAGCATCCAGGACCACAGCCGCCAGTCCAGCGCGAAGAACTCCCCGGCGCGGAACACCAGGAAGGGCGGCAGCACGAAGGCGAGCGAGGACAGCGTCACCGCCGCGCTGGCCACGATGGCGCCGACCTGCCAGCGCCGCAGCAGCACGGTGAAGACGCCCCAGGTGCCGCCCGCGCCCACCAGCAGCAGGTCGCCCCGCCAGGCGCCGGGATGGCCGCCCAGCCCGTCCCAGCCGATCACCAGCACGCCGGCGACCATGGCCAGCAGGGCGGCGATGCGGCCTGCCGTCGGACGCTCCTTCAGCAGCCACCAGGCGGCGATGGCACCCACCACCGGCCCGGTCATCGGCGCGATGGTGCCGCCGTGGCTGGCCGGCGCCCAGCCCAGCGCCGAGACGAAGAGCGCCATGTTGAAGCAGCCGCCCACCAGCGTCAGCAGCAGGATGCGGCGCAGGCCCAGGGCGGCGATCGCGTGCCGCTCGCGCCAGGCCAGCGGGCCGAGGATCAGGGCGGCCGGGGCGTAGCGGCTGAACAGCATGTCCAGCACGGTGATGCCCTGGCCGTGCAGGGCGAGCCGCGCGACGACCGCGTGCCCGCCCCAGATGGCCGAGGCGAGCCCGCCCAGCAGGAGACCAAGCAGCAGCCGGGGCGGGGAGAACATGCCTCGTCATAGCGCAGGGCGGCGGGCGGGGGCACCCCGCCGCGACGGTCAGCCGGCTTGCGCGTCCAGCATCCGCCGCTCGCGCCGCCACAGCATCCGGCGCGCCACCAGCCAGGCGATCGGCACGGCGCCGATGAAGCTGAGCGCGGCGGCGCCGTAATAGCCCCAGGCCGCATCCTCGAACGGCATGTAGCGCGGCATGGCCACGGACAGGATCATGCCCAGGAAGCCGAACAGCACGGCCGAGATCGGCATGTAGGCGAGGAGGGCGAGTTTCCACATGGCGCGTCTCCGCATTGCTTGCGGAAATGGAACGGTGCGCCGGCGCCCGCGGTTTCAGGCCAGGACGAGGTTCACCCCGTCGCCGAAGCGCTCGAAGGCCGCGCCGTAGGCGTGGATGGAGATGGCGGCCTCCGCGCCGCAATTGCCCAGGCGGTGGATCAGCGACGGGTCGGCCGCGCCGTGGCAGGTGTCGCCCTCGCAGCGCAGGAAGGCGGCCTGCGGGCGCAGGGTCGCGGCGTCGTGGTGATGCTCGGTCAGGATGCCGCGATGCACGCCGAAGGCGCACCAGGTGCGGTGGGCGTGCACGGGCGACATCTGCATCGGCCGCCACACCAGGGCGACCACCGCGTAGCCCTCGCCCGCGCCCAGCAGGTGGCGGGCGTAGCGGTCGGGGCTGGAAGGGCAGTCACGCCCGTCCAGCAGCGTGGGGTCGCGCAGGAAGGGAGCGATGGCGTCGGCCACCGCGGCTGGGCGGCCGTCCAGCGGCGCGCGGACGGCGGCGGCGATGCCCCCCAGCATGGCGTCGAGCGCGAGGCCCGGGCGGATGACGTTCATATCGCGATCCCCGCATCGGGGGCGGTCAGCGCCGCCACCACCATGGCGCGGCTCTCGGCCACCTGCTCGTGCATCAGGCGCGCGGCCTCGGCGCCGCGGCCGAGCGCCAGCGCCTCCACCAGCGCGTGGTGCTCGTGCGCCATCTCGCCCGTGCGGTCGCGCCGCGACAGGCCCAGGACCAGCATGCGCGTGCTCTCGTCCAGCAGGCGGTCCAGCTGCCGGGCCAGGCGGGCATTGCCCGACAGGTCGGCCACGGCGACGTGGAAGGCCTTGTTGGCCTGCAGGAAGCGCATGGTGCTGGCCGCGTCCCCGCATTCGTAGCCGGCGGCGCAGATGGCATCGAGGCGCTGGAGCATGGCGGCGTCCACCCGCCCGGCGGCGCGGCGCGCGGCCTCGGGCTCCAGCATCAGGCGCAGGTCGAACACCTCGTGGATGTCGCGGATGGTGACCAGCGACACCACCCAGCCGCGGCGCGGGACGGAGGTGACCAGCCCCTCCTCCCCCAGGCGCGCCAGGGCGGCGCGGATGGGCGCCTTGCCCAACTCCAGCCGCTCGGCCGCCATGGCTTCCGAGATCACCTCGCCAGGGGCGAGGCGGGTGGACAGGATGTCGCCGCGCAGCATCGCGGCGGCGCGCTCGGTGAGCGAGGGCGGCGGCTCGAAGGGGATGGCTTGCGACATGGGAGGCTGACCACGCAATGACATGTCAGACTGTACCCTTGCCGCCCCGGCCGCCGCAAGCGGGAATCAGTCCACCGTGGCGCCGGACCGGCGGACCACCTCCGCCCAGCGGGCGATGTCGCGGCGCTGGATCTCGGCGAAGCCCTGGGGCGTGTCCACGGGCGGGGGCGTGATGCCCTGGTCCTCCGTCAGCCAGCGGCGGAAGCCAGCGTCGGCCATGAGGGCGTTCACCTCGGCGCTGATGCGCGCCACGACCGGCGCGGGCAGGCCGGCCGGGCCGAACAGCCCGTACCAGGTGGTGGACACGAAGCCGGGCAGGTTGCAGGCCTCCGCCACCGTCGGCACATCGGGCAGCACGGGCAGGCGCGCGGCGGTGGTGACGGCGAGCGCGCGGACCAGGCCCTGGCGCATGGCGGCGATGGCAGGGCCGGTCTGGTTGAAGAAGAAGTCCACGTCGCCGGCCAGCAGCGCCGTCTGCGCGCCCGGCTGGCCGCGATAGGGGATGTGCGTCGCCTCGATGCCGGCGGCGTTGACGAATTGCGCGCCGGCGAGGTGGGTGGAGGCGCCGTTGCCGGTGGAGGCGAAGTTCAGCCGCCCCGGGTTGGCGCGGGCGGCGGCCAGCAGCGCCGCGCAGTCGGAAAGCTGGGGCCGCTTGTCGGCGCTCACGGTCAGCAGGTTCGGCACGTCGCCCAGGTGGGCGATGGGCGTGAAGTCGCGCACCACGTCGAAGGGCAGGCTGCGATACAGGCTGGCGTTGATGGCGTGGGTGCCGGCGGTGCCGAAATAGAAGGTGTAGCCATCCGGCCGCGCCTTCGCCACGAGGTCGGAGCCGATGTTGCCCCCTGCCCCGGTGCGGTTGTCCACCACGATGGGCTGGCCGAGCGCGCGCGACAGCGGCTCGGCTAGGCGGCGCTGGTAGATGTCCACCCCCGAGCCGTTGGGGAAGCCGCCGACCAGGGTGATCGGGCGGCTGGGCCACGGCGCTTCCTGCGCCAGGGCAGGTGCTGCGAGGGGCAGGAGCAGGGCGGTGCGGCGTGCGATCATGGGGCGCAGCATCGGGCGGGACGGGGCGGGCGCGCAAGCATCACCGGGCGGGCGGCGGGCGGGCGTCGAGCAGGAGCTGTGGCGGCGGCAGCCATGGCGGCGGCTGGCGCTGCGGCTCGGGCGAGCGGCAATCGGGGCGCAGGGGGCCGCAATCCCAGCGATGGCCGGCGGGGCGGCCGGAAAGCTGGCCGCCGGAGTCGAAGCGACAGCGGCACAGCCGGTCCTCGAAGCAGGCGAGCATGCCCTCGCGCTCCGGGATGCAGAGCGGCACCTGCGCGGCGGCAGGCCATGCGAGGAGCAGCAGGAGGGGGAGCCAGCCCATGGGCGAAGGATAGGCGGCGATGGGTTTATGAAATGCGAACGGCCCCGGGTTTCCCCGAGGCCGCTGCGTCACGTCGCGCGATGGGCGCGGCTTACTTCATGCCGACGGCCTGGCGGCCGCGCTGGCCGTCACGCACGTCGAGCTGCACCTTCTCGCCCTGCTGCAGGTCGGTGCGGCCGGCGCGGTTGAGCACGGAGGAGTGCAGGAACACGTCCTGCCCGCCATCGCTCGGCGTCACGAAGCCGAAGCCGCGGACCGTGTCGAACCACTTCACCGTGCCCTCGAGCGGGTAGACGGGGCCCGTGCCCTCGTCGAAGCCGCCGCGGCGCGGGGCGCCACGGTCGCCGCCGCCGCCGAAGCCGCCGCCACCGCCGAAGCCGCCGCGGTCACCGCCGCCGAAGCCGCCGCTGCGGGGCGCACCGAAGCCGCCACCGCCGCCGCCGCCGAAGCCGCCCGGGCCGCGCGGGGCGCCGAAGCCGCCGCCACCGCCGCCGCCGAAGTCGCGCCGGGGAGGACGGTCGCCGAAGCCGCCGCCGCCGCCACCGAAGCCGCCACCGCCGCCGCCGAAGTCACGGCGCGGGGGACGGTCGCCGAAGTCGCGCCGGGGGGGACGGTCGCCGAAGCCGCCGGCCGGGCGCGCGCCGCCGCCACCGGGGCCGCGCTTCAGCTCGGTGATGCGGGTCACGAGGCGCCGGCCCGAACGGTCGGTGCCGATCTCGCAGACCAGGATGTCGTCGGTATCCGGCTGGTCAATGCCGGAATCGGTCAGGGCGGAGGCGTGGAAGAACACGTCCTGCCCATCCGGGCCGAGCACGAAGCCGAAGCCCTTGCGCCCGTTGTACCACTTCACCTTGGCCTCGATCAGGCCCTCGCCGCCGCCGGCGGAAAAATCGTCAGACACGTCTGGTTCAATCCATTGGAAAGTCACCCTCCCCGCGGGATGCAGGGCGGGATGGGGCTAGACTGGCACCGCCGCGCGCCGATTGCACGAAAAAAGAATCGGCGGCGTGGGATGCTTGCGCGGCGCGCCCCCTCCACTACCCTGGCGTGCATGATCCGCCTCGCCCTGCTCCTCATCCTCCTCGCACCCGCCGCGGGCGCGCAGCCGGCGACGCGGTCGGAAGCGGAGGCGATCCTGCGCCAGCCGCTCGCCGCCACCCATGGCCGGGCGGAGGCGGAGCGGGTGATGGGCATCGCGGTGGGCAACGGCATCATGCGCCATTGCCGCTGGCGGTGGCAGCCGAACTTCGACGCGCTGATGGCCCAGCACCGCGAGGCCCTGGGCCAGCCCGAGGCGCAGATGCAGCGCCTCGCCATCTGGCACGGCGCCTGGCAGGGGCAGGCGCAGCAGGTGGCGAAGGGGGACAACGTCCCCTGCGACGACGCCCTGCGCGCCACCTTGCGCGCCCAGGCCCGCGCCCTGCTGGAGCGCGGGCCGGCGCGCTGAACCTCAGCCCGCGGCGAGCACCGCGCGCTTGGCCATCACCGTCACCAGGTGCGCCCGGTATTCGGCCGAGCCGTGGATGTCGCTGTTCAGCCCGTCCGCGTCCTGCATGATTGCCGCCACCGCATCCGCGCTCCAGTTCGCGGACAGCGCGGCCTCCATCGCCGCCTGGCGGAACACGCAGGGGCCGGCGCCGTTGATCGCCACCCGCACGCCCATCGGCCCCTTCGAGACGAAGGCGCCGGCCATGACGTAGCGGCTGGCCGGGTTGCGCATCTTGGCGTAGCCCGCCTTCTCGGGAATCGGGAAGGAGATGGCGGTGAGGATCTCGTCCGCCTCCAGCGCCGTGGTGAACATGCCCAGGAAGAACTCGTCCGCCGCGACCTTGCGCTTGCTCGTGTGCACGGTGGCGCCCAGGCCGAGCACGGCGGCCGGGTAGTCCGCCGCCGGGTCGTTGTTCGCCACGCTGCCGCCCAGCGTGCCGCGGTTGCGGACCTGGGTGTCGCCGATGTGCTTGGCCACGAAGGCCAGCACGGGGATGGCGGCCTTCACCTCGGCGCTCGTCGCCACCGCCTCGTGCTTCGTCAGCGCGCCGATGACGATGGCGTTGCCCTCGCGGCGGATGCCCTTCATCTCGGCGATGCCGGAGAGGTCCACCAGGGAGGTGGGCTTGTTCAGCCGGTGCTTCAGCGCCGGGATCAGCGTGTGCCCGCCGCTGACGGCCTTGGCGTCCGGGTCGGCGGCCAGCAGCTTCACGGCGTCGGCGACGGAGGAGGGCTTGTGATACGCGAAATCGTACATCGTCAGGCTCCGTTCTTGCCGTGGATGATGGACCAGATCTTCGGCGGTGTCGCGGGCATCTCGACGTGATTCACGCCGAAGTCGCGCAGCGCGTCCACCACCGCGTTCATCACGGCGGGCGGCGAGCCGATGGCCCCCACCTCGCCGCAGCCCTTCACCCCCAGCGGGTTGTGGGTGCACAGCGTCACGTGCGTCGCCACGCTCACCGGCGCCAGGTCGTCGGCGCGGGGCATGGTGTAGTCCATCATGCTGGCGCTCAGCAGCTGGCCGCCCTCGTCGTACACGCAGGCCTCCAGCAGCGCCTGGCCGATGCCTTGCGCCACGCCGCCCTGGACCTGGCCCTCCACGATCATCGGGTTGATGACGCGGCCCACGTCGTCCACGGCCGTGAAGTTGACCATGTGGACCTTGCCCGTCTCGGGCTCGATCTCGACCTCGGCGATGTGGCAGCCGCCGGGGTAGGTGAAGTTCTTCGGGTCGTAGAAGGCCGTCTCCTCCAGCCCCGGCTCCAGCTCGTCATGCGGGTAGTTGTGGGGGACGTAGGCGGCGAGGCTGATCTCGGCCAGCGCCTTGGTCTTGTCGGTGCCGGCGACGCGGAAGGTGCCGCGGTCGAACTCGATGTCCTCGACGGAAGCTTCCATCAGGTGGGCCGCGATGCGGCGGCCCTTGGCGATGATCTTGTCCATCGCCTTGTCCATCGCGCTGCCGCCGACAGCGAGGCTGCGGCTGCCGTAGGTGCCCATGCCGAAGGGCACCTTGGCGGTGTCGCCATGCACGATGTCCACCATGTTCACCGGCACGCCCAGCTTGTCGCTGACCAGCTGCGCGAAGGTCGTCTCGTGCCCCTGGCCGTGGCTGTGCGCGCCCGTGAGCACGGTGACGCTGCCGGTCGGGTGCACGCGGATGGTGCCGACCTCATACAGCCCCGCCCGCGCGCCGAGGCTGCCCACCACGGCGGAGGGCGCGATGCCGCAGGCCTCCAGGTAGGTGCTGATGCCGATGCCGCGCAGCCGCCCGCGCGCCTTGGCCTCGGCGCGCCGCGCCTCGAAGCCGTGCCAATCCGCCGTTTCCAGCGCCTGGGACAGCGTGGAGAAGTAGTCGCCGCTGTCGTATTCCAGCGCGACCGGCGTCTGATAGGGGAAGGCGTCGGTGGCGATGAAGTTGCGGCGCCGCAGCTCCAGCTTGTCGAAGCCGCATTGCCTGGCGGCCACGTCCACCAGGCGTTCCAGCAGGTAGGTGGCCTCGGGCCGGCCGGCGCCGCGATAGGCATCCACCGGGACCGTGTTGGTGAAGACGGCCTTCACCTCGGCATAGATCGCGGGCGTCTTGTACACGCCGGCCAGCAACGTGGCGTAGAGGTAGGTGGGCACGCAGGGCGCGAAGGTGGACAGGTAGGCGCCCATGTTGGCCTGCGTGTGCACGCGCAGCGCCAGGAAGGTGCCCTCCGCGTCCAGCGCCAGCTCGGCGCGGGTGACGTGGTCGCGCCCATGCGCGTCGGACATGAAGGATTCCGTGCGGTCGGCGGTCCACTTCACCGGGCGGCCCAGCTTGTGGGCGGCCCAGGTGACGATCGCCTCCTCGGCGTAGTGGTAGATCTTGGAGCCGAAGCCGCCGCCCACGTCGGGCGCCACCACGCGCAGCCTGGATTCGGGGATGTTCAGCACGAAGGCGCCCATCAGCAGGCGGATGACGTGCGGGTTCTGGCTGGTGGTGTAGAGCGTGTGCTCGCCGCTCGTCGTGTCGTAGTCGCCGATGGCGGCGCGCGGCTCCATCGCGTTGGGCACCAGGCGGTTGTTCGTCGTCTCGAACACCACGCGGTGGGTGGCCTGGGCGAAGGCGGCGTCCACCGCGCCCTTCTCGCCGATGTGCCAGTCGTAGCAGAGGTTGGAGGGCACGTCGTCGTGCACCGCGGGCGCGCCCGGCGCCTGGGCGTGCGCCATGGTGGTGGCGCTGGGCAGCACGTCGTACTCCACTGCGATCGCCTCGGCGGCGTCGCGCGCCTGGGGGCGGGTGTCGGCGACCACCACGGCGACGGGGTCGCCCACGTGGCGCACCTTGCCCTCGGCCAGGACGGGGTGCTTGGGCTCCGCCATCGGCGTGCCGTCCTTGTTGTGGATCTGCCAGCCGCAGGGGATGCCGCCGACCGCCGCCATGTCCGCGCTGGTGTACACGGCGCGCACGCCCGGCATCGCCTTGGCCGCCGCCACGTCGAGCGCGGTGATCCGCGCGTGGGCGTGGGGGCTGCGCAGGATGTAGGCGTGCAGCTGGCCGGGGCGGTTGATGTCGTCGGTGTACTGGCCGCGGCCGGACAGGAAGCGCAGGTCCTCCTTGCGCTTCACGCTGGCGCCGATGCCTTCGAATGGGGCCATCACGTTCATGGCGGTCGTTCCTCCCGTATGCGTGGTCCGGGCGGGGTTGGCCCCCGCTCCGGCAGGCGTGCCTTACGTCACTCGGCGGCGGTGGCCAGGGTCTCTCGCCGGCCGTGCATCACGTCCTGCGCGGCGGCGATTGCCTTCACGATGTTGTGGTAGCCGGTGCAGCGGCAGAGGTTGCCCTCCAGCCCCTCGCGGATCTCGGGCTCGCTCAGCCCTTGGGGGTTCTTCTGCACCAGGTCCACCGCGCTCATCACCATGCCGGGCGTGCAGAAGCCGCATTGCAGGGCGTGGTACTCGCGGAAGGCCTCCTGCATCGGGTGCAGCGTGCCGTCGGCGGCGGCCAGGCCCTCGATGGTCGTGATATTGGCACCCTGCGAGGCCACGGCCAGCACGGTGCAGGCCTTCACCGACTCGCCGTCCATGTGCACCACGCAGGCGCCGCACTGGCTGGTGTCGCAGCCCACATGCGTGCCGGTGAGGCGCAGCTTCTCGCGCAGCAGCTCGACCAGCAGGGTGCGGCCCTCGACCTCGACGGTGTGCGTGGCCCCGTTCACGCTGAGCGTCACTTGCGGCATCTCGGCCCTCCCTGGGAATAACGTGGCGTGAGGGTCGCGCGGGGCGTGGCCAGCGTCAAGCTTCCGGCGGGGGCGCCTGGAGCGTCAGCCGGCGCCCGCGCGTCAGCAGCAGCGTGACCCCCAGCAGCAGCGTGCCGAAGGGCCAGAGGGCGAAGACCCCGAGCCCCAGCAGCGCGCCGAACAGCCCCGCGCCCATCGCCACGTCCGGGTCCGGGTTGCCCAGGTAGGGCAGCACCAGGGTGCAGTTGCCGAGCGCCAGCGCGACCATAAGGACTTGGAACCCCCAGAACAGCCACTTCACCGCCTTGCCGAAGGGGCTGCGCGGGGCGCGGGCGGTGAAGAGAAGCTGGCCAGGCGGCCGCTTCAGGCCTTCGGGCGCCTCCTCAGGCGGCACGGAAGGCGGTGGGCGGCAGGTTGTTCAGCAGCGGGTTCCGCGCCGCCGGCATGTCGTTCAGGTGGCAGGCCGACAGGTGGCCCGGCACCGTGTCCTTCAGCAACGGCTCCTCCACCCGGCAGCGGTCGAAGGCGTAGGGGCAGCGGGTGTGGAAGCGGCAGCCCGGCGGCGGGCGGATCGGGCTTGGCACGTCCCCTTGCAGGGTGATGCGGTTGCGCTCGGCCCCGGGCACCGGCACCGGCACGGCGGAAAGCAGCGCCTCGGTGTAGGGATGCCGTGGGCGGCCGAACAGGGACTTGCGGTCCGCCACCTCGACGATCTTGCCCAGGTACATCACGGCCACGCGGTGCGTCATGTGCTCGACGATGGCGAGGTCGTGGGAGATGAACAGCATCGCCAGCCCCAGCTCGGACTGGAGGTCCTGGAGCAGGTTGACGATCTGCGCCTTCACCGACACGTCGAGCGCGCTCACCGCCTCGTCGCACACGATCAGGTCGGGCTCGGCGGCGAGCGCCCGGGCGATGCCGATGCGCTGGCGCTGCCCGCCGGAGAATTCGTGCGGCCAGCGCCCCACCGCGTCGCGCGGCAGGCGGACCTTGTCCATCAGCTCGGCGATGCGCCGGTCCAGGTCGGCCTTGTCCTTGGCCAAGCCGAAGTTGCGGATCGGCTCGGCCAGGATGTCGCGCACGCGCATGCGCGGGTTCAGGCTGCTGAAGGGGTCCTGGAACACCACCTGCATCTGCCGGCGCAGCGGGCGCAGGGTGCCCGCGGGCATGTCGTCTATCCGCGTGCCGTTGAGCACCACCTGCCCGGCGGTGAGCGGGAACAGCCGCAGCACCGCCTTGCCCACGGTGGACTTGCCGCAACCGGATTCGCCCACGAGCGACAGCGTCTCGCCCTTGGCGATGGAGAAGGACACGCCGTCCACCGCGAAGACGTTGGCCACCGTGGTGCCGAACAGCCCGCCGCGGATGGGGAAGTGCTTCTTGAGGTCGGTGACGTCGAGGATGGTCTGCGTCATGCCGCCAGCACCCCTTCCTTTTCGGCGTAGTGGCAGGCGGCGAGGTGGCCGGGGGCCTTGGCCTCCAGCCCCGGCGGCACGGCGCGGCAGAAATCGGTGGCCTTCGGGCAGCGCGTGGCGAAGACGCAGCCGGGGATCTTCTGCTTGAGCGAGGGCACCAGGCCGGGGATCTCCGCCAGCCGCGTCGTCTCGCCGGTCAACGACGAGCCCAGCTTGGGGACGGAGCCGAGCAGGCCCTGGGTGTAGGGGTGCCTGGGCGTGCGGAACAGCTGCCCCACCGGCGCCTCCTCCACCTTCTTGCCGGCGTACATCACCACCACGCGCTCCGCCACCTCGGCCACCACGCCGAGGTCGTGGGTGATGAGCACGATGGCCGCGCCCACGGTGTTCTTCAGGTCGCGCATCAAATCCAGGATCTGCGCCTGGATGGTGACGTCGAGCGCGGTGGTCGGCTCGTCGGCGATCAGCAGCTTCGGGTTGCAGGCGAGCGCGATGGCGATCATCACGCGCTGGCGCATCCCGCCCGAAAGCTGGTGCGGGTATTCGCGCACGCGCCGGCCGGGCTCGGGGATGCCGACCAGGCGCAGCATCTCCACCGCGCGCTCCTCCGCCTGGGCGCGGGACAGGCCCTGGTGCAGGCGCAGCGTCTCGCCGATCTGCCGGCCGTTGGACAGCACCGGGTTCAGGCTGGTCATCGGCTCCTGGAAGATCATGCTGATCTCGTTGCCGCGGATGGCGCGCATCTCGCGGTCCGACAGGTCCAGCAGCTCGCGGCCTTGGAACCTGATGGAACCCGCGATCTTGCCGGGTGGCTCGGGGATCAGGCGCAGGATGGACATGGCGGTGACGGACTTGCCGCAGCCGCTCTCGCCCACCACCGCCAGCGTCTCACCGGCGCGGACGGAGAAGGAGACGCCGTCCACCGCGCGGTTCACGCCGTCCATGGTGCGGAAATGCGTCTGGAGGTCCGTCACCTCCAGCAGCACCGGACGGTTGTCCTGCATGGTCATCGCGTTCACAGCCGCTTCGCCAGGCGCGGGTCGATGGCGTCCCGCAGGCCGTCGCCCACCAGGTTCACCGCCAGCACGGTGATGGACAGGAAGATGGCCGGGAAGAAGACGATGTAGGGCTTCACCTGCCACAGCGCCCGGCCCTCGGCCATGATGTTGCCCCAGGAGGGGATGATGGGCGGCGTGCCCGCGCCGATGAAGCTCAGGATCGCCTCCGTGATCATCGCCGCGGCGCAGATGTAGGTGGCCTGCACGGTGAGCGGCGCCAGGGTGTTGGGCAGGATGTGCTTGAAGATGATGGCCGGGGTGCGCGTGCCCGAGGCCACGGCGGCCTCGACATAGGGCTGCTCCCTCAGCGAGAGCACCACGCCGCGCACGAGGCGCGAGACGCGCGGGATTTCGGCGATGGTGATGGCGAGGATGACGTTCTGCACCGAGCCGCGCGTGAGCGCCATCAGCGCGATGGCCAGCAGGATGGGCGGGATGGACATCATGCCGTCCATCACGCGCATGATGATGGAATCCGCGATGCGGTTGAAGCCGGACATCAGCCCGATGAACAGCCCGATGGCCGAGGCGCAGATGGCGACGGAGAAGCCCACCAGCAGCGACACCCGCGTGCCGTAGAGCACGCGCGAATACACGTCGCGTCCCAGCATGTCCGAGCCGAACCAGAACTGCGCCGAGGGCTCGCGCGTGCGGAGCGCGGGGGCCAGCGCCGTCGGGTCGCGCGTGCCCAGGAAGGGCGCGAAGACGGCGACGAACAGCATGGCCAGCAGCAGCGCCGCGCCGAAGGCCATGGTGGGGTTGCGGCGGATGAAGCCCAGCAGGCCGCGCCGCGGCTTCACGTCGGGCAGGATGTCGGGCATCGGCGGCGCCACCGCCGTCCCCGCGGGAATGGTGATGCTCAATACCGGATCCTCGGGTCGAACAGGGTGTAGAGCAGGTCGATCAGCAGGTTCACCAGCACGTAGACGAAGGAGAACAGCAGCACGACGCCCTGGATCACCGGGTAGTCGCGCCGCAGGATCGCATCCACCGTCAGCCGCCCCAGGCCGGGGATGGCGAAGACGCTTTCCGTCACCACCGCCCCGCCGATCAGCAGGGCCAGGCCGATGCCGATGACCGTGACGATGGGCACGGCCGCGTTCTTCAGCGCGTGGACGAACAGGATGCCGGCCTGGTTGGCGCCCTTGGCGCGCGCCGTGCGGATGTAGTCCTGGCCCAGCACCTCCAGCATCGTAGCCCGCGTGATGCGCGCGATGAGCGCGATGTACACGCCGCCGAGCGCGATGGAGGGCAGGATCAGGTTCTCCAGCCAGGGGAAGAAGCCTTCGCGGAAGGGCGTGTAGCCCTGCACCGGCAGCCAATCCAGCTCCAGCGCGAAGACGTAGGCCAGCAGGTAGCCCACCACGAAGACGGGCACGGAGAAGCCCAGCACCGCGAAGCCCATCACCGCGCGGTCCACCAGCGTGCCCTGCTTCCAGGCCGCCACCACGCCCATCGGCACCGCGATGGACACGGCGAGCACCAGGGTGAGCAGGCAGAGCGACAGCGTCGGCTCCACCCGCTGCGCGATCATCGTGCTCACCGGCAGGTTGGTGAAGATGGAGGTGCCGAGGTCGCCCGACATGATGTCCCCCACCCAGGCGCCGAAGCGCACCAGGTAGGGGCGGTCCAGGCCGAGGCTGGCGCGGATGCGCTCCACGTCGTCGGGCGTCGCCTGGTCGCCCGCGATCACCGCCGCGGGGTCGCCCGGCGCCAGGTAGAGGAGCGAGAAGACGAAGAGCGCCACCACCGCCATGACGGGGATGGTGGCGAGGACGCGTCGGAGGATGTAGGCCCACATGGCGCGATCAGACCTGAATCGTCACGACTTGGAAACACCCCAGGCGAAGGGAATCGGCCCCTTGACCACGCCGGACACGTTGCGCCGCCACGCCTGGTAGCCCAGGAAGAAGCCGGTGGGCACGTAGACCACGTTCTCCAGCGCCGCGCGGTTGAGGCCGCGCATGGCCGCCTTCTCCGCCTCCAGGTCCGGCGCCTCGAACCACTCCGTCACCTTCTGCTCGACGGCGGGGATGTTGGGCCAGCCGAACCAGGCGCCGTCGCCATTGGCGCGGATGGCGGTGTAGGCGGCGGGGTTCGTGCAGTCCGCCCCCGCGTGCCAGGAGAAGAAGATGTTCCACCCCCCGGCGCTGGGCGGGTTCTTCATGGCGCGGCGCTGGCCCACCGTGCCCCAGTCGGTCGCCACGAAGTCCACGTTCATGCCCAGGCGGCGCAGCAGGTCCACCGTCACGTCGCCCTGCGCCTTGGTGATGGGCTGGTCCTGCGCGGCCAGCACGGTGACGGGCTGGTTGGCATAGCCGCTCTCGCGCAGCAGGGCGCGGGCGGCGTCCATGTTGCGCGGGCCCGAGATCACCTCGCCGCCCTCCTCGTTGTACAGCGGCGTGCCGGGGGTGAAGAAGCCGGGCAGGCGCTTCCACAGCGCCTCGTCGCTGCCCACCAGGGCGCGCATGTAGTCCTCCTGGCTCATCGCCATGAGGATGGCGCGGCGCGCGCGCACGTCGTTGAAGGGCGGGTGCAGGTGATTCAGCCGGAAGGCGCCGATGTTGCCCAGCGGGTCGGCGATGTCCACCTGGACGTTGCGGTTGCGCCGCAGCAGGGGCACCAGGTCGGTCAGCGCGTTCTCCCACCAGTCCACCTCGCCGTTCTGCAGGGCCGAGGACGCGGTGGCGGGGTCGGGCATGATGGCCCATTCCACGCGGTCCACCATCATGCGCTTGCCGCCGGCCAGCCAGTTCGGCGCTTCCTGCCGCGGCACGTAGCCGTCGAAGCGCTGGAACACGGCGCGCGCGCCGGGCACCCACTCGTTGCGCACGAAGCGGCAGGGGCCGGAGCCGATATGCTCGGTGATCTGCTGGAAGGGGTCGGTGCGCGCGATGCGCTCGGGCATCACGAAGGCCATGGGCGCGTTGTTCTTGCCCAGGGCGTAGAGCATCTTCGGGTAGGGGCGCGACAGCACCCAGCGGAAGGTGCGGTCGTCCACCGCCACCAGTTCCTGCTGGATCGCGCGGATCATCAGGCCCATCGGGTCGCGCGCCATCCAGCGCGTGAGGCTCGCCACCACGTCGCGGGCGCGCACCGGCTCGTTGTCGTGGAAGCGCAGGCCCTCGCGCAGGCGGAAGGTCCAGGTGCGGCCGTCGCTGCTGACCTCCTCGCCCTCCACCATCTGGCGCTGGGGGACCAGCTTGTCGTCGATGCCGTACAGCGTGTCCCACACCAGCACGGCGGCGTTGCGGACCACGTATTGCGTGCCCCAGATGGGGTCGAAGTTGGCGAGGTTGGCCTGCGGCACGAAGCGCAGCGTGCGCGCGTTCGCCCCCTGCGACAGCGCGGGGGCGGCGATGCCCGTGGCGGCCAGCGCGGCGCCCGCGCCGATGAACGTCCTGCGATCCATTCGTGATGCTCTCCCAAACCCGGTCATGCCCGGGGTTTCACCCGGTTGCGTCGAAGGGTGCCGCAAAGCTGGGCATCCCTGGTGGAAAATCCGCGCCGCGGCGCCGATGCGGCCATGCCTTGCAGCATCCGTGCCAGTTCAGGCGCTCTTGCCGATGTTCCAGAACACGGTGGCCGGCACCTTGAAGGCGCCGGTGACGCGGCGGTTCAGCGCGGTGGGCTGCCAGTAGTAGCCGAGCGGGACGTAGGGCAGCGTGCGCATCGCCTGCTCGTTCAGGCGGCGCGCGATGGCCTGCTGCTCGGCCTCCGTCTCGGCGTCCAGGAAAGCCAGGCGGTCGCGCTCGATCAGCGGGTCGTCGGGCCAGCCGAACCAGGCGTTGGCGCCGTTGGCGCGCAGGAACAGGTGCACCGGCGGCAGGGCCAGGGCGTCGCCGCTGCCGGTGGTGTGGAAGATGCTCCAACCCCCGCGCTCGACCGGCTCGCGCGAGGCGCGGCGCTGCACCAGCGTGCCCCAGTCGCTCGCCACCAGCTCCACGTTCATGCCCATGCGGCGCAGCAGGTCGTGCGTCACCAGGGACAGCGCGTTGATCTGCGGGTAGTCCGAGGGCGTGATCAGCACCACGCGCTCGCCGTTGTAGCCGCTTTCGCGCAGGGCGGCGCGGGCGCGGTCCACGCTGCGGGTCTTCAGGATGTCGGCGCCCGCGTCGGTGGCGAGCGGGCCGCCGGCGGGGAAGACGCCCTCCATCACGCCCCAGCCGCGCGGATCCTCGCCCGCCACGGCGCGCAGGTAGTCGCGCTGGTCCACCGCCATCGCCACCGCCTGGCGCACGCGCGGGTTGTTGAAGGGGGCGTGCAGGTGGTTGAAGCGCAGGCAGCCATAGGTGCCGTGGATCAGCCGCTGCTCCACCACCGCCTCGCGCGAGCGGCGCAGCAGGGGGATGAGGTCGTGGGCGGCGTATTCCCAGTAGTCCTGCTCGCCGTTGGACATGGCGCCGGCGGCAGTGGCTGAATCCGAGATCACGTTCCACTCGACGCGGTCCACGCGCGCCACCTTGCCGCCGGCCAGCCCGTCGGGCGCTTCCTGCCGGGGCACGTAGCCGTCGAACTTCGCCCAGACGGCGCGCGCCCCGGGGCTCCACTGGTCGGCGAGGAAGCGGAAGGGGCCGGAGCCGGTGGCCTCCCTCACCTGGGTCGCCGCGTCCGTCATGGCCAGGCGCTCGGGCAGGATGAAGGCGGGGCCCTGGCCGCGGCCGAGCGCGAGCGCCAGCAGGGGGAAGGGGCGGCGCAGCTTCGCCTCGAAGCGACGGTCGTCCAGGGCGCGCCATTCCTCCACCGCGCCGCCGGCGATCTGGCCGAAGGTTTCGCGCTGCGCCCAGCGCTTGATGGAGGCGATGCAGTCGGCGGAGCGGACGGGCGCGTTGTCGTGGAAGCGCAGCCCCTCGCGCAGTGTGAAGCGCCAGGACAGGCGGTCGTCCGAGACGGTCCAGCCTTCCAGCATCTGCGGCTTCACGCGGCCTTCCGCGTCCTCGGAGGTCAGCGTGTCGTAGACCAGGAAGCCGTGGTTGCGGGTGACGACCGCGGTGGTCCAGATCGGGTCCAGGCTGGTGAGGTTGGCCTGGGGGATGACGCGCAGCGTGCGCGCCGCCTGGGCGCGGGCATCGTGGATGGCGAGCGGGGCGGCGAGCGCCCCGAGGAGCAAGGGGCGCCGGCGCATGGTCAAGTCCTCCTGAGGTTCCAGAAGATGGCGAAGCCGGGCACCCGGTCCGCGAGGTTGCGCCGGTGCGCGGTGACGGAGCGGTAGGCGCCGACGGGGATGAAGGGCACCTCGTCCATCGCCACGCGCTGCATCTCGCGCGCCAGGGACTGCTGGGCCGCGAGGTCGGGCGCGTCGAACCAGGCGTCGCGCAGCTCCTCCAGCCGGGGGATGGTGGGCCAGCCGGGCCAGGAGTTCAGCCCGTTGCCGCGCAGGGGGAAGTGGCCGGCGGGGTCCATGAAGTCGGTCGAGCTGAAGGAGGTGAGCAGCATGGACCAGCCGCCGCGCTCGATCGGCTCGCGCGAGGCGCGGCGCTGCACCACGGTGCCCCAGTCGGTGATGGCAATGTCGGCGTTCACGCCCAGGCGGCGCAGGAGGTCGGCGCAGACCTGCGTCATGGCGGCCGGCGCCAGGATGTCGGTGGGCCCGATCAGGCGCATCGGCTGGTTGGCGTAGCCGGCGTCGCGCAGCGCGGCGCGGGCGGCGTCGATCGAGCGCGGGCCGCGCAGGGGGGCGAGGCCCTCGTCATTGGCCAGCGGCGTGCCGGGGGTGAAGATGCCCGCCTGCGCGTCGTAGAGCGAGGCGTCGGTGCCGACGATGGCCTGCATGAAGTCCGCCTGGTTGATGGCGGGCAGGAAGGCCTGGCGGACGCGCTTGTCGTTGAAGGGCGCGTGCAGGTGGTTGAAGCGCAGGATTCCGGAAAGCGGCAGCGGGTCTATCGCATCCAGCGCCACGTTGCGGTTGCGGCGCAGCATCTGCTGGATCTCCGGCGGCGGCTGCTCGTACCAGTCGATCTCGCCGGTCTGGAGCGCGCCGGCGGCGGTGGAGGCGTCCACGATGATGTGCCACTCCACGCGCTCCAGGTTCGCGCGCTTGGGGCCGGCGGTGAAGCTGGACGTACCGGTGGGATTGGGCACGTAGTCCGGGTTGCGCTCGTACACCACCAGCGAGCCGCTGTTGAACTCGCGCGGGACGAAGCGGAAGGGGCCGGAGCCGATGGTCTCGCGGATCTGCTGGAAGGGGTCGGTGCGGGCGATGCGCTCGGGCATCATGAAGGCGACCGGGTTCACCGGGCTGGCCAGCGCGTGGAACAGCAGGGGGAAGGGCTTCTTCAGGCGGAAGCGGACCGTGCGGTCGTCGGTGGCCGAGACTTCCTCAAGCGCGCGTTCGAGCTGCTGACCCGAGGGGTTGCGCTTCATCCAGCGCCCGATGGAGGCCACGCAGTCGGCGGCGCGCACCGCCTCGCCGTCGTGCCACTTCAGCCCGTCGCGCAGGGTGATGGTGATCGTCAGCCGGTCGTCGCTGACCGCGTGGCCGGACGCCATCTGCGGCTGCGGGCGGAACTGCGCGTCCATGCCGTAGAGCGTGTCGTAGACCATGAAGCCGTGGTTGCGGGTGACGTTGGCCGTGGTCCAGATCGGGTCGAGGCTGGTGAGGTTCGCCTGCGGCACGAAGCGCAGCGGCCGCGCCGCCTGCCCATGGCCCAGGCGCGGGGCGGCGAGGGTGGCGGTGCTCGCGGCGAGCAGGAAGGCGCGGCGGTCCATGGGGGGCTCCGGCAGGATCAGGCCGGAAGCGTGACATGGCGCGCGACGGGGCCGCAAGGGCGGCGGCCGTCATTGCCGATCAAGGAAGACGGCGGCATGATGGTTGTGGATACCACGATGGAGGACACGCGATGCGTGCACGGATTTCCGCCCTGGCCGCCGGCCTGGTGCTGCTCGCCGGGCCTGCCTTGGCGCAGCGCTCGGGCACCTACGCCGTCGAGGGCACGACGGCCCAGGGCAGCCGCTACGAAGGCTCGGCCCAGCTGACGGCCACAGGGCCCAGCACCTGGCGCATCACTTGGCGCACCCAGGGCGAGACGGCGAGCGGCGTGGGCCTGGTGGTGGATGGCCGTCTGGTCATCGGCTACGTCGGCGGGCGCGAGACGGGGGCGGCCGTGTACACGATCGAGCCGGACGGCACGCTGGTCGGCCGCTGGACCCAGGGGCGCGACGGCGGCGTGGGCACGGAGCGGCTGCTGCCGCGGTAACGCGACGTCACGCGGGCGCGGCGATCTCGCCGCGCTCGATGACGAAGGTGGCGTCCACCAGGGGCTCCAGCAGCTGCGGGTTGCTTTCCGTCACCAGCAGCGCGACGTCGGGGAAGGCCGCGTGCAGGCCGCGCAGCGCCTCGGCGTAGCGCATGGCGAGCGCGGGGGCGAGGCCCTGGAAGGGCTCGTCCAGCAGCACGGCGCGGGTGCCGACCATCAGCGCCCGGCCCAGCGCCACCATCTTGCCCTGCCCGCCCGACAGGCCGGCGGCGCGGCGATCGGCCAGCGCCGTCAGCTCGGGCAGGACGGCGAAGACGGCGTCCAGCCGCCGCCGCGTCTCCTCCCGGCCCAGGCCCAGCACCTCGGCGGGCAGCAGCAGGTTCTCGCGCACGCTGAACATGCCGAACAGGCGCCGCTCCTCGGGGGCGTAGCCGATGCCCAGGCGCGTGCGGTGGTGCGCGGGCAGCCGCGCCGCGTCGGTGCCCGCGATGGACAGGCGGCCGGCGCGCAGGGGCACCAGGCCCATGATGGCGCGCAGCGTCGTCGTCTTGCCCGCGCCGTTGCGGCCGATCAGCGCAACGCGCCCGCCGGCCGGCAGGGCCAGGGAGACGCCGCGCAGCACCGGGGCGCCGGCGATGTCCACGGTGGCGGAATGCAGCTCAAGCATGGCGGGCGATCCCGATGACGTCGCGCTGCACCGCCGGGTCGGCCAGCACCTCGGCGGGCGGGCCCAGCGCGGCGATGCGCCCCTGCGACCACACGGCCACGCGGTCGGCGAAGCGCTCCACCACGTCCATGTCGTGCTCCACGAACACCGCCGTCACGCCGGCCTGGCGCAGCACGCGCACCAGCGTCTCGACCACCGCCATCTTCTCGGAGGCCGCGACGCCGCTGGTCGGCTCGTCCATCAGCAGCAGGCGGGGCTTGAGCGCCACGGCCATGGCGATGTCGGCCAGCTTGCGCGTGCCCTCATTCAGCGCGTCCGCCCGCTGGCGGGCGACGGGGAGCAGGCCGAAGCGCTCCAGGAGCTCCGCGCCCTCCTCGCGCCAGGCGGGACGCAGCAGGGGCGCGAGGGGGGAGAAGATGCCGGCGCGCGAGGCGATGGCGAGCGCGATGTTCTGCTCCACCGTGTGCTCGGAGAAGAGCTGCGGCAGCTGGAAGGAGCGAGCGATGCCGCGGCGCACGATCTCGCGCGGGGGGCGGCCGGTGATCTCGGCGCCATCGTAGGTGATGGTGCCGGCCTGCGGGCGCAGGTAGCCGGTGGCCATGTTGATGAAGGTGGTCTTGCCGGCGCCGTTCGGGCCGATGATGGCCAGGAACTCGCCCGCCATCACCGACAGGTCTATGCCGTCGGCCGCCTTCACGCCGCCGAAGGCCAGGCGCAGGCCGCGCGCGTCCAGCAGCGCGCTCACGCCCCCGCCCCCTTGCCGGCGCGGGCCGAGAGCAGGCCCCAGATGCCGCCGCGCGCGAAGAGGATCACCAGCAGCAGCACCGCGCCCAGGATCATCTGCCACATGTCGGCCACCGTAGCGGCGGCGTAGACGCGCACCAGCTCGTAGGCGATGGCGCCCAGGAACGGCCCCAGCACGCCCCCGGCCCCGCCCAGGATGGCGATGAACACCAGCTCGCCCGAGGCGGTCCAGTAGGACAGCAACGGCGTGACGTGGCGCGTCGTCATGGCGACCAGCGCGCCCGCGCAGCCGGCCATCATGGCGGACAGGATGTAAGCCGAGAGCAGCACGCGCCGCGGCGAGACGCCCATGAACTCCAGCCGCGTCTCGCGCGTCTTGATCGCGCCCAGCGCCTCGCCCATCGGCGAGAGGAGGTAGGCGCGCGCGAAGGCGCCGAAGGCCAGCGCCAGCACCAGCGCGGTGGCGAAGACCGTCCATTCGAAGGTCACGCGGTCCAGCGTCATGCCGGCCGCCGTGAGCGGGGGCACGCGGATGCCGTCGGTGCCCTTGGTGAGGTGGTAGAACTTCTCCAGCATCGAGTAGAAGACCATGCTGAGGGCGAGGTTCAGCATGCCGAAGAAGATCTCGCGGTAGCGCGACACGAAGAGGCCGATCAGCGCGCCCGCCAGCGTGGCGACCAGGGCGGCGGCCGGCAGCAGCAGCGCCGCGTCGGGGATGGAGGGTGCGAGGAAGGCCACGGAATAGGCGCCGATCGCCACGTAGAGCGCGTGGCCGAAGCTGACCTGCCCCGCGCGCAGCAGCAGCAGGATGCCCAGCACGGCGATGCCCTTGGCCAGCGCGATGGTCAGCACGAACTTCATCCAGGGCGTGGAGAGTGCCGCCAGCACCAGCAGGGCGGCGACCAGCAGGCCCAGCAGGGCCTCCATCCGGGGCAGGGTCATATGCGCCGCGTCTCCACCACGCCGAACAGCCCCTGCGGGCGGACCAGCAGCACCAGCACCATGATCATGTAGGGCACCACCACCTCCAGCTCGGGCGCGAAGGTGACGGCGACGGAACGGCCGATGCCGATCATCAGCGCGGTGAGCGCCGCGCCCTCGATCTGGCCCAGCCCCGCGGTGGCGACGACGGCGAAGGACAGCACGATGGTGGAGGCCCCGATGCCCGGCACCAGCGAGGTGGTGGGCGCCGACAGTGCGCCGCCCAGCGCCGCCAGCATCGCGCCGAAGGTGAAGGTCAGCAGGAAGACGCGGCGCGCGTCGATGCCCATGGCGGTCGCCGCCTCGCGGTCCGTCGTCACGGCGACGATGACGCGGCCGGTGAGGGTGCGGCGCAGGAACAGCGCCAGCCCCGCGAGCGTGGCCACGGCGACGAGGGGCAGCAGGATCACCTGGTAGGTGTTGTAGGGGATGACGTCGGCGCCGAAGGGCACGTCCACCGTGCCGAGCAGGGAGACGGGCGTGCTGAAGGACACCGGCTGCACGCCCCAGATGAGCTTCTGCGCGTCCTCCAGGATCATGAACAGCGCGAAGGTGACGAGGAGCTGGAGCACCGGCTCCTCGTCGTAGATGCGGCGCAGCAGCAGCCGCTCGACCAGCGGCCCCAGCACGAGGCCCACCAGGATCGCGGCCAGCAGCAGCGCGGGCAGCGAGGCCCAGGCCGGCAGCCCGGCGGAGGCCGCGAAGACGCCCACGGAGGCGGCGGCGTAGGCGCCGATGGCGAACAGGCTGCCATGCGCCACGTTCAGCACCCGCAGCACCCCGAAGACGAGGTTCAGCCCCACCGCCACCATGAAGATGAGCGCGGCACTCGCGATGCCGTCCAGCAGCGCGAGGCCGAGCAGCGGGCCGTTGTCCTGGAACCAGCCCCCCATCAGCCGGCGCGGATCGCGTCGGGCACGCGGGCCAGGATCTCGGGCGTCAGGGTCCGCAGCCAGGCGACGCTGTTCTGGCCGACCGGGGTGGTCACCAGCTCGGGCGGGAAGATCACCATGTTGTCCAGCACCGGGAAGGGGAAGCGGTCGGTGTGGGCGGTGGTGCCGATCAGCTGCGGCTCCAGCCCCTGCCCGTCCTCGCGGATCCGCATGCGCGCGGTGGGGCTGTCGAACTCCAGCCCGTTGAAGGCGGCTGCGAGCTGGGCGTCGGACGGCCAGGCCGCACCGCCTTGCAAGGCGCGCGCGTAGGCGGCGCGCAGGGCGCTGAAGGCCTGCGCCATGTGGTAGGCGGGGTAGATCGGGTAGGCGTTGGTGCGCCGGCGGAAGCCCTCGACGAAGCGTTGCAGCGCCTGCGGGTTGGCCGGGCGCGGGTGCTGGTGCCAGTGGTCGCCGCGCGAGCCCACGATGTGCCCGGCCGGCAGGGTGCGGCCCACGCGCTCCAGCGAGGATTCGGCCAGCGGCAGCACGAAGGTCGAGCGTTCGAACAGTCGGCGCTCGTTCGCCTGGCGGATGAAGGTGTCCAGCTCCCCGCCCCAGGAGGTGGAAAGGATGACGTCGGGCCGCAGCGCCAGCAGCCGCGTCACCTCGGCCGAGAAGTCGGTGGCGCCGAAGCGGGGGAACAGCTCCGCCACCACGCGCGTGCCGGGCTTGAGCACGTCCATCGCGGTCTTCCAGATTTCCCACGAATCGCGGCCCCAGGCGTAGTCCTGGTTGAGCACGGCGATGGTGCGGAAGTCGGGCCTGGTCTTCATGAGGTAGAGCAGGGGCGCCAGGATCTCGGGCGTCGCGTTGGCCTGGGTGCGGAAGGCGTACTGGTAGCGCCGCTCCTCGAAGATGCGCTGGGTGCCGCAGTCCCACAGCAGCGTCACCTTGCGGAGTTCCTCGGCCAGCGGCGTGCAGGCGAGGCAGGAGCCCGACGAGATGGAGGCGAACATCACGTCCACACGCTCGTTCTGCACCAGGCGGCGGAACTCGCCCACCAGGTGGTCGATGCCCGGGGCCTCGTCCACGAAGAACAGGCGTATGGGGACGCCGCCGATGCCGCCCTCGCGGTTGATCTCCTCGGCCAGCATCTCGGCCGCCTGGCGGCCGGGGACGCCGAAGACGGAGGCGGGGCCGGACAGGAAGGTGGTGACGCCGATCCGCAGCTCGGTGGGGCGCTGCGCGGGCGCCTGGGCGGACAGCGTGCCGGGCAGGACCACCGAGCCGAAGCCGGCGGCCAGCATCTGCCGGCGGGATGGCGAAAGGGCGTGCGTCATGGGCGTCTCCTCCTGGGGTCCCGGTTGGCCCGGGTTGGGATTCGCCGGCGGAGGATGCGCACCCGCCGCCGGATGCGCGGCATCGTTGCGCGATTGCGGCGCGCGGTCCATGCCGGGGATGCGGTTTTCGGAGGGGGCGTGGTGGGCGCTACAGGGATTGAACCTGTGACCCCTTCCGTGTCAGGGAAGTGCTCTCCCGCTGAGCTAAGCGCCCGGGAGCGCGCCGTTTAGCCGCATCGGGCGGGGCGCGCAAGACGGGGTCCCGCCATGACGGACAGCATCGCCCGCGGCCTGGCACGCAGCCTGGACCGCGCCTCCTACGAAGGCTACCGCCTGGGATACGAGGCGGCGCGGGATGAGGCCGCGATCCTGCTGGAACGCCGCGGCGAGGCCGCGCTCGCCGCCATGATCCGCGCCATGCGCCCCCTGCCCGACCGCGGGGCGCGGCAATGAGCCTGGAGGGCATGCGCGAATGCCCGCATTGCGGGGAGCCGACGATGGCGAACCGCCTCAGCGACGGGCGGGTGGTGTGCTCGTGCCCCGCGATGCGCCCGCTAGGACCAGCCGCGCCGCCAGCCCCAGCCCCGCCGCGCCGGCCATGACCAGGCCCATCGGCCAGGCGGTGCCGTCGTGCAGGGCGGCCAGCAGCGCGCCGGCCAGCGCGCCGAGCGTGAACTGCATGGAGCCCAGCAGCGCCGATGCCGTGCCGGCCAGCGCCGGGAAGGGCTGCATGGACAGCACGCCGGCCATCGGCAGCACCAGCCCCATCAGCGCCACGTAGAGCCAGATGACGCCGTAGAGGAGCGGCAGCGGCGCGGCCGAGGACAGCAGGACCGCCAGCGCCACGGCAGCGATGGCGCAGAGCGCGCGGGTCAGCAGCGCCTCGCGCCCCCAGGCATCGGCCAGCCGGCCGGCGAGCTGGGAGGCGGCGATGATGCCCACCGCCGCGCCGCCGAACAGCCAGCCATACTGCGCGGGCGCCACCCCGTGCAGCTCGATGAACACGAAGGGCGAGCCCGCGATGTAGGCGAACATCGCCGCGATGGCGCAGGCCCCGGGCAGGGCGGCGCGCAGGAAGCGCGCGTCGCCCAGCAGCCGCGCCGCGCCCCGCAGCGTGGCGCCGATGCCCCCGCGCTGGCGGCGGTGCGCGGGCAGCGTCTCGGGCAGGAAGAGGATGCACAGGGCCAGGGCCAGCGCGCCCACGCCGGCCAGCGCCCAGAAGATGGCGCGCCAGCCCAGCGCCGCCGCCACCCAGCCGCCCAGCAGCGGCGCCAGGATGGGGGCCACGCCCATCACCAGCATCAGGCGCGCCATCATCCGCACCGGGTCCACCGTGTCCGCCAGGTCGCGCACCACAGCGCGGGCGACCACCATGCCGGCGCAGCCGGCCAGCGCCTGGAGGAAGCGCAGGGCCACCAGCGCCGGCATCCCCTCCGCCAGCGCGCAGCCGGCCGAGGCCAGCACGTAGAGCACCAGCCCGGCGAAGAGCGGCGGCCGCCGCCCGAAGCGGTCCGACAGCGGGCCGTGGAAGAGCTGGCCGAGCGCCATGCCGGCGAAGAAGGCCGCCAGCGTGGCCTGCGCCGCCCGCGTGCCGCCGCCCAGCTCCGCCCCGATCGCCGGCAGGGCGGGCAGGTACATGTCGATGGACAGCGGCGCGAAGGCCGAGAGCAGGCCCAGCACCAGGATGAAGCGCAGCATGGGGGCGCGCCTCAGCCGGCGATGGCGGCGGCGGGGCGGCGGGTGTCGGCGGCGGCGTGGACCAGGCCGCGCGCGGGGTCGGCCAGCACCACCTGCACCGCGCCGGCCAGCCAGGTGTGCGCGGGCCAGGGATGCACGTCGTGGCCGCGCGCGCGCAGCTCGTCGCGCACGGAATCCGGGATGCCCGCTTCGACGGCCAGGCGCTGCCCATGCGCGGCGAAGGGCGCGAAGGAGGAGGGCGCGGCGTAGGAGGCGATGCGCGGCGCATCCACCGCCGCCTGCGCGTCCATCCCGTGCGCGTGGATGCCGTAGGCCACCTGGAGCATCGCCTGCACCTGCACGTCGCCCCCCGGCGTGCCGAAGGGCATGGCGCCGCCCTCCGCCGTGACGAGGATGGCCGGGTTGGGCGTCAGCCGCGGCCGCTTGCCCGGCGCCACGCCGGCCGGGTGGCGCGGGTCGGGCCGGGACTGGCAGCCGCGGTTGGAAGGGATCAGCCCCAGCCCCGGCACCACCGGCGAGTCATAGGAGGCGTCGGACGGCGTGGCGCTGAAGGCGTTGCCCCAGCGGTCCACCACGGCGACAAAGGAGGTGTCGGGGTCCGGCACCGGGGGCGTGGCGGATTGCGCCGGCGCGTCGAAGGGCAGCGCCCTGTCCATGCGGATTCGCGCGGCGTGGCTGCGGGCGTTCTGCGCGGACAGGATGTGGTCCAGCGGCACGTCCACGAAGCGCGGGTCGCCGAAGAAGCGCTCGCGGTCGGCGAAGGCGCGCTTGATGATCTCCGCGGTGAGGTGCAGCGAATCGGCGCTGCCGGGCGCGTGGTCGGCGAGGCCCGCCGCCTCGGCGATGTTCAGGGCCAGCGGCAGGGCGGGGCCTTGGCACCAGGGCGCAGGCCAGCACCTCCAGCCCCCGCCAGCGGGTGCGGATGACGGGCTCGATGGGCGAGCGGAAGCCGGCGAGGTCCGCCATGGACAGCCAGCCGCCCTCCTCCTCCACGAAGCGCGTCATGATTCGGGCGATGTCGCCGCGGTAGAAGGCGTGGCGGGCGGCGGCCAGCCCTTCCAGCCGGTCCAGGTGGCGTGCCGATTCGTCGGCCATGAAGCGCAGCGTGCGGGCGAGGTCCGCCTGCACGAAGCGCGCCCCGGGGGCGGGCGGGGCGCCGCCGGGCAGGAAGATGGTGGCGTTGGACGGCCAGCGCGCGTAGTCCGCGCGATGCGCGGCGATGCCCTCGGCCAGCAGGGGCGGGACGGCGAAGCCTTCCTCGGCCCAGCGGATGGCGTATCGGGCCGCCTCCTCGAAGCGCAGCGTGCCGTGGCGCTCCAGGGCGGTGATCCAGGCATCGGGGGCGGCGGCGATGACGGTGCGGCGCACGCCCTGCGGGATGGCGCCGCCATGCTCGCGCAGGAACACCTCGGGCGGGGTGGCGGCGGGCCACCAGCCCAGGCCCGCGATGGATTCCGCGCGGCCATCGGCCAAGCGGATAAGGATTGGCGCCACGCCGCCGACGTTCACCAGGTCGGGCACCAGCACGCCCAGCGCCATGCCGGCGGCGACGCCCGCGTCCACCGCGTTGCCGCCGCCCTCCAGCACCGCGAAGCCGGCGGCGGCGGCGAGCGGGTGGCCCGCGGCGATGGCGTGGCGGGGGCCGGAGGCGGGAAGGCGCATGGGGGGAGGCTACCGCATCGCGGGCGGTTGCGCGAAGCTGCCCCCATGGAAACGCCCGTGCTGCTCGCCGTGGACCACCGCGGCATCGCCACCGCCACGCTCAACCGCCCTGCCCTGGGCAACGCCTACAACGGCGAGATGCTGGAGGGGCTGATCACCGGCATGGAGCGCCTGGCCGCCGACCCGGCGGTGCGCGCGCTGGTAATCCGCGGGGCGGGGAAGAACTTCCAGGCCGGCGCCGACATCCACTGGCTGAGCGCCGCGGCCGGGGCGCCGCCTGGGGAGGCCTTCGCCGCCTCGCTGCTCACCACGCGGGCCATGCAGCGGCTGAACGAGTTCCCCAAGCCGACCTTCGCCCTGATCCACGGCGCCTGCTTCGGCGGCGGCACCGGCATCGCCTGCTGCGTGGACGTGGCGCTGGCGACGACGGGGGCCTCCTTCGGCATCACCGAGGTGCGGGTGGGCGTGGCGCCGACGCCGATCTCCACGCACATGGTCCACGCGATGGGGCTGCGCCACGCGCGCCGCTACGCCATCACCGGCGAGCGCTTCGGGCCGCAGGAGGCGATGCGGATCGGCCTGGTGCACGAGGTGCTGGAGCCGGACGCCATCGAGGCGCGGCTGGAGCACATCCTGCGCGAGACGCTGCGCTCGGCGCCCACCGGGATCGCCGCGACCAAGCGCTCCCTGCTCGAATCCAACGGGCTGGTGCTGGACGAGCGCGCCGTCACCCACCTGGCGAACGAGAGCTGGATGCAGCGCGCCTCCGCCGAGGGGCGCGAGGGGCTGGCGGCGTTCCGGGAAAAGCGGCGCCCGGGCTGGGATCAGAGCTGACGCAGCGCCGCCTCGAAGGGGGCGAGGTCGCGCCACGGGTCGTCCGCGTGCAGGCGCGCCAGGGTGCTGGTGGCCGCCTCCAGCATGAGGTTCTCGGCGAGGCCGAAATCCTCCACGGACATGCCGTGCGGGCAGGCGCCCACGCGGTCCTTCAGCACCCGCGCATCCGCCGTGTAGCCGCGCACCGGCAGGCCGAGCGCCCTGGCGAAGCCGAGCTCGTACACCGTGCCCGGATCGGCGCCCGTGCCGCGGAAGGGGGACAGGTTGGCCACCAGGGCGTCGCAGCGGCGGATGGTGGATTCGCAGCGCGCGGCGATGCTTCGCCAGTCATCCGGCCCGTCCTCGTCCAGCGGGAAGACGCCCTCGTGGCCGAGGCGCGCGCACAGCGCCTTCTTCGCCGCGCCCACGGCGCGGGCGTCGGGCAGGAAGACCTCGGGGCCGGCCAGGTAGATCCGCATCGCCTCATCTTGCCCGGGGCGGGGCATTGGGCAAGGCTTCCCGGCGATGGATGCCGAGGCGGAATACGACAACCGGGCGCGCGTGCCGGACAGCGGGGCGATCATCGCCGGCTGGGCCGAACGCGCGGCCGCCTTCCGCGCGGCGCATCCGCCGGAGGTGATCGCCTACGGGCCCGGCGCGCGCGAGGCGATGGACCTGTTCCTGCCCGACGCCCCCCTGCGCGGCGCGGCGCTGCTGGTCCATGGCGGCTACTGGCAGGCGCTGGGGCGCGAATGGGGCTCGCACTGGGCGCGCGGGCTGCTGGCGCACGGCGTGGCGGTCGCCCTGCCCTCCTACGACCTGTGCCCGGCCGCGAGCGTGGCGCGGATCTGCGCGCAGATGGAGGCGGCGGCGGCGGCGTTGCACGCGCGCCTGGGCGTGGGGCTGCTGGCGGCGGGGCATTCGGCGGGCGGGCACCTCGCCGCATGGCTGCTGGCGCGGGCGGACTGCGTGGCGGCGGCGCTGCCCATCTCGGGCGTGTTCGCGCTGGAGCCGCTGCTCGGCACTTCGGTGAACCGCGCGCTGGGGCTCGATGCGGCGGCGGCGCGCGACGCCTCGCCGGCGCTGTGGCCCGCGCCCGCCAAGCCGATGCACGCGGTGGTCGGCGGGGCGGAAAGCGCGGAGTTCCTGCGCCAGACCCACGACTTCGCCAGGGCCTGGGGCGGGGCGGCGGAGGTGCTGGCGGGGCTGGACCACTTCACCGTCATGGGCCCGCTGGAGGACCCCGCGCATCCGCTGGCGCGCCGTGCTGCGGCGCTTGCATGGCAGGCATGCGGCGCGCTACGAAGTGCTTGAACCTTGAAACATCGCGCCCCGGAGAAACGTCCATGCCGCACCTGAACACCTCCCGCCGCATGCTGCTGGCCGCCGGTGCCGCGGGGCTGGCCGCGCCGGCCCTGGCGCAGAACGCGCCCATCAAGGTCGGCCTCGTCGCCGTGCTGACGGGGCCGCAGGCGGCGCTGGGCACCCAGCTGCGCGACGGCTGGATGCTGGGCATGCGCCAGCTCAACAACCAGCTCGGCGGCCGCCCGGTCGAGACGATCGTGATCGACGACGAGCTGCGGCCTGACGTGGCGGTGACCAAGGTGCGCGCGGCGCTGGAGCGCGACCGGGTGGATTTCGTCGTCGGCGTCGTGTTCTCCAACATCCTCGCCGCGATCATGCGGCCGGTGACGGAGGCCAACACCTTCCTCATCTCCACCAATGCCGGGCCGTCCACCTTCGCCGGGCGCGGCTGCAACCCGTTCTTCTTCGCCACCTCCTACAACAACGACCAGGTCCACTCCGTCATGGGGCAGGCGGCGCAGGATGACGGGCGGCGGCGCGTCTTCCTGCTCACCCCCAACTACCAGGCCGGGCGCGACGCCATGGCCGGCTTCAAGTCGCGCTTCCGCGGCGAGGTGGTGGACGAGGTCTACGTGCCGCTGACCCAGCTCGACTTCTCGGCCGAGCTGGCGCGCATCGCCTCGCTCCGGCCCGACGCGGTGTTCACCTTCATGCCGGGCGGGCTGGGCGTGAACCTGGTGCGGCAGTACCGGCAGGCGGGGCTGGCGAACATCCCCTTCCTGAGCACCTTCACGGTGGACGAGGCGACGCTGCCGGCGCAGGGCGAGGCGGCGCTGGGCTTCTTCAGCGGCACCAACTGGGCGCCCAACATGGACAACCCCGCCAACCGCGCCTTCGTGCGCGACTTCGAGGCGGCGTTCAACTACGTCCCCGCATCCTACGCCGCGCAGACCTTCGACGCGGCGAACCTGCTGAACGGCGCGGTGCGCCGGGTGGGCGGCAACCTCGCCGACAAGAACGCGCTGCGCGCCGCCATCGCCGCGGCCGACTTCCAGAGCGTGCGCGGCGCCTTCCGCTTCGGCGCGAACCAGTTCCCGGTGCAGGATTTCTGGCTGGCGCAGGTGGCCCGCCGCCCCGACGGCCGCTTCCAGACCGAGACGGTGCGCCGCGTCCTGGAGGCCAACGTGGACCCCTGGGCGGGCGAGTGCCGGATGCCCGCGCGGATCTGAGCGCGGGATGCTGCTCGTCGTCCAGGCGCTGAATGGCCTGCAATTCGGCATCCTGCTGTTCCTGGTGGCCGCCGGGCTGACGCTGGTCTTCGGCGTGATGGACTTCATCAACCTGGCGCACGGCGTGCAGTACATGATCGGCGCCTACCTGGGCGCCACGCTGGCCGCGGCCACCGGCTCCTTCTGGGGCGGGCTGCTGCTGGCGCTGCCGGCGGCGCTGCTCGTCGGGCTCGTGCTGGAATGGCTGGTGTTCCGGCACCTGTACGCGCGCGACCACCTGTCGCAGGTGCTGGCGACCTTCGGGGTGATCCTGTTCCTCAACCAGGGGGTGAAGTTCGTCTTCGGCGCCGCACCCCTGCAGATGCCGGTGCCCGAGGCGCTGTCGGGCGGCGTGCCGATCATGGAGGGGCTGCTGTATCCCACCTACCGCCTCGCCATCCTCGCCGCCGGCCTCGCCACCGCCGCGCTGCTGTGGTTCCTGGTGGAGCGCACCAAGGCCGGCATGCTGGTGCGCGCGGGTGCGGCCAACGCGCCGATGCTGGGCGCGCTGGGCGTGAACGTGGACCGGCTGTTCATGCTGGTCTTCGGCTTCGGCGCCATGCTGGCGGGCTTCGCCGGCGTGATGGCCGCGCCCATCCTGAGCGTGGAGCCGGGGATGGGCGACAACCTGCTGATCCTCGCCTTCGTGGTGATCGTGATCGGCGGCATCGGCTCGGTGCGCGGCGCCTTCATCGCCGCCTTGCTGGTGGGGCTGGTGGAGACGATCGGGCGTTCGGCGATGCCGGACCTGATGCGGCTGTTCCTCGACCCCTCGGCGGCGCGGCAGGCGGGGGCGGCGATGGCCTCCATGCTGGTCTACGTCGTGATGGCGCTGATCCTGGCCGTGAAGCCGGCCGGGCTGTTCCCGGTGAAGCGATGAGGTGGCGCGACGCCTCCCTGCCGCTGCTGGTCTTCGCCGCGCTGGCCATCGCACCCTTCATCGGCTTCGGGCAGGGCCACGCGCTGACGCTGCTGGCGCGCGCGATGATCTTCGGCATGGCGGCGATGTCGCTGTCCCTGCTGGTCGGCGGCGCGGGGCTGGTGTCGCTGGGCCATGCCGCGATGCTGGGCGTGGGCGCCTATGCCGTGGTGGTGCTGGACCATGCGGGGGTGACGGAGGCGCTGGTCGTGCTGCCCGTCGCCGTGCTGGCGGCGGCGCTGTTCGCGCTGCTGACGGGGGCGGTGGCGATCCGCACCTCGGGCGTGCACTTCATCATGATCACGCTGGCCTTCGGGCAGATGGCGTTCTTCACCACCTCCTCGCTCGCCATATACGGCGGGGATGACGGCTACACGCTGTTCAGCCGGATGGAGGTGGCGGGGTCGCGCTTCCTGGAGGGGCGGCTGGCCTTCCACTTCACCTGCCTGGCGCTGCTGGCCGGCACCTGGCTACTGGTGCAGGCGCTGCTGGACAGCCGCTTCGGGCGCGTGCTGCGCGCCGCCCAGCAGAACGAGGTGCGCGCGCAGGCGGTGGGCTTCGCGCCCTACCGCTACCGCCTCGTCGCCTACGTCATCGCCGGCGCCATCGGCGGGATGGCGGGGGTGCTGCTGTCCCAGGCCGCCGAGTTCGTCGCACCCGCCTACCTGACGTGGCAACGCTCGGGCGACCTGCTGTTCATGGTGATCCTGGGCGGGCTGGCCGGGCCGCATGGCGCGCTGGTGGGCGCGCTCGCCATCGTGCTGATCGAGGAGTGGCTGGCGGAGCTTACCGAGCACTGGCGGATGATCTTCGGGCCCATGCTGATCCTGTGCGTGTTCTTCCTGCGCGGTGGGCTGGTGGGGCTGCTGCGGCGATGAGCGCGCTGCTGGAGCTGCGCGGCCTGAGCAAGCGCTTCGGCGGGCTGGCGGTGACGCAGGACGTGTCGCTGTCGCTGGCGCTGGGCGAGGTGCACGCGCTGATCGGCCCGAACGGCGCGGGCAAGACGACGCTGATCCACCAGGTCTCCGGCACGCTGGCGCCCGATGCCGGGCAGGTGGTGTTCCTGGGCGAGGACGTGACGGCGCTGGGCCTCGCCGCGCGGGCGCGGCGGGGGCTCGCGCGGTCCTTCCAGATCACCTGCCTGCTGCCCGGCTTCTCGGCGCTGGAGAACGTGGCGCTGGCGGTGCAGGCGCGCTCCGGCTCCTCCTTCCGCTTCTTCCGGCCGGCGCGGGGCGAGGCGGCGCTGAACGCGCGGGCGATGGCCGCGCTCGACGAGATGGGACTGGCGGCGCGGGCGGGGGTGCCGGCCTCCGCCCTCTCGCACGGCGAGAAGCGGCAGCTGGAATTGGCCATCGCCCTGGCGATGGAGCCGCGCGTGCTGCTGCTGGACGAGCCGCTCGCCGGCACGGGGGCGGAGGAGGCGGAACGGCTGATCGCGCTGCTGCGCGGCCTGAAGCAGCGCTTCGGCATCCTGCTGATCGAGCACGACATGCCCGCCGTCTTCGCGCTGGCGGACCGGATCAGCGTGCTGGCGCAGGGCAAGGTCATCGCCTCGGGCACGCCCGACGCCATCCGCGCCGACGCGCAGGTGCGCGCGGCCTACCTGGGGGATGATGAATGAGCTGCGCCGCCGATTCACGCCTGCGGGCTGGCGCCCTCCGGCGATCGGGGGCGTGATGCTCTCCGTCGAGGCCCTCGCCGCCGCCTACGGCCCCGCCCCCGCCCTGGCCGGGGTGGAGCTGGCCGTCGGCGCGGGCGAGGTGGTGACGCTTCTGGGCCGCAACGGCATGGGCAAGACCACCACGGTTCGCGCCATCATGGGGCTGCTGCCCTCCGTCGGCGGGCGCGTCACCGGCGGGCGCATCGCCTTCGACGGCACGGCGCTGGTGGGCCGGCCGTCGCACGAGATCGCGCGGCGCGGGCTGGGGCTGGTGCCCGAGGGCCGGCAGGTCTTTCCCACGCTGAGCGTGCGCGAGAACCTGGTGGCCACCCAGCGCCCCGGCTTCTGGGACCTCGGCGCCGTCTACGCCCTGTTCCCCCGCCTGCGGGAGCGCGAGGGCAACAGCGGGCGCAACCTGTCGGGCGGCGAGCAGCAGATGCTGGCCATCGGCCGCGCGCTGCTGACCAACCCGCGGCTGCTGATCCTGGACGAGGCGACCGAGGGGCTGGCGCCGCTGATCCGCGCCGAGATCTGGGCCTGCCTGGAGCGCCTGAAGGCCGAGGGGCAGAGCATCCTGCTGATCGACAAGAACCTGTCCCACGTCCTGCGCCTGGCCGACCGCCACGTGATCCTGGAGAAGGGCCGCACGGTCTGGACCGGCAGCAGCGCGGCGCTGGAGGCGGCGCCGGAGCTGCGGGAACGCTTCCTGCACGTGTGAGGGTGAAGCGCGGCGGCCGGCCGGGCGTTGGCGCGGCATGCCGCTCGATCACCTCGCGCTTCGCGCCCCCGCCCTGGCCGCCACGGCGGAAGCCGTGCCGCCGCCTCCCATCCCGGCCTGCCGCGACTGGGCGGCGCGCTACGACGGGCGGCGCGGCCCGCTGCTGGACCTGACGCAGGCCGTCCCCGGCGGCCCGCCTCACCCGGAGATGCTGCGCCGGCTGGGCGAGGCCGCGGCCGACCCCGCCTTCGCCACCTACGGCCCGCTGGAGGGCGAGGCGTTGCTGCGCGAGGCTCTGGCCGAGGAGACGCGGCGCCTCTATGGCGGCGACGCGGCGGCCGCCGACGTGCGGATCACCGCCGGCGCCAATTTGGGCTTCACCCTGGCGATGAGCACGATCGCCGCGCCCGGCGACGAGGTGATCCTGCCCCTGCCCTGGTTCTTCAACCACCAGATGGCGCTGGGCCTGCGCGGGGTGGCGGCCCGCCCGCTGCCGCATGATGCCGCCTTCCTGCCGGACCCCGAGGCGGCGGCGGCGCTCCTCGGCCCGCGCACGCGCGCCATCGTGCTGGTGACGCCCAACAACCCCACCGGCGCCGCCTTCCCCCCTGCCCTGGTCGCGCGCTTCGCCGCGCTGTGCCGCGAGCGGGGCCTGTGGCTGGTGCTGGACGAAACCTACCGCGACTTCCTGCCGGAGGAGGACGGGCCGCCGCATGCCCTGTTCACCCGTGACGACTGGCGGGACTTCGTGGTGCACCTGCTGTCCTTCTCCAAGGCGCACGGCATCCCCGGGCACCGGATGGGCGCGGTGCTGGCGGGGCCGCGCCTGCTGGGCGGGTTCATGAAGGCGGTGGACAACATCCAGATCTGCCCGCCCCGCCCGGCCCAGGCGGCGCTGGCCTGGGCGATCCCGGCGCTGCGCGGCTGGCGGCGGGACCGCGCGCGCCTGATGGCCGAAACCGGGCGCGCCTTCGCCGAGGCGCTGTCCGCCGTGCCGGGCTTCCACATCGCCTGCCAGGGCGGCTACTTCGCCTGGGTGCGGGTGCCCGAGGGCGCGGCGGACGGCGCCGCGGTGGCCGAGGCGCTGGCGGCGGAACACGGGCTGGTGACGCTGCCCGGCGCCTTCTTCGGGCCGGGCAACGGGCGCTACCTGCGGATGGCCTACGCCAAGCTGGAGCCGGCGGCGATCCCGCTGGTGGCGGAGCGGCTGAGGATGGCCTCCACCGCCTCCTGAACCGCCAGCGCCTCATCCAGCGTCGCCAGCGCCGTCGCCTCGCCGCGGCGCAGCGCCGCCAGCTTGTCGAGCTGGCCGCGCAGGGTCAGCGGGCGCATCTCGGCGTTCGGGCGGGCGTCGGGGGCCTGGTGCCAGCCCATGCCGTCCCAGCGCTCGGCGATGCTCCAGTCGCGCAGGCGCAGGCGGCCGGCCGTGCCCTCGATCACGAACAGGTTGTGGTCGTCGGCCTCGGTGCCGCCCACCGCGCCGCGCAGGTGCAGCGGGGTCGCGCCGGCGCGCAGGCGGGCGGTGACGGCGACCTCCGCGCCGTCGCCCGGCGGGTATTCGGCGTGGCCGGCCTCAAGCGCCAACGGGCCGCTGAGGCGCTGCGCCAGGAACAGGAAGTGCGAGGCGACCTCGCGCGTGAAGCCGCCCTCGGCGCGGCGGGATAGCCAGGTGGCCGCACCCTGCTGCCAGCTGCGCGGCCACCCGGCGAAGGCAAGGGCGACGTCGAGCGAGCGGATCGCGCCGATCGCCGGCAGCCAGGCGCGCAGCTGCGCGATGGCGGGCGAGGAGGCCATGGGGAAGTTCACCCCGGCCGGCTTGCCCGCGGCCCAGCGCACGAAGTCGCGCGCCGCCGGCACGTCGTGCGACAGCGGCTTTTCCAGCAGCAGGGCGCGACCGGCCTCCAGCACCGCGCGGCCCTGGGCGATGTGCGCGGCCGGCGGCGAGGCGACGTGCAGCGCGTCGGAGGCGGCGATGGCTTCCTCCAGCGTGGCGCAGAAGCGCGCTTCGGGGGCGATGGCGGCGAGGCGCGTGGCGGCCGCGGGGTCGGGGTCCCAGGCGGCGGCGAGCGTCCAGCCTTCGTGGGCCAGGGCGGCGTGGGCGAGGCGCTCGCCCATGATGCCCAGGCCGATGATGCCAAGCTTAAGCGTCATAGGGCAGCCCCACATATTGCTCGGCCAGGAAGCGCTGGGCGGCCTCGCTGTCCATCACGTGCGCCAGCTCGGCGGCCTGGACGCGGTCCTCGAAGGGGTCGTTGCCGTTCGAGTTGTGCAGCATCGCCGTCATCCACCAGGAGAAGCGCTGCACCTTCCAGATGCGGCGCAGCGCGGTGGCGCTGTAGGCGTCCATCAGCCGCTCGTCGCCGCGCGCGAAGAAGGCCAGCAGCGCGGGAGCGAGCACGCGGATGTCGGCTACCGCGAGGTTCATGCCCTTCGCCCCGGTGGGCGGCACGATGTGGGCGGCGTCGCCGGCCAGGAACAGGCGGCCGTGGCGCATCGGCTCCGCCACGAAGGAGCGCATGGGGGTGACGCCCTTCTGGGTGATGCGGCCCTCGTTCACCCCGCCCAGGCGCGCGTGCAGCCCTTCCCAGATGCGCTCGTCGGGCCAGTTGGCCGGGTCCTCGTCGGGCGCGCATTGCAGGTAGAGGCGCGAGACGGTTTCCGAGCGCATGGTGGCCAGCGCGAAGCCGTCCGGGTGGCGGGCGTAGATGAGCTCGTGGGAAACGGGCTTCGCGTCGGCCAGGATGCCCAGCCAGGCGAAGGGGTAGACGCGCTCGTAGACGCGCAGCACCTCGGCGGGCATGGCGGCGCGGGAGGGGCCGTGGAAGCCGTCGCAGCCGGCGATCACGTCGCAGCGAAGCTCGTGCGCCGCGCCCTCGTGGGTGAAGGTGATGCGGGGCGCCGTGGTCGCGATGTCGTGCAGCGCCACCTCGCTTGCCTCGAAGAAGAGCGGGCGGCCGGTGGCGAGGCGGGCGGCCACCATGTCCTTCACGCTTTCCTGCTGGCCGTAGATGGTGACGCGCTTGCCCGTCAGGCCGTGCAGGTCAATGCGGCAGTCGCGGCCGGCGAGGCGCAGCTGCATGCCGTCATGCGCCAGCCCTTCGCGGTGCAGCCTGTCCGCCAGGCCGGCATCGTGCAGGGTGTCCACGCTGCCCTGCTCCAGCAGGCCGGCGCGGATGCGCGCCTCGATGTAGGGGCGGGCCTGGCGTTCCAGCACCACGCTGTCCACGCCCGCCTTGTGCAGGAGGTGGGCCAGCAGCAGCCCGGCCGGGCCGGCGCCGATGATGCCGACCTGCGTGCGGATGTGCGCCATGCTCGCCCCTTGATTCGCCGTCCCTCCGGCTTTGGCGCAGAATGGCGCGGGCTTCAATGGGGAGGGCGCGGCGATGCGGCGCGTGGACATCATCTCGGACGCGATCTGCCCCTGGTGCTGGATCGGCAAGGCGAACCTGGACCGCGCGCTGTCCATGCTGGGCGGCGAGTGGGAGGTGCATTGGCGCCCCTTCCAGCTGAACCCCGACATGCCGGCGGAAGGCGTGCCGCGCGCCGAATACCGCGCGGCGAAGTTCGGCAGCGTGGAACGCGGCGCCGAGCTGGACGCGCAGGTGGCCGCGGCCGGGCGGCTGGCGGGGCTGGAGTTCCGCCACGACCGGATGCTCCGCACGCCCAACACCGTCGCCGCGCACCGGCTGGTGCGCCACGCCGCCGGGCCGGGCCAGCACGCGCTGGTGGAGGCGCTGTTCCGCGCCTATTTCCACGATGGCGAGGATGTGGGCGACGCCGCCGTGCTGGCCCGCATCGGCGCGGCGCACGGCGTGGCGGACGCCGCCGCCTTCCTGGCCGGGGACGGGCTGGATGCGGAGGTGCGGGCGGAGGACGCGCAGTTCCGCCGCATGGGCATCAGCGGCGTGCCGTCCTTCGCGCTGGACGGCCGCGTGCTTTGGAGCGGCGCGCAGCCTGCGGAGCGGATGGCGGAGGCGCTGGCCGCCTAGCCGCCCTACACCGCCGGCAATCCGGAGAGTTCGGCCACCAGCAGGCCCAGCGTCGCGGAATCCTGCGCGCCGCGACCGCTGTTCACCAGCGCCTCCATCATCTGCGCCGTCGTTGCCGTGGCGGGGGCGAAGACCCCGTGGTCGCGCGTTGCCGCCGCCGCCAGGCGCAGGTCCTTTCGCATCAGTTCGGCGCGGAAGCCGGGCTCGGTGATGCCGGCGATGATGCGCTTGGCGTGGTTCTCCATGGCGAAGGAGCGCGCGGAGCCGCCGAGCAGCGCCTGGCGCATCGCCTCCGGGTCCAGCCCCGCCTTGCGGCCGAGCGCGAGCGCCTCGCTGATTGCCAGCACGGTGGTGCCGATGATGAGCTGGTTGGCCGACTTGCACACCTGCCCCGCGCCAGCCGGGCCGAGATGGGTGAGGGTCCTCCCCACCGCCTCCAGCATCGGGCGGGCGGCGGCGAAGGCATCACGATCGCCGCCGACCATGCAGGTCAGCGTGCCGTCGCGCGCGCCGCCGGGGCCGCCGCTGACCGGGCTGTCCAGCAGGAAGGCGCCGCGTTCGGCGTGCAGGCGGCGGGCGAAGCCGGCGGCGGGGGCGGCGGCGATCGTGCTGAAATCCACCGCCACCGCGCCGGATGCGATGCCCTGCGCCACGCCATCGGCGCCGAACAGCACCGCCTCGACGTCCGGCGTGTCGGGCAGGCACATCGCCACCAGCGCGGCATCGGCCGCGGCCGCGGCGGGGGTGGCGGCCCAGCTCGCGCCCATCGCCTCCAGCGCCTCGGCCTTCGCGCGGTTGCGGGTGTGGACCGAAAGCGCGAAGCCGGCGCGCAGGATGTTGGCGGCCATGGCGGCGCCCATGACGCCCATGCCGATGAAGGCGACGCGCGCGGGGGGCGTGACCGGCGGCATCAGCGCGGCCCCAGCGCGGCGCGGATGGCGCCCAGCAGCGCGTCCATGTCGCGCTGGAAGCCGGGGCCGTCGGCGTAGCCGTCCGCCTCGTTCAGCCGCTCGGTGAAGCGCTGCCAGGTGGGGGTCGCCATGCCCTGGCGGAAGCGGTCGTGCAGGTCCTGCGTCATCTCGTCCGTCATCCCGGCCGGGCCGACCCAGCCCTTCATGTTGTCCGCCACCACGTCGTGGCCCAGCTCGCGCAGCGTCGGCACGTTGGGGTAGCCCGGCGAGCGCTGCGCCGAGGCCGCGGCCAGCAGCCGAAGGTCGCCGGAGGTGGCGAGGCCGCCCAGCTCGTCGGACGCGTTCACCGTCAGCGCCACCTGGCCCGCCAGCAGCGATTGCAGCGCCGGCCCGCCGCCGGCGAAGGGGACGTGCAGGAACTCCACCCCCGCGCTGCGCCCCAGCAGGATGAAGATGGAGTGCGACAGCGTGGCGACCCCCGAGGAGCCGTGCGGCAGCCCGCCCGGATCGGCCCGCGCCGCGGCCAGCGCGGCGGCGAGGTCGGGAAAGCGGCGGTCGGCGGCGCGGGCGCAGAGCAGGTGGGTGTTGCGCGTCAGCCGGATCACGGCGCGGAAGGAGCGGCGGGGGTCGTAGGGCACGTCGCGGTGGGCGGGGAGCGAGGTGCTCTCGCTGCCGCCCGCGAGGATCAGGGTGTGGCCGTCGGGCGCGGCGCGGGCCACCTGCTCGGCGGCCAGCGCGCCGCCGGCGCCGGGGCGGTTCACCACGACCAGCGGCACGGGGAAGAAGGGCGTGCAGGCCTCGGCGATGGTGCGGGCGATGATGTCGCTGCCGCCGCCGGGCGCGAAGCCGACGATGAGCTGGATGGGCCGCGTGGGCTGCCAGCGCTGGGCGCGGGCCAGGCGCGGGGCGGCCGGCAGCGCGGCGGCGGCCAGCAGCAGGCGGCGTGTGGCGTGCATCGCGTGATCCTCCCTGGTGTTGGGCGAAAGGATCGGGCGCGGCACGCCCCGCCGTCAATGGAGCAGGGCGCGGGCGGCCTTCGCCGCTTCCTCCGGCGTCAGGCCGAAATGGCGCCACAGCTCCGCCTCCGCGCCCGAGGCGCCGTAGCCCTGCATGCCGAGGAAGCCGCCCGCATCGCCCGTCCAGCGGTCCCAGCCCAGGCGGGCCGCGGCCTCGATGCCCAGGCGCGGGGCGGTGCCGAGGATTGCGGCGCGCTCGGCGGCGGGGCGCGCCTCGAACAGCGCCCAGCAGGGCATGGAGACGACGGCGGCGGCGATGCGCTCGGCGGCCAGCAGGTCGGCGGCGGCCAGCGCCAGCGCGACCTCGGAACCGGTGGCGAGCAGGGTCACGTCGCGCGGGCCGGGCGTGTCGCGCAGCACGTAGGCGCCGCCCGCGCTGCGGTTCTGCGCGGCGTCACGCCGGACCGCCGGCAGGGGCTGGCGGGCGAAGATGAGCGCGGACGGGCCGTCGCGCCGGGAGAGCGCCAGTTCCCAGCATTCGGCGGCCTCCACCGCGTCGGCGGGGCGGAAGACGTGCAGGCCGGGGATGGCGCGGAGCGACGCCAGGTGCTCGATGGGCTGGTGCGTCGGGCCGTTGCGGCCGATGCCGATGCTGTCATGCGTGAAGGCGTGCACCACGGGCAGCCTCATCATGGCCGCGAGGCGCAGGACCGGGCGCAGGTAGTCGCTGAACACGAGGTAGGTGACGCCGGTCGGCACCACGCCGCCATGCGCGGCCATGCCGTTCAGCATCGCGCCCATCGCGTGCTCGCGCACGCCGTAATGGACGTAGCGGCCGGCGGGGGCGTCGGCGGTGAAGGCGTGCAGGCCGCGCTTGTGCTGGGTGGCGCCTTCCAGGTCCGGCGCGCCGGCCAGCAGTTCGGGGATGGCGGCGGCGGCGCGCTCCAGCAGGTCGCCGGAGAGCTTCCAGCCGTGGTCGGCGTGGCCGCGCGCGGCGGCGTCGGTGGCGTAGGCGCGCAGGGCGCCGGCCCAACCTTCGGGCAGGCGGCCTTCCATCACGCGGTCGAGTTCCGCGCGGCGTTCCGGCGGCAGGGCGGCGACGCGCCTGCGCCAGGCGTCGCGCCTGGGCACGGCGCGGCGGCCGGCCTGCGCCCAGGCGTCGGCGACGGCGTTGGGGAGGTGGAAGGGCGGGTGCGGCCAGTCCCGCCCGGCGCGGGCGGCGGCGACCGTCTCTGGCCGGATGCGGGCGCTGTGGGCGGCGCGGGTGCCCTCCACGCCCGGCAAGCCGCGGCCGATGACCGTGCGGCAGGCGATGAAGGAGGGACGCGGGTCTAGCTTGGCGAGCGTCATCGCGGCGTCCAGCGCCTGGAGGTCGTGGCCGTCCACCTCCTGCACGTGCCAATGCGCGGCACGGAAGCGGGCGGGAAAATCCTCGCTCATGGCCAGGGCGATGTCGCCATCGTCGGTCATGCGGTTGTCGTCCCACAGCCAGGTGAGCTTCCCCAGGCGCAGGTGGCCGGCGAGGGCCGCGACCTCGTGCGCGATGCCTTCCTGCAGGCAGCCATCGCCGGACAGCACCCAGGTGCGGTGGTCCACGATGTCCTCGCCCAGGGTGGCGCGCAGGAAGGCCTCGGCCAGCGCCATGCCGGCGGCATTCGCCACGCCCTGGCCGAGCAGGCCGGTGGTCACCTCCACGCCGTGCTGCGGGGCGCGTTCCGGATGGCCCTCGCAGGGGGAGCCGAGTTCGCGGAAGTTCCGCAGCGCGTCGGCCGTCATGCCGGGGTGGCCCGTCAGGTGGAGCAGCGAATACAGCAGCATGGAGCCGTGGCCGGCGGAAAGCACGAAGCGGTCGCGGTCGAACCAGGTGGGGTCGGCGGCGACGTGGTCGAGGTGGCGGGTCCACAGCGCCGTGCAGATCTCGGCCGCGCCCAGGGGCGTGCCGGGGTGGCCCTCGCCCACGCGGGCGATGGCGTCCATGGACAGGAAGCGGATGGCGTCGGCCATCCCTGGCGGCGTGTCGGTCATGGCGTGGTTCCCCCTGCGTGCTGCGTGCCGCGAAGGCGCTTCACCGTCGAGCGAGGAATTTGCGCCTTCGGGTGAATACGGTTCACCATCCCGGCGATGCTGCGCCATCTGCCCCTGTCCTCCCTGCGCGCCTTCGAGGCGGCGTCGCGCACCGGCTCCTTCCGCGCCGCCGCGGGCGAGCTGGGGCTGACGCCATCCGCCGTGTCGCACGCCATCCGCGCCTTGGAGGACAGCCTGGGCGTGGCGCTGTTCCGCCGCGAGGGGCGCAGCATCCTGCCCACCCAAGAGGGCGAGCGCCTGGCGCACCACGTCGAGCGCGGCTTCGGCGAGCTGCGCCTGGGCCTGGGCGCGGTGACGGCGCGGGGCACGCAACTGCTGCGGCTGCACGCCGCGCCCTCCTTCGCCGCGCAATGGCTGGTGCCCCGCCTGTCGCGCCTGCTGGAGGAGGCGCAGGGGCTGGAGGTGCGGATCGCCGCCGGCACCGACTACCCGCGCTTCCTGGCCGACGAGTTCGACGCCGACATCATCTACGGCGCGCCCTCGCCCGCCTATTACGGGCGGCAGAAGCTGGTGACGCTGCCGCTGGGGACGGAGGTGGTGACGCCGCTCTGCGCGCCGGCCCTGGCGCCACGCATCCGCGACGCGCAGGCGCTGATGGGGCACGCGCTGATCGACAGCACGTCCAAGAAGGTGCGCTGGCCGGAATGGTTCGCCGCCAACGGCCTGATCGCGCCCGAGCCGCGCGGGCCGCGCTTCGACCGCTCCTTCCTGTCGCTGCGCGCGGCCGCCGACGGGCTGGGGGTGGCGCTGGAATCCACCCGGCTCGCCGAGCGCGAGCTGGCCGAGGGCACGCTGGTGCGGCCCCTGCTGGGGGTGGCGGAGGACGTGACCTACACCGGGCACTACCTGGTCTTCCCGCAGGACCGGCGCTACGCGCGCGGCGTGCGGCGCTTCGCCGAATGGATGGCGGGCGAGCTGGGGCTCGTGCTGCGGCTGGAAGAATAGGTGAACCTGCCTCACCGGATGGCGAGATTTCCGCGCTGGACGGTGAACGCGCCGCGCGCCGATGCTGGCGCCAACACCTTCTGGGGGAAACGATGCTGCTTCAGGGACGCACCGCCGCGATCAGCGGCGCCGCGAGCGCGCGCGGGATCGGCCGCGCCACGGCCACGCTCTTCGCCGAGCATGGCGCGCGGGTCGCTATCCTCGACGTTGACGAGGCGGGCGCGAAGGCGGCCGCGGCCGAACTCGGCCCGCAGCACCTGGGCGTCGGCTGCGACGTGACGGACCCGGCATCGTGCATCGCGGCGGCGGCGGCGGTGCAGGCGGAATTTGGGCAGTGCGACATCCTGCTGAACAACGCCGGCATCACCCAGCCGCTGAAGTTCGCCGAGATCTCGCCCGAGAACTGGCATCGGGTGCTGGACGTGAACCTCTCGGGCGTCCTGTACCTCTCGCAAGCCTTCGTGCCGGGGATGAAGGAGCGCGGGCGCGGCTCCATCGCCTGCATGTCCTCGGTTTCCGCGCAGCGCGGCGGCGGCATCTTCGGCGGGCCGCACTACAGCGCGGCGAAGGCCGGCGTGCTGGGGCTGGCCAAGGCGATGGCGCGCGAACTCGGCCCCTTCGGCATCCGGGTGAACTGCGTGACGCCCGGCCTGATCCAGACGGACATCACCGGCGGCAAGCTGACGGACGAAATGCGGGTGGAGATCCGCAAGGGCATCCCGCTCGACCGGCTGGGCGAGGCCTCGGACGTGGCGGGGGTGTACCTGTTCCTCGCCTCCGACCTGTCGGCCTACGTCACCGGCGCGGTCATTGACGTCAACGGCGGCATGCTGATCCACGGATGATCGCCAACGCCCCTTCCCTGGCGCGGCGCGCCTGGAACATCCGCCGCCACGCCGTGCGCATGGGCGAGGTGCAGGGCCAGGGCTACATCGCCCAGGCGCTGGGCGTGGCCGACGTGCTGGCCGTGTCCTACTTCCACGCCATGCGCTTCCGCCCGGATGAGCCGGAATGGGAGGGGCGGGACCGCTTCCTGCTCTCCATCGGGCACTACGCCATCGCGCTCTACGCCGCGCTGGTCGAGGCCGGGATCATCCCGGAGGACGAGATCGAGACCTACGGCGCCGATGATTCGCGCCTGCCGATGTCGGGCATGGCGGCCTACACGCCGGGGATGGAGATCACCGGCGGCTCGCTCGGCCAGGGGCTGACGGTGGCGGTGGGCATGGCGCTGGCGCTGCGGCTGAAGCGCAGCGACGCCTGGGTGGTGAACCTGCTCTCGGATGGCGAGCTGGACGAGGGCTCGACCTGGGAGGCGGCGATGAGCGCGGGCTCGCACGGGCTCTCGCGCCTCATCGCGCTGGTGGACGTGAACGGGATGCAGGCGGACGGGCCGTCGCTGGGCGTTTCCAACTTCGAGCCGCTCCAGCCCAAGTGGGAGGCCTTCGGCTGGTTTACCCAGCGGGTGGACGGCAACGACGTGGCCGCACTCGTCGCTGCCTTCGACGCGGCGAAGGCGCATGAAGGGCCAGGACCGCGCTGCATCATCTGCGACACGCGCATGGCCAAGGGCGTGCCCTTCCTTGAGGCGCGCGAGCGCAACCACTTCCTGCGCGTGGAGGCGCATGAGTGGACGGATGCGCTGGCCCACCTGGATGCGGAGATGCCGGCATGACGCGCAGCGAAGCGGCGCGGCATGGGCGCGCAGGGTTGGCGTGGCGGCTGCGCGCCAGGAAACGGCTCATGTCGCAGCGACCGAAGGGAGTTGCGGCATGATCCGCGACAAGTACCGCGCCCCCGCCAAGGCCGCGCCCGGCACGCGGCTGACGACGAGCGCGATGATCGCCTCCATCGCCGGCGAGGGGCAGCGCACCGCCCCCGCCCCCTTCGGCCACGCGCTGGTGGCGCTGGCGCGCGAGCGGCCGGAGATCGTGGGCCTCACCGCCGACCTGGCGAAGTACACCGACCTGCACGTCTTCGCGCACGCCCACCCGGACCGCTTCTTCCAGATGGGCATGGCCGAGCAGGTGCTGATGGGTGCGGCCGCCGGTTTCGCGCGCGAGGGGTTCATGCCCTTCGCCACCACCTACGCCGTCTTCGCATCCCGCCGCGCCTACGACTTCATCGCCATGGCGATCGCCGAGGAGGCGCTGCCGGTGAAGATCTGCTGCGCGCTGCCGGGGCTGACCACGGGCTACGGCCCCTCGCACCAGGCCACCGAGGATTTGGCGATCTTCCGCGGCCTGCCGAACATGACCGTGGTGGACCCCTGCGACGCGCATGAGATCGCGCAGGCCGTGCCGGCCATCGCCGCCCATCCGGGGCCGGTGTACATGCGCCTGCTGCGCGGCCAGGTGCCGCTGGTGCTGGACGAGTACGGCTACCGCTTCCAGCTCGGACGCGCGCAGATGCTGCGCGAGGGGCGCGAGGCGCTGGTGATCAGCGCCGGATTCATGACGATGCGCGCGCTGGAAGCGGCCGAGGCGCTGCGCGCGGACGGCATCGGCGTGGCCGTGCTGCACAGCCCCACCATCAAGCCGCTGGACGCGGCGACGATCCTGGCCGCATGCCGCGTGGAGGGCCGCGCGGTGATCGTGGCGGAGAACCACACGGTCCATGGCGGGCTGGGCGAGGCGGTGGCCGCCCTGCTCATGCGCGAGGGGGTGCGGCCGGCGCTGTTCCGCCAAGTGGCGCTGCCCGACGAGTTCCTGGACGCCGGGGCGCTGCCCACGCTGCATGACCGCTACGGCATCTCGACGGGCGCCATGGTGGCGCGGATCAGGGGGTGGGTGGGCTGATGCTGCCCTTGCGCGCCATCGCCGTGTTCCACGCCGCCGCGCGGGCCGGCAGCTTGACCCGCGCAGCGCAGGAGCTGGGGGTGACGCCGTCCGCGGTGTCGCAGCAAGTCTCGGCGCTGGAGGTGCAGCTGGGCACGGCGCTGCTGACGCGCCAGGGCCGGCGCATCGCGCTGACCGAGGCGGGCGAGCGCTACCTGGAGATGATCGCGCCTCATGTGGAGCGCATCGAGGAGGCGACGCGCTACGTGCGCGGCTCGCTGTCCTCCGGCTCGCTGATCCTGCGGGTGACGCCGACGCTGGCGACGAGGTGGCTGCTGCCGCGGCTGCCGCGCTTCCTGGACGCGCACCCGGAGATCGAGCTGCGGGTGGACGCGACGAACGAGCCCACCGACTTCGCGCGCGAGGGGGTGGACCTGGAGATCCGCCACGGCGAGGGCAACTGGCCCGGCCTCTTAGTCGAGGCGGTGGCGGAGGAGCGCTTCCTGCCGGTCTGCGCGCCCGCGCTGGCCGCCCCCGGCAGCCTGCGGGCGGAGGAGCTGGGCCGGCACCGGCTAATCCATTCGGTGAAGTCGCAGGTGCAGTGGGCCGGCTGGTTCGCCGAGGCCGGCACGACGATGCCGCAGGCGCGGCGCGTGCTGTTCGACCGCAGCCACATGGCCATAGACGCCGCCATCGCCGGCATGGGCATCGCGCTGGAAAGCACGCTGATGATGGGCGATGCGCTGCGCGACGGGCGGCTGGCCTGCCCCGTCGCGGCGCCGCCCGCGATCAGGCGGCGCACGCAATGGCTGGTCTGCCCGGCGGACCGGCTGCGGCGCCGCCGGGTGCGCGCCTTCGTGGACTGGATGCGGGCCGAGGGTGCGCGCTGGGCCACCGATTCATTAGAAGAACTTAAGCAAACCGCCGAAAATCTCGATTGTACCTGATGAAAGCTGCCTCCTAGCTTGCGAATGAGACAGACCCTGGGGAGGGAACCGTGAATCTTTCGACGTTGCTGGCGGCGCGGGCCGCGGGTGGGCGCCCGGTGCGGGTGGGGCTGATCGGGGCCGGCAAGTTCGGCTCCATGGTGCTGGCCCAGGCGCAGCGCATCCCGGGGATGCACGTGGTCGGCGTGGCGGACCTCGACGCGGGCAAGGCGCATGCCTCGCTGGCGCGCGTCGGCTGGCCGGCGGAACGCCACGCGGCGCGCAGCCTGGAGGACGCCTTCCGGACGGGCGGCACCTGCGTGCTGGAGGATGCCGCCGCACTCTGCGCCTTCCACGGCGTGGAATGCATCATCGAGGCGACGGGCCACCCGATCGCCGGCGTGCGCCACGCGCTGGCCGCCATCGAGGGCGGCAAGCACGTCGTCATGGTGAACGTGGAGGCGGACGTGCTCTGCGGCCCGCTGCTGGCCGAGCGGGCGCGGGCCAGGGGGCTGGTCTACTCCATGGCCTATGGCGACCAGCCGGCCATCATCTGCGAGTTGGTGGACTGGGTGCGCTCCTGCGGGTTCGAGCTGGTCTCGGCCGGCAAGGGGATGAACTTCGCGCCGCACTACCGCGCCTCCACGCCCGACACCGTCTGGGGTTTCTTCGGCTGGAGCGAGGAGGAGGTCGCCAAGGGCGACTTCAACCCGAAGATGTACAACTCCTTCACCGACGGCACGAAGGCGGCGATCGAGATGGCGGCCGTGGCCAACGGCACCGGGCTGGACTGCCCGGATGACGGGCTGGCCTTCCCGCCCACCGGGCTGGACGACCTGGCGCAGGTGTTCAAGCCGCGCGCCGATGGCGGGCGGCTGGCCCGCGCCGGGCTGGTGGACATCGCGGCCTCGCGCGAGCCGGACGGGCGGGTGGTGCACAACAACATCCAGTACGGCGTCTTCGTCACCTTCCGCGCCAACAACGAGTACTCGCGCGACTGCTTCAAGCAGTACGGGCTGCTGGTGGACAAGTCGGGCTGGTACGGCTCCATGTGGCGGCCCTTCCACATGATCGGGCTGGAGACGAGCGTCTCCGTCCTGTCCGCCGTGCTGCGGGGCGAGCCGACGGGCACGCCGCGCGAGTTCCGCGGCGACGCGGTGTGCATCGCCAAGCGCGACCTCCAGCCGGGCGAGATGCTGGATGGCGAGGGCGGCTTCACCGTCTGGGCCGACGCGCTGCCGGCCACGCGCAGCCTGGCGGCGCGCGGCCTGCCGATCGGGCTGGCGCACAACGTCAAGCTGGTGCGCCCGGTGGCGAAGGACGCGCTGGTGTCCTTCGACGACGTGGAGATCACGCGCGACCTCGACGTGCTGGCGCTACGCCAGGAGATGGAGCGCGGCGGGGCGCCGGCGGCGGCGCGGGCGGCATGAGCGGCTTCTGCGTCATCCCCGAGTTCCGCGTGAAGCCGGGCTGCCTGGACGCCTTCCTGGCCCTGGCGCGGGAGGATGCGCGGCAGTCGCTCGCGACCGAGCCGGGGTGCCGGCGCTTCGACGTCACGGTGCTGGAAGGCGCACCGGGCCACGTGCTGTTCTACGAGGTGTATGACGACCGCGCGGCCTTCGACGCGCACCTCGCCACGCCGCACCTCGCGCGCTTCCGGGAAGGCTTCCCGGCGCTGGTGGAGGAGGCGCTGCCGGTGCGCTTCGCCGCGCTGCACGACTGAACGGCCCGCGCCGATGCGCGGGGAACGAACAAGGGAGGAAACAACGATGTCCAAGGGCTTCACCATCACGCGCCGCATGGCGCTCGCTTCCGGCGCGCTGCTCGCCGCGCCCGCCACGCTGCGCGCGCAGGGCCAGGTGCGGCTGACGCTGGCGCACGGCACCGCGGCGCTCAACCCGCGCGGCGTGACCGCCGACCGCATGGCGGCGACGCTGCGCGAGCGCTCGAACGGGCGCATCGAGGTGCGCGTGGCCCATGCCGCGCAGCTGGGCGACGACGTGGCGATGCTGACCGCGCTGCGCACCGGCACGCTGGACATGAGCGTGAACAGCCAGGGGCCGACCTCGTCCCTGGTGCCGGAGATCGCGGCCCTGGGCCTGCCCTTCCTGTTCCCCAATGCCGAGGCCGCCTACCGCGTGGTGGACGGCGCCGTGGGGCAGGAGCTGGCGACGAAGCTGGCCGCGGTGGGCCTGCATTCGCTGGGCTTCTGGGACAACGGCATCCGCCACGTCACCAACCGCCGCCGCCCGATCAACCGCCCCGAGGACCTGCGCGGCCTGCGCATCCGCACCCCCGCCGACCCCGCCACCATCGACACCTTCCAGGCGCTGGGTGCCGCGACGCAGCAGATCAACTTCTCCGAGCTCTACGTCGCGCTCCAGCAGGGCGTGGTGGACGGGCAGGAGAACCCGCTGGCCAACATCCATGCCTCCAAGCTGCACGAGGTGAACCGCTACATCTCGCTCACCGCGCACAAGTGGGAGTGCTCGCCCTTCCTCGCCTCGCGCATCGCCTGGGGGCGGCTGAGCGAGGCGGACCGCGCGCTGGTGACGCAGGCGGCGCGCGAGGCGACGCAGCACAACCGCCAGCTGATGCAGCAGGCCGACGTGACGCTGCTGGCCGAGTATCGCGGCATGTCGTCGGTGGAGGTGAACACGGCCGACCAGGCGGCGTTCCGCGCGGCCACGGCCGGCGTGCTGGATGCCTGGCAGAACCGCCCGATCGGCGCCTTCGTGCGCCAGCTGCGCGCCGCGGTGTCCTGATGCGCCTCCTGCGCATCGCCGACGGGGTGGACGCGGCGGTGCGCGGGCTGTGCCGGGCGGTGCTGGTCGCCTCCGGCATCGCGCTGATGGTGGCGCTGGGGGCCAACGTCGTCGCGCGCTACGTCTTCGACGCCGGCGGCTTCGATTGGGCGCAGGAGGTGCCGGAGCGCCTGTTCCCCTGGTTCATCATGGCTGGCGTCGCGCTCGCCGTGCAGAGCGGCGGGCACGTGGCGGTGGAGACGGCGCTGTTCGCGCTGCCCCGGCGCGGCGCGCAGGCGCTGCTGCTGGGGGGCCACGCGCTGGTGATCGTGGCCTATGCCGTGCTGGCGGATTCGGCGCTCCAGGTGGCGGGGATCGTCGCCATCGAGCGTTCGCCGGTGCTGGGGCTGTCGGGCTCGCACGGCTACTGGGCGGTGGCGGCGGGGTGCGCGCTGCTGGTGGCCGGCACGCTGTCGAACATCGTGCGCGTGGCGCTGCTGGGCCCCGAGGGGCTGCCGCGCGAGAACGGGGAAAGCGCCGTCACATGAGCCTGGTCCTGGTCCTCGCCTTCGTGGCGCTGCTGCTGGCGGTGGTGCCGGTGGCGCACGCGCTTGTCATCGCCTCCGGCCTCGCCGTGCTGTGGGACGGGCAACTGCCGCTGATGCTGGTGGCGCAGCAGATGTTCGCGCAGACCCAGTCCTTCCCCATGCTGGCCCTGCCCTTCTTCATCCTGGCCGGCGCGCTGATGATGGATGGCCGCCTGGGGCAGGAGCTGCTGCGCTTCGCGGGCGAGGCGATGGCGCCCTTCCGCGGCGGGCCGTTGCAGGCCACCGTGGTGGGCTCGGTGGTGTTCGGCGGCGTGTCGGGCTCGGCGGTGGCCAACGCGTCGGCGCTGGGCTCGGTGCTGATCCCGTGGCAGCGGCGGCTGGGCTACGCGCCCGGGCTGTGCGCGGCGAACAACGCGACCTCGGCGGTGATCGACATCCTCATCCCGCCGTCGATCCCAATGATCCTGTTCTCCGTCGTCTCGGGCGTCTCGGTCGGCGCGCTGTTCCTGGCGGGCGTGCTGCCGGGGCTGATGATGGCGGCGGGCTTCATGGTGGTGTGCTGGTGGAAGGGGCGGCCGGCTGCGCATGACGCGCGCACGGACCTGCGGCGGCTGGGGCGGCTGGCGCTGCTGGCCTCGCCCGCGCTGCTGATGCCCGTGCTGATCCTGCTGGCGCTGCGCTTCGGCTTCGCCACGCCGACCGAGATCGCGGTGATGGCGGTGTTCTACGCGCTCGCCGCCTCCCTGCTCATCTACCGCGACATGACGTGGCGGCGCTTCCTGCGCGCCTTCGTGGATGCGGGGATCGCCACGGGCATCGTGATGCTGGTCATCATGGGCTCGGCCGCCGCGTCCTGGATCCTCACCTACGACCAGGTGCCGCAGCGTTTCGCCGAGTGGATCGCGCTCACCCTCCAGCACCCGGTCCTCATCATCCTGGCGATGAACCTGATCATGCTGGCGGTGGGCGGGCCGCTGGACCTGCCGCCGGCCATCCTGCTGCTGACGCCCGTCTTCCTGCCGCTGGCGGCGCAGGTCGGGATGGACCCCTTGCAGCTGGGGCTGATGATGGTGATCAACCTGGGCATCGGCCTGTACACGCCCCCGGTGGGGACGACGCTGTTCATCTCCTCGACGCTGGCGGGCGCCGGGATGGGCGAGACGGTGCGCGCGCTGTGGCCCTTCTTCGCGGTGGCGGTCGGCGTGCTGCTGCTGATCTCCTACGTGCCGGCGCTCACCCTGCGCTTCTGATCGCGCGGCCGGCCGATTCACGGTCGGGAAACCAGTCCTCCCTCATGGTGCGTCGGGCCAGCGACTGCCCGCCCCCTCAAGGAGATGGTTTTCCATGACGACGTTCCTTTCCTCCCTGCGATCCTTCGCGGATGACCGCCGCGGCGTCACCGCGCTCGAATACGCGCTGATCGCGGCCTTCACCGCTGTGGCGATCGCGGGCGCCCTGGCGCTGCTGGGCCCGCGGCTGAGCGGCGTGTTCAACACGATCGTCAACGCCCTCCCGGCGGTCTGACGACCCATCGCGCGGGGCCTGGCCGGCTTCGCGCACCCCTTTCCCGACGCGCGGACCACAGAAGGCGGAACCGGTGTCCCACCCGATCGCATCCCTGCTGCCCGTGTTCGCGGCTGCCCTCCTGCTGGCGGCGTGCTGGGCCGACGTCGCCACGCGGCGCATCCCCGATTCGCTGCCCGCCGCGCTTGTCCTGCTGGGGCTGGGGCAGGCGGTGCTGGCGGGCGGTTTCCTGGCCGCGTCGATCGCCGGGCTGGGCAGCCTCCTGGCGGGGTGGGTGCTGTGGAAGCGTGGCCTGCTGGGCGGCGGCGACGTGAAGCTGCTCGCCGGCGCGGCCACGATCGCCGGCCCGGCGGGGCTGCCGGCGCTGGCCTTCGGCACCGCGGTGCTCGGCGGCGTGCTGGCACTGCCCTTCCTGCTGGCGCGCCGCCCGGGGCTGGTGCTGGCGCCCGCCGGCCGCGCCGCCGGGCCGCTGCGCCGCGGATTGCGGGCCGAGCGCCGCCGCCTGCGCCGGGGCGGGCCGCTGCCCTACGCCGTCGCCATCGCCGGCGGCACCGCCGTCGCGCTGTCCCTGGGGAACTGAGCCATGCTGCGAATCGCCCTCATCGGCCTGATCGCCTTGTCCGTCGTCGGGCTGCTGGGCCTCGGCGTGGCCGCGCTGGCCCCGCGGGGCGCCGCCCCGGTGGCTGATGCCGTGCAGGAGGCGCCGCGCGTCGCCCTCATCGTCGCCGCCCGGCCCCTGCGCGCCGGCGCGCTGCTGCGGCCCGAGGACCTGTCCGCCGAGACGGTGGCCGCCGCCGACGCGCCGCCGGGCGCCGTGCCGGACGGGCCGGGCGCGCGCGCCGCGCAGGTCGGCGCCATGCTGCGCCGCGGGCTCGCCCAGGGCGAGGCGCTGCGCGCCCCCGACGTGCTGCCGCCGGGAGAGCGCGGCTTCCTCGCCGCCGTGCTGGCGCCCGAGCGGCGCGCCTTCGCCATCCAGGTGGACGCGGTGACCGGCAGCGCCAACCTCATCTGGCCCGGCGACCGCGTGGACGTGCTGCTGACCCAGCAATTGCAGGAGGAGGCGCTGCCGCCGCACCGCCGCGTGCTGGGCGAGACGGCGCTGAGCGACCTGCGCGTCATCGCGGTGGACCAGGGCCTGGTCCAGGGCGCGGTGGCCGAGATGCCCGACAGCGGCACCCGCCCCAACCGCGTCATCACCCTGGAGGTGACGGCGCGCGAGGCCGAGCGCCTGGCGGTGGCCACCCGGTTGGGAAGGTTGTCGCTGCTGGTGCGCTCGGCGCTCGACGCGCCCACCGCCGCCTCCGCCCCGGCCGAGGGCAGCACCTGGGGCGGCGACGTCTCGCCCGGGCTGCGCCAGGGGCGCAATGACGCCGCACCGCCCCAGACGATGCAGATCTTCCTGGGCACCACCCGCCGCGAGGAGTTCCGGTTCTGATGCGCGCCTTGCTCGCCCTTCCCTTCCTCGCGATGCCGCTGGCCGCCCTCGCCCAGCCGGCAGAGCTGCCGCCACTCCCGGGGAGCGTGTCGGTCGCGCTCCAGGCGGCCGGCGCGCCCCAATCCGTCCGCCGCGTCACCGAGCAGAACAGCGTGGCGCTGCGCGGCGGCGCGGCGCTGGGGCTGGAGGCGGGGTCGGGCCGCATCCTCCAGCTCGGCCGCTCGGTGGCCAGCGTCTTCGCGGCCGATCCGCGGGTGATCGAGGTGCGGCCGGCCAGCGCCACCAGCCTGTTCGTCTTCGGCGTGGCGCCTGGACGCACCACCATCGCGGCACTGGATGCCGCGGGCGCGCCGATCGCGCAGTACGAGGTGACGGTGCGCCCCTCCGCCTTCGGCGCGGCGGAGGCGCAGGCCGCCATCGCGCGCATCATGCCCGGCAGCCGCATCCGCGCCGAGCCGCGGCCCAACGGCATCGCGCTCACCGGCGAGGCGGCGACGGCGGAGGATGCGCAGCGCGCCGCCACCATCGCCCAGGGCTACGTGACCGAGAACCAGGTGGTGGACAACCGCCTCAACGTGCTGGGCCAGATCCAGGTGAACCTGCGGGTGCGGATCGCCGAGGTGTCGCGCGAGGTGACCCGCCAGCTGGGGGTGGACTGGCAGAGCATCGGCACGCTGGGCCGCTTCAGCGCCTCGCTGATGACGCCCAACACGCTGGCGGACGTGCTGAACCCCTCCTCGCGCCTCGGCCTGGGCTTCGTGAGCGGCGGGACGGACGTGAACGCCTTCATCGATGCGCTGGCGCAGGACCGGCTGATCACCGTGCTGGCCGAGCCCAACCTCACCGCCATCAGCGGCCAGACGGCAAGCTTCCTGGCGGGCGGCGAGTTCCCCATCCCCGTCGCGCTGCGCGACAACGTGGTGAGCATCCAGTTCCGCCAGTTCGGCGTCTCGCTGGCCTTCGTGCCGACGGTGCTGAGCCAGGGGCGCATCAGCATGCGCGTGCGCCCGGAGGTGAGCGAGCTGTCCGACCAGGGGGCGGTGCGGCTGGGGGCGGGCAACAACTCGCTCCAGATCCCCGCGCTGACGGTGCGTCGGGCGGAAACGACGGTGGAGCTGGGCTCGGGCCAGAGCTTCGCCATCGCGGGGCTGCTGCAGGACAGCTCGCGCAACCTCGGCCGCGCGGTGCCGCTGATCGGCGAGGTGCCCTTCCTGGGCGCGCTGTTCCGCTCCTCCCGCTTCCAGCGCAACGAGACGGAGCTGGTGATCATCATCACGCCCTACATCGTGCAGCCCACCAGCGACCCCAACGCCCTGCGCGCGCCCACCGACCGCTTCCGCCCGGCCAGCGAGGCCGAGCGCGTGGCGCTGAACCGCCAGACCGCGCGCCAGCGCGCCCCCGGGCCGCAGGCGCCCGGCCAGGCCGGCTTCGTGCTCAACTGATGCGCGCGCTCCTTCCCCTTCTGGTCCTGCTCGCCGGCTGCGAGTCGCTGGGGCCATGGCGCGAGGGCGCCTGGCGGCCCGGCGGCGCCAATTCCGCCAACCTGCTGGTGATGGTGGCCGAGCCGCGCGAGCTGATCCGCGGCACCGGCGCCCCGGGCGCCGACGGCCACGCGGCGGCCGAGGCGGTGGCGCGGCTGCGGAGCGACCGCGTGCGCCCGCTGCCCGACAACGCCGTGGTGCGCATCGGCGTGCCCGGCGGGGGCGGGCAATGAGCGCGGACCTCGCCCGCCACGCGGTGGCCGACGCCGCGCGGCCCGACCGCAAGCCCCTGCTGTGCTTCACGCGCGACGCGGAGACGGAGCGCGCGGTGCGCGACGGCCTGGCCGCCGTCGCCACCCCGGGCATGGAGTTCCTGCGCGGCGACCTGCCCGCCGCCATCGCCCACCTGCGCGAGGCGCCGACGCCGCTGACCCTGATCGTGGACGCGACCGGCGACCCGCAGCCCCTGGTGCGGCTGGAGGACCTGTCGGCGGTGGTGGAGCCCGACGTGCGCGTGCTGGTGATCGGCGAGCGGCAGGACCTGGGCTTCTACCGCCACCTCACCCGCGGGCTGGGGGTGCTGGACTACCTCTACGGCCCGGTCACGGCGGCGATGGTGGCGGAGAACTTCGCGCCCATCCTGGCCCCGCGCACGGAGGGCGTGCAGCGCGCGCGCGGCGGGCGGCTGATCGCGGTGACCGGCGCCAGCGGGGGTGCCGGCGCCTCCACCGTGGCCACCGCGCTGGCCTGGCACCTGGCGCACGCCGCCTTCCGCCACACCATGCTGCTGGACGCCGATTTGCAGCGCGGCGCCGTGCCGCTGCTGCTGGGGCTGCCGCCCACCTCCGGTCTGCGCGCCGCGCTCGACGCGCCGGAGCGGGTGGACGAGCTGTGGGTGGAGCGCGCCGCCCAATCCGTGTCCGACCGCCTTCACGTGCTGGCCGCCGAGGAGCCGCTGGACGCCGTGCTGCCGCAGCGCGAGGGCGTGTGCGGCCCGCTGCTGGAGGTGCTGCGCCGCCGCTACTCCTTCGTGGTGGCCGACGCGCCCTTCGGCGCCGGGCCGGTGGCGCGCGAGCTGGCGCGGCTGTCCCACCAGCGTGTGCTGGTGCTGGAGCCGACGCTGGCCGGGCTGCGCGACGCGCTGCGGATGATGCAGGCCGCGCCCGGCCCGCGCCAGGCGCACCGCCCGCTGCTGGTGCTGAACCGCCCGCAGCGCCGCGGCGCGCCGCTGGGCATGGCGCCCGACGTCGTCCTGCCCGAATCCCCGCGCGTGGCCGAGGCCGCCGTGATGGGCGAGCCGCCGCTGGCGGCGGGCGGGCCCTTCGCGCGCGGCATCGCCGCACTCGCCGCCCTGTCGGCCAACATCCGCGACGAGGCGCCGGCCCGGCGCGGCCTGCTGCGCTGGTGGCGGCGGTGAGCGGCCCCCTGCCCGCCTTCGGCCGCCGCGCGCCGGCCGCCGAGGCGCAGCCTGCCCCGGCCCCAGCGCCCGCCGCCGCGCCGGCGCCCGAGCAGCGCCGCGCCGCCTCGCCCGCGCTGACCGACCTGCGGGCGGCCTGCCTGTCGCGCCTCGATCCGTCGCTGGTCGCCACCATCCCGCAGGAGCGGCTGGGCGCGGAGGTGGAGCGCCTGCTGGCGGAGATCGCCAACGAGAACCGCGTGCAGCTCAACGCGCGCGAGCAGCGGCAGCTGGCGCTGGAGCTGGTGGACGACATGCTGGGCCTGGGCCCGCTGGAGCCGCTGCTGGACGACGACACCATCACCGACATCATGGTGAACGGCCCTGCACGCGTCTTCGTGGAGCAGCGCGGCAGGCTCTCGCTCTCGCCCGTGCGATTCCGCGATTCGGCGCACCTGGTCAACATCTCCCAGCGCATCGCGGCTTCCGTGGGGCGGCGGGTGGACGAGTCGAGCCCCATGGTGGATGCGCGGCTGGCCGACGGATCGCGCATCAACATCATCTTCCCGCCCATCGCGCTCGACGGGCCGTGCCTGTCCATCCGCAAGTTCGCGCGCCGGCAGATCGACTTCGACGCGCTGGTGGGCTTCGGCTCCATGTCGCGCCCCATCGCGCGCGTGCTGGAGGTGGCGTCGCGCTGCCGGCTGAACGTGCTCGTCTCGGGCGGCACGGGCTCGGGCAAGACGACGCTGATGAACGCGATGAGCCGGCTGATCGACCCGTCCGAGCGCATCGTGACGGTGGAGGACGCGGCCGAGCTGCAGCTCCAGCAGCCCCACGTGGTGCGGCTGGAGACGCGGCCGCCCAGCCTGGAGGGCAAGGGCGAGGTGACGCAGCGCGACCTGGTGCGCAACGCGCTGCGCATGCGCCCCGACCGCATCGTGCTGGGCGAGTGCCGCGGCGCGGAGGCCTTCGACATGCTCCAGGCCATGAACACGGGCCATGACGGCTCGATGAGCACCATCCACGCCAACACCTCGCGCGATGCGCTGGTGCGGGTGGAAAACATGGTGATGATGGGCGCCTTCGGCCTGCCCACGCGCGCGATCCGCACGCAGATCGCCTCGGCCATCGACCTCATCGTGCAGGTGGAGCGCCAGCGCGACGGCGTGCGCCGCGTGGTGCAGGTGACGGAGCTGGTGGGGCTGGAGGGCGAGGTCTTCTCCCTGCACGACATCTTCCTGCTGGAGCACGAGGGCGAGGGCGCGGAGGGGGAGGCGCTGCGCGTGCGCTGGCGGGCCAGCCGCGCGCGCCCGGCCTTCGGCGAGCGCCTGGCCTATTTCGGCCAGGACCGCGCCTGGGCCGCGGCGCTGGAGGACGCATGATCGCGGCCTTCCTCGCGCTCGCCGCCGCGGCGATCGGCCTCGCCGCCTGGGGTCTTTCGGCGCTGGGGCGGCGGGAGCGGGCCGCGGCGCGCATCGCCGCCGCGCTGGGGCCGTGGAAGGCGGCCGTGCCGCTGGCCGCGGCGCCGCGCGGGGGATGGCGGCTGTCGGCTGCGGCGCCGCTGGCGCGCATCGGCCGGCTGCTGGGGATGCGCCCGGAACGGATGGCGGAATACCGGCCGCGCTGGTGGCTGGTGCTGCTGGCGGGCTTCGCGGCGGCCTGGGTTGCGTCGGGCTTCATCGCTTCCGTGCTGCAAGACGGCCTGGGCTGGCCGCTGCTGGCGGGGCTCGCCGTGCTGCTGCCGCGCATGGCCTTCGCGGCGATGCACCAGGCACGGATGGAGGCGCTGCTGCGCCAGTTTCCCGACGCGCTGGGCCAGGTGACGCGCGCGGTGCGCGTGGGCCTGCCCGTGGTGGTCGCCATCCGCGGCGTGGCGGAGGAGGCGCCCGAGCCCACGCGCGCCGAGTTCCGCGCCGTGTCCGACCGCCTGGTGGTCGGCGTGCCGCTGGACGAGGCGCTGCTGGAAACGGCGATGCGCACCGGCCTGCCCGAATACCGCTTCTTCGCCACCGCGCTGGCGCTCCAGGCGCGCACCGGCGGCGGGCTGTCGGAGACGCTGGAGAACCTGGCCGAGGTGATCCGCCGGCGCCTCGCGCTGCGCCAGCGCGGTTACGCGTTGGCGGCGGAGGCGCGGACGAGCGCCGCCATCCTCGCCGCCATCCCCTTCGTGACGGGGGCGGCGCTGATCCTGCTCAACCCGGTCTACGGCACCGTGCTCTTCGCGACCGAGGAAGGGCGCGTGGCGCTGGCGCTGGCGGCGACGCTGCTGGCGACGGGGCTGCTGACGATGCGCCACCTGATCCGCTCGGCGCTGGGATGAGCGCGCCGCTGCTCCTCCTGCCGCCGCTCGCGCTGCTGCTGGCGCTGGCCTGCGCGCTGCTGGCCCGCGTGGCGGCGAGGGAGCGCCGGCTGGCCGGGCGGCTGGGCGCGCTGCGCCGCCGCGCCGGCGCGCCGGACCTGCCGCCGGCCACCCTGCGGGACCGGCTGCTGGGCGCCCTGCGCCGCCTCGGCCGGCTGCTGACGGAGGGGGTGCTGGGCGCGCGCACGGTGGCCGAGCTGCAATCCACCCTGGGCGGCGCCGGCTTCCATGGCGAGGGGGCGCTGGCCGCCTTCGCGGGCGCCAAGCTGCTGTGCCTGCTGTGCCTGCCGCTGGCGGCGCTGGGCCTGGGCCTGCTGGCCGGCATCGGCGGGGGCGAGGCGCTGCTGCTGCTGGCGGGTGCGGCCATCCTGGGGCTGCTGCTGCCCGACATGCTGGCGCGGCGCCTGCGCAAGCGCCACCTGCGCGCGCTGGAGCGCGGCCTGCCCGACGCGCTGGACCTGATGGTGATCTGCGCCGAGGCCGGGCTGTCGCTGGAAACCACGGTGGGGCGCGTGGCGGAGGAGATCGCCGCCGCCCACCCGGCCGTGGCCTCCGAATTCGCGCTGTGCGACAGCGAGCTTCGCATCCTGCCCGACCGGCGGCAGGCGCTGGGCAACATGGCCGCGCGCACGGGGCTGGAGACGCTGCGCCGGCTGGCGGTGACGCTGGGCCAGTCGCTGCGCTTCGGCACGCCGCTGGTGCAGGCGCTGCGGACCCTTTCGGCCGAGCTGCGCGCCGAGCAGCTGACGCGCTTCGAGGAGCGCGCCGCCCGCCTACCGGTGCTGATGACCCTGCCGATGATCGGCTTCATCCTGCCCACGCTCATCATCGTCGCCGCCGGCCCCGCGCTGATCGAGGTGATGAAGCTGTGGCGATGAGGAGGGACCGCAGGGGGGCCACGGTGGTGGAGCACGCGGTGGTGCTGCCGCTGTTCCTGTTCCTGGTGCTGAGCGTGCTGGAGGGGGCGTGGCAGGTCGCCACCGCCTTCGCGCTGGACCATGGCGCGCGGCGCGCGGCGCGCTGGGCCACGCTGGGCGCGCCCTCGCCGCGGGGGGGCACGCCGGAGGACTTCGTGGCGCACACGGTGCTGACGGCGACGGGGATGCCGCTGGACATGTCGCGCCTGTCGGTCACGGCCACCGCCTACGGCTCCTACGGCGCGCTCGCCGCGGGCAGCGGGGCGAAGGCCGGGCTGGGCGGGCCGAACGACGTGGTGGCGCTGGCCGTGTCCTACGAGAGCCGCTTCGTCACGCCGCTGATGCGCGCGGTGGTGCCGCGCGCCTCCGTCACGCTCCGCAGCGTCGTCGTGGTGCAGAATGAACCCTATCCTGCGCCGTGACCGCCGCGGCATCGCGGCGGTGGAGTTCGCGCTGCTGCTGCCGGTGATCCTCCTGCTGCTGGTCGGCATGGCGGAGGCGGCGGCGCACCTGCGCGCCTGGTACCGGCTGGAGCAGGCGGCGACCGCCACGGCCGGCGCCGCCGCGCGGGCCGAGGCGCTCTCGCGCGATGCCGTGGCCGGGCTGTTCGAGGTGGCGAAGGCCAGCGCCACGCCCTTCGTCGCCTGGACCGGGCCGGGGGACACGGTGCGGGCGCGCACCATCGTCTCCGTGGTGTCCAACCCCGGCACGGGCAACGTGCTGAGCTGGAGCTGCGCGCGGGGTGCGGCGGACCCCGCGGGGGCGGTGGCCACCACGGCGGCGCTGCCCGCGGGCTTCGTCGTTCCCCAAGGGCAGTCGGTGGTGGTGGTGGAGGTGGTGAACGCCACCGCGCCCTGGCGCATCCTGGCCTCGCCCGCCTTCCTGGGCACCGTGGGGCCGCCGCGCATCCGCACCTTCGCCGTGGCGCGCCCGCGCGCGGCGGAGCTGTCCACCCTGTCCGGCGGCTGCCCGTGAGCGCGCGGCGCGGCTCCATCTCCGTCATGGCGGCGCTGCTGGCGGTGCCGCTGGTCTTCGCGGCCGGGCTGGCGGCGGATGCGGCGCGGGCCTGGACGCTGCAATCGCGCCTGTCGTCGGCGCTGGATGCCGCGGCGCTCGCCATGGCGCGCAACGTGGGCCGCCCGCAGGCGGAGCGCGACGCGGAAGCGGCGGGCATGTTCTGGGCCAACTTCACCCCGCCCGGCACCACCTCCGCCGCCGCGGCGATCGGTGGGCGGCGGCCGGGCTTCATGGGCTCGCAGGCGGTCTTCGCGCCGCCGCGGCAGGTGGCGGAGGGCACGGTGGAGGTGTCCGCCAGCGCCACCATCCCCGCCACGCTGACCCGCGTGCTGGGCTGGCGCGACCTGACGGCCCGCGCCAGCGCCCAGGCGCGGCGCGCCGATCTGGGGCTGGAGGTGGCGCTGGTGCTCGACGTCACCGGCTCCATGGACACCAACTGCCCCAAGCCCGGCAACCGGGCGGAGGGGAATTGCCGCTTCACCCCCGTGCCGCGCCTGCCCAACCAGGCGCTGGCGGGCAACGGCAACAACCTCAACCTGCTGCGGCTGGCGGCGGCCGACCTGGTGCACGTGCTGTTCGGCAACCGCGAGACGGTGCCGAACCTGTGGCTCTCCGTGGTGCCCTTCACCACCACCATCAACCTCGGCCCCAACCGGCGAGGGTGGCTGACGCGCGAGGCCGACGCGACGCTGGACGGCGACTTCCACCCCACCCGCTGGCGGGGCTGCGTGGAGGCGCGGGTGGGCTATCCCGGCGCGCCGGCGGATGGCGACACGCTGGACACGCCCCCTTCGGAGGCCCCGTTCCGCCCCTTCCTCAACCGCTCCACGCTGGGGCACTACACGCTGAACACCCAGCCGGTGGCGGGCGACAACGACTGGGCGCCGCGGCTGTGGACCACCGGCACGACGGGGCAGAACGCCATCACCGAGGGGCAGGGGCTGTACCGGGGCGACCACCAGGTGGGGCCGAACGTGGGCTGCCCCCAGGCGCCGGTGCTGCCGCTCACCGCCTCGCGCACCGCGCTGCTGAACGCGATCGAGGCGCTGCGGCCCTCCTTCCGCGGCGGCACCATGTCACATATCGGGCTGCTGGGCGGCTGGTTCACCCTATCGCCGCGCTGGCGGGCGGATTGGGCGCTGGGGCCGCCGCCCCCTGGCCAGGCGAGCGCTTTGCCGCTTGACTACAACGCACGGTTGATGCGCAAGGCCATCGTGATGATGACGGACGGCGACAACACCTGGAACGACGCCAACACCGGCCTGCCGGGCGCCTGCTCGGCCACGGCGGTGGACGCGCGCTCCTTCCCCACCGCCGCGGCCGCCGAGCCGCCGCCGGGGCCGGCGCAGCAGGTGCATCCCATCCCCTGCCCGCCCTCCTCGCAGATGGGCAGCGTGCAGCTGCGGGCGGGTGCGGCGCCGATCTCGGGCAACAGCGACTACACCGGCTACGGGCGCCGGCGGGAGAACCGCGTGACGGTCAGCGAACTCAACGCCCGAACCTCCGCGCTGTGCACGCGGCTGAAGGCGCAGGGCATCCAGATCTACACGGTGGTGCTCTCGCCCGGGGGCAGCGTGGGCGCGGCCACCCAGGCGGTGTACCAGGCCTGCGCCACGGTGCCGGGGAACCACTTCCTCGTCTCGCAGCCCGACCAGCTGCGCGGGGCCTTCCAGCAGATCGGCCGGCAGCTCGCCAACCTCAGGCTCGTCCAGTGAGGGCGGCGCTGCTTCTGCTGCTGCTGCTGGCCGCCTGCGGGGGGGACGGGGCGCCGCGGCTGTCGCTGGACGGGCGGCTGCGCCTGGCCGACGCGGTGGCGGGGCCGGAGGCCGCGGCGGATGCCCGCCTCCAGGTCCTCCAGGCCGAGCCGGGGGCGATGCGCGACCCCGCCCTGCTGGCGCGCATCGCCGCCGAGGCCGAGCGCGCCGGGCGCTGGCCCGAGGCGATGGCCGCCCAGCGCGCCCTGCTGGCGCATGAGGGGCCAAGCGAGCGGCGCCTGGTCGCCATCGGCCGCATCCTGCTGCGGCAGGAGGATGCCGAGGGCGCGGCCGCCGCCTTCGCGCAGGCCGCCGCCATCGCGCCCCGTTCCGTCGCCGCGCTGGCCGGGCTGGGGCTGGCGCACGACCTGCGGCGCGACCGCGCGGCGGCGCAGGAGGCGTATCGCCGGGCGCTGGCGGTGATGCCGGCGAACTGGCCGGTGCGCTCCAACCTCGCCGTCTCGCTCGTCGCCTCCGGCCGGCATGGGGAGGCGCAGGCGGCGCTGGCGGATGCGGAATGGAGCGCGGAGGCGCCCACCTACGCCCGCCACAACCTTGCCATGGCCTTCGCGGCCGAGGGGCAGGCGGAGCGCGCGGTGCGCGTGCTGCGGGCGGAGATGGGGCCGGTGGAGGCGCAGGCCCTGGCCGAGGAACTGGGCGCCTTCGCGCGCGCGCTGCAGCCCTGATGCGCGCGGCGCTGGCCGTGGCGCTGGTGGCCGCGGGGCCTGCCGCGGCGCAGGGCTTGCGGACGGAGATCCTGCTCGACGCCGCACCCGCCGCGGTGGAGGCCGAGGCGCAGGGGCGCGGCGTGCTGCTGCGCTTCCCGGGCGGCATCGCGCCGGCGGATGCCGCGGCCCTGGCCCGCGCCGCGCAGGCCGGCGGGTCCGCGCTGCTGGCCGGCATCACGCTGGAGCATGATTCGGCGCGGCTGCGCCTGTCCCGCCCCGCCGCGGCGCGGCTGGAGGCGCGGGCCGGCGGCACGGTGCTGGTGATCGAGCCCGCCTCCGCCGGCTGGGTGGCCGAGCGCTTCGCGGCGGCCGAGCGCCTGTCCGCCCTCATGGCCGCGGAGGTGGCGGAGGCGCGCCGCCGCTTCGAGGCGCTGCGCGCGGACGCCCCGCCGCCGCCCGAGCGCCGGCCCTTCGCCCTGCCCGGCCCGGCGGAACCGGTGGCGGTGCCGCCGCTGGCGCTGGCCTATCGCCGCGCGCTGTCCGTGGATGCCGGGGCGGAACCGGCGCTGGACGGCACGGCGCTGGAGGCGCGCGGCTTCCTGGCCGGCGGGCCGGGGGCGGCGATGGCGTCGGCCCTGCTGCGCGGCGCCGCCGAGCCCCTGCCCGGCTGGCGGCTGGCGGTGGCGGCGGAGGGGCGGCACCTGGACCGGCCCTCGCGCCAGGCGGCGCGGGGCGAGTTTTCCGTGTCCCGCACTTGGTCGGAGGCGTCGGCGACGCGGGTCACGCTGCTGGGCGGGCCGGGCGCGGCCGGTGCGGGGCTGGAGCACGCGCAGCGGCTGGGCCCCGTCGCGCTGCGCCTGGGCGGGGCGTGGAACGCGCCCTGGTGGGACACGGCCGCCGCCTTCCGGCGCGACGCGGTGCGCGACGGCGCGGAGGCGGCGCTGGAATGGGCCGGGCCGGCCGGGGTTTCGGCGCGGCTGGGCGGCGGCTGGGCGCGCTACGGCCTGGCGGGCGGCGCCACGGCGGGCGAGGGCGCGGTGCTGCGCGCCGCCCTGGCCTGGGCGCCCGCGGTGGCGTGGCCCGGCGGCGTGCAGCCGCGGTTGGAGTACCGGCTGGACGGCGAGTACCTGGATCGCGCCTCGGCGCTGATCGAGTCGCGGCGGCGGGAGGTGCACCTGCTCCAGGCGGGGCTGGGCGGGACCATCGGCCCCCTGCGGGCGGAAGGCGCGGCGGGCTGGGCCTGGGACCGGTTCGGCGGCTCCGGCCCCGTCGCCTCGGCGCGGCTGTCCGCCGGCGGGGCGGGGCCGTGGCGGGTGGGGCTGGAGGCGGGGGTGGCGCCCTCGCTGGCCGCATCCGCCCGGCCGGTGTGGCGTGGCGGCGGCTTCCTGGCGTGGCGCTTCGGGCCGTGACGCGGCGCTGGGCGCTGGCGCTGCTGCTGCTCGCCCTGCCCGCGCGGGCGGACGAGGCGCTGTGCGAGGCCGCCATCGCCGCGGAGGAGGCGCGGGGCCAGGTGCCGCCGGGCCTGCTGGCGGCGATCGGCGCGGTTGAAAGCGGGCGATGGAGTGCGGCGCTGCGGCGCGTGGCGCCCTGGCCCTGGGCGCTGAACGTCAACGGCAGCGGCGCCCTGCTTCCCAGCCGGGCGGCGGCGGAGGCGATGCTGCGCGGCGCGCTCGCCGCCGGCCAGCGCTCGGTGGATGTGGGGTGCATGCAGGTGAACCTGCGCCACCACCCGCACGCCTTCCCCGCGCCGGAGGAGGGCCTGGACCCGCGCGCCAACGTCGCCTACGCCGCACGCTTCCTGCTGGCGCTGCGCGAGCGGCACGGGGACTGGATGGTGGCGGCCGCGCACTACCATTCCGCCACGCCCGAGCGCGGCGCGGCCTATGCCCAGCGCGTGGCGCGCTTCTGGGCCGGCGGGGACGCGCCCGCCCACGCGCCCGTGGCGCGGGTGGCGGCGGTGGCGGTCATCACCCCCGCCGCGGCCCCCGCGGGCGCGCCGCGGATGATGGTGGTGACGATGGGGCGGCGCTGAGCCGCCCTGGAACATGATCCGCAAACGCGGATCATGTTCCAGCCTTCGCTGAGAGGACGATTCACCGCCTTGATGATCCCATCGAAGCGGATCGTGCCCTACACCGCCGCCAGCAGCGCGTCGCACACCCGGTCCACCTGCCCATCCGACAGGTAGGGGTGCATGGGCAGGGACATCACCTGCCCGGCCAGCGCCTCGCTCACCGGCAGGGGCGCGGCGGCTTCGCCATGGGCGGCGCGATAGGCCGGCTGGTGGTGCAGCGGCTTGGGGTAGTACACCGCGCTGGGGATGCCGGCGGCCTTCAGCGCCTCCTGCGCCGCCGCGCGCTGTTCCGGCCCGGCGAGGCGGATGGTGAACAGGCCCCAGGCGCTGTCCATGCCCGGGTCCACGCGCTGCAGGCCGACGCGCCCGGACAGGCGCTCCAGGTAGCGCTGGGCCACCCGCGCGCGGTCGGCCAGCTCCTGCGGGAACAGCGCCATCTTGCACAGCAGGATGGCGGCCTGGACGGTGTCGAGGCGCCCGTTCATGCCGGTCCGCAGCACCTCGTAGCGGTGCCCGCCCTCGCCATGGGTGCGGAGGCTGCGGTAAAGCTCCGCGCGATCGGCGTCGTCGGTCAGCAGCGCGCCGCCGTCGCCATAGGCCCCGAGCGTCTTGGTGGGGTAGAAGGACAGCGCCGCCGCCCCGCCCCAGCGCCCCAGCCGCCGGCCGTGCAGCGCGGCGCCGAAGGCCTGGGCGGCGTCGTCCAGGGCGAACATGCCCTCGCGGGCGCAGATCGCCTCGATGGCGGGCCAGTCGGCGGGCATCCCGAACAGGTCCACGCCCACCACGGCGCGCGGGCGCAGCCGCCCTTGGGCCTTCACCGCGGCGATGCGCGCCTCCAGGTCGGGCAGGGAGATGTTGAAGGTCTCGGGGTCCACGTCCACGAAGACGGGGGTGGCGCCCAGCACCAGCGGCACCTCGGCGGTGGCGGTGTAGGTGAAGGCGGGCAGGAACACGGCGTCGCCGCGGCCGATGCCCTCGGCCATCATGGCGATCTGCAGCGCGTCCGTGCCGGAGGAGACGCCCACCGCGTGGGCGCAGCCGGCGAAGCTGGCCAGCGCCGCCTCGAACTCGGCGACCTCGGGGCCGTTGATGAAGCGGCCGGAGGACAGGACATGGGCGATGCGGCGGTCGATCTCGGGGCGGATCAGCGCCTGCTGGGCGGCCATGTCGAAGAGGGAGATGCTCATGGCCGCTTCCTCGCGCCCGCGGGCGCCGCGCGCAAGCCCCGCGCGCGTCACGTCCCATGTCCCGCCGTTACGGGGTGCCGATGCGGATGGCGGAGGGGTCGGTCATGTGGTCGAACTCGGGCACCAGCCGGGACAGCTGCGCCAGCGCGGCCGGGCCCTGGCCGGTGCGCGCCAGGGCCGCCACCTCGTCCAGCGCGCGGGCGACCAGGGCGGCGTCGGCCACGCGGGGCGTGGCGACCAGCAGGCCGGGGAACTGGGTGGGGCGCGGCGGCTCCTGGCCGTGGAACATCTCCTCGAACAGCTTCTCGCCGGGGCGCAGGCCGGTGAAGCGGATCTCCACCTCCGCGTCCGGCTTCAGGCCGGCGAGGCGGATCATGCGCCGGGCGAGGTCCACGATCTTCACCGGCTGGCCCATGTCGAGCACGAAGATGCCGCCCTCGGCCAGTTCGGGCGGCGCGTCGGCCCGGGCGGCCACCACGGCGGCCTGGAGGACGAGGCCCACCGCCTCGCGCACCGTCATGAAGTAGCGGCGCATGTCGGGGTGGGTCACGGTCAGCGGCCCGCCGCGCTCCAGCTGGCGGCGGAACAGCGGGACCACCGAGCCGGTGGAGCCCAACACGTTGCCGAAGCGCACGGTGACGCAGCGCATGCCGCCGGCCAGCCGGCCCTGCACGTCCAGCGCCTGGCAGTACATCTCGGCCAGGCGCTTGGAGGCGCCCATGACGGAGGTGGGGTTCACCGCCTTGTCGGTGGAGATGAACACCATCAGCGCGCAGCCCACCGCGCGCGCGGCGTCGGCCACGATGCGGGTGCCGTCCGTGTTGGTCAGCAGGCCTTCCAGCGGGTCGTTCTCGACCATGGGGACGTGCTTCAGGGCGGCGGCGTGGAACACCAGCTCGGGCCGGATCTCCGCCATGAGGCGGGCCATGCGGGGCGCGTCGCGCACGTCCGCCAGCACGGCGCGGCGGGGGACGGCGCCGTGGCGCTCGCTCAGCTCCAGGTCGATCTCGTAGAGGACGTATTCGCCGTGATCCAGCAGCACCAGCTGCGCGGGGCCGAGTGCCGCCACCTGCCGGGCGAGTTCCCCGCCGATGGTGCCGCCCGCGCCGGTGACCAGCACGCGGCGGCCCTGCACGAGGCGGGCCATCCCCTCGCGGTCCAGCGGCACCTGCGGGCGGTCCAGCAGCTCCTCGATGCTCACGGGGCGCAGCTCCATGCGCGGTGCGTCCTCGCCGCCGCGCGCGGCCTGGCCAAGCGCGGTGGGCTGGGGGGCGCGGCGCACGGGCACGCCGTGGCGGTCGGCCGCCTCCATCAGCGCCTCCAGCGCCGGGCCGGACAGGTCGGGCGAGGCCAGCACCAGGGCGGCGGGGAGCTGGCCTTCGCCGCGCAGGGCGTCCAGCACGCCTTCCGCCTCCTCGATCGTGCCCAGGATCGGGTGGCCCTGGATGTTGCGGCCGGCCTGGCGGGAGCGGCGGGCCAGGATGCCCTGCACGCGCAGGCCCGGCGCGCGCTCGCGGCCCAGGGCGCGGATGAACAGGTCCGCCTGGTCCACGCCCCCCACCACCAGCACGGGCTGGGCGTCCGGGTCCGCCTCGCCGCCGCGGCGGAGCGCGCGCAGCCGGCCGGTGAGGCGCGGCAGGGACAGCAGCGCGCCCAGCACCATGGCGTGGATCACCGGGAAGGCGCTGTTGGGCGGCAGCCAGAAATGCAGGATCCGCATGACGGCGTAGAACAGCCCGGCCGAGACGGCGGCCGCGGCCAGCAGCGCCAGCAGGTCGGGCAGGCCGGCGTAGCGCCAGTACTGCTTGGGCAGGCCCAGCACCCAGCCGGTGGCGGCCAGCCCGCCCACGGCCACGGGCAACGCCACGCGCCACCAGCCGGCCATGTCCGGCACGGCGCCGGGGGCGGCGAGCCACAGCGCCAGCGGCAGGGCGAGCGCCGCCAGCACCGCGTCGAGCGACAGGTTGAGGAGGATGCGTGTGGGGGCGGTGCGCGCCATGGGGCGGCTATAGCGCAGGACCGGCCCGTCCGGTATCGCCTCCCGCCAGGGCGCGATGCAGCGCCACCAGGCGCGCCGCTTCCGGCGCCCAGCCCCACTCGCCCTCCGCCGCGCGCCGCCCGGCCGCGCCCAGGGCGGCGCGGCGCGTGGGGTCGGCCAGCGAGCGCACCGCGGCGGCGATTGCGGCAGGGTCCGCCACGTCGGCCAGCACGCCGCAGCCGGTGGCCTGCACGATGCCGGCCACGCCCTCGGCGAAGGCGGGCGCCACCACGGGCAGGCCCGCGGCCATGCCGTCGAACAGCTTGTGCGGCAGGGCCAGGCGGTGGTTCTCCTCGCCGGGCTGGAACAGGATCAGGTTCACGTCGGCCTCCGCGGCCGCGCGCCCCAGCGCGGCGTCGGCCGGCATCCAGCCGGTGCATTCCACCCGCGCCGAAAGGCCGAGGCGCCTGGCCTCGGCGTGGAAATCCGCCTCGCTGCCGTCGGTGAAGCGGCCGATCACCAGCAGGCGCGTCCCCGCCTCCAGCAACGCCAGCGCGGCGAGGAGCTGCGGCCAGCCGCGCGCGCGCCCGATGGCGCCCAGGTGCAGCAGGGTCAGCGGGCCAGGGCGGTGGAGGCGCGGCGTGAGCCCCGGCGGCACGCGGGCGTGGTTGCGCGCGAGCACGCGGCGCGCGCCGGGGAAGTCCGCCGCCAGCCCCTCCTTGGCCAGCACCACCGCGTCGGCCAGCCGGCCCATGGCGGCGCAGCCCAGGCGGAGCGCGCCGCGCGCCAGGGGACGCAGCGGGCGGGGCAGGCGCGAGTCGAGGCGCGAGGGGTAGTGCTCGTGCACGTCCAGCACCACGCGCGCCCCGGTGCGCCAGCCGGCCAGCAGGGCCACCAGCCAGGCATCCGGCTCGGAGGCGTGGATGGCCGCGGGGCGCAGCGCCACGGCCCGGCGCAGCAGCGCGCCCCAGCGGCGGCGGCGAGGCAGGCCGGGTTGCAGGGTCTCGATGGCGACGCCGTCAAGGACATCGGGCGCGGGCGCGTGCGGCGACAGGTGGCGCATCGCGAAGCCGGCGGCGGCCAGGGCCGCGCCCTCCTTGCGGACCACGCGCATGTCGTCCGGCGGGTGCGCCGCCGAGAGCAGCAGGATCACGCCGCCCGCCGCAGCGGGGCCGCCCCCATCGCGCGCTCGCAGGCCGCCACGAAGCGGGCCGCCAGCACGCGCCGGTCATGCGCGCGCACGGCCAGGGACCGTGCCGCCGCGCCCATCGCCCGGCGGCGCGCCGGGTGCTGCGCGAGGCGGGCCAGCGCGTCGGCCAGGGCCGGGGCGTCGCGCGGGCCGACCGTCTCGCCGCAGCGCCCCTGCTCCAGCATGCGGGCGGCGGCGCCGGGCAGGTTGGACAGCACGGGCAGGCCGGCGGCCAGCAGGTCCATCAGCTTGTTGGGCGCCGTCCATTCGGCGAATTCGGGCACGGGGGCCAGGCACAGCAGCCCCGCCTGGCTGCCGGCGAGCAGCTTGGCCAGCTCGCGCTTGGGCATGGCGGGCAGGAAGGACACGTTGGGCGTGGCGCGCGCCATCAGGCGGGCGCGCTCCGGCCCCTCGCCGGCCAGCACGAGGCGGATGCGCGCCTCGCCGCGCCCGTGCAGCAGGGCGGCGGCGTCCAGCAGCAGGTCAAGCCCGTTGGCCACGCCATGCGCGCCGGCATAGACGGCCAGCACCTCGCCCGGGGCGGCCCCGGGCGGGCGCCAGGGGGCCACCTGCGGGCCGAACAGGTCGAGGTCGCAGCCCTGGCCGATCACCTCCACCTCCCGCGCGCCGCGGGCGCGGGCGAGGTCGGCCATGCCGTCGGACAGCGCCACCGTCACCGCGGCGCGCCGGCAGGCGGCGTCGGCCAGGCGGCCCATCCCCGCCAGCGCCCAGGGCGCGCGCAGGCCGAGTGCGGCGGGGAGCTCCGGCCAGGGGTCGCGCATCTCGAACACGAAGGGCGCGCGGGCGGCCAGCGCCGGCAGCGCCACGGTGAGCGGCGTGGAGGAGGCGACCACCAGGTCCCATGGCTGGCGCGCGATGGGCGTGGCGCGGGCGGCGAAGCGCAGGAAGGCCGCGGCGCGCGCGGGCAGCGCCATCGCGCCGGCATAGGGGATGTCCAGCTCGACCACGCGGAAATTGGCCACCTGGCCCTCGCGCCGGCCCTTGTAGAAGGGGCGGTGCAGGCCGCTCTCGGCGGCCTCGTGCCGGCCGGTGAGCACGGTAACGGCGTGGCCGGCGGCGGCCAGGGCGCGGGCCTGGGCGAAGGCGCGCGTCGCCGTGCGCCCCTCGGGGGTGGAGAAGTGCTGGTGCAAATAGAGGATGCGGCTCATGCCCCGCAGGCCAGGATGGCGGCGATCACGCGGTCGGCATCCGCGCCGGTCATGGCGCTGCCGGAGGGCAGGCACAGGCCGCGCGCGAAGATGCCGGTGGCGACCGCCCCGCCCGCGAAGGGGGCGTGGCGGAAGGCGGGCTGCAGGTGCATGGGCTTCCAGGCCGGGCGGCTCTCGATGCCCTCCGTGGCGAGCGCGAGGCGCAGCGTCTCGCGGTCCGGCCCGTCGCTCAGCAGCACGGACAGCCAGCGCGAGGAGCGCGCCCATTCCGGCTCGCCCTGCCAGCCGAAGCCGGGCAGGCCCTCGCGGTAGCGGCCGAACAGGCGCCGGCGGGCGGCCACCCGCGCCTCCAGCGCCGGCAGCTGGGCGAGGCCGACGGCGGCGAGCACCGCGCTCATCACCAGGTTGGCGCCGGTCTCGGCGTGCTCGTAATGGGCGGCGGCCTCGCGTGCCTGGGTGGCCAGGTGGCGGGCGCGGGCGATCAGGGCGGGATCGTCGGACAGCAGCGCGCCGCCGCCGCCGGCGGTGACGATCTTGTTGCCGTTGAAGGAGGCGACGGAAAGCCGCGCCCCCTGCCCGGCCGGCCGGCCGTGCTGCCGGGCGCCCAGCGCGCAGGCGCTGTCGGAGACGAGCGGCACGCCCCAGGCGTCGCAGGCGCGGCGCAGGGCGGGGATGTCGGCCGGCTGGCCGTAGAGGTCCACCGAGACGACGCAGCGCGGCAGCCGCCCGCGCCGCGCGGCGGCCGTCAGCTCCGCGGCCAGCAAGGCGGGGTCCAGCGTCCAGGAAACGGGGTCCACGTCGAGGAAGCGGGGGGTGGCGCCCATCTCCACGGCGGGCGCGATGGTCGCGATGAAGGTGAGCGTGCTGGTCCAGACCTCGTCGCCCGGGGCCACGCCCAGCACGCGGTAGGCCAGGGAGAGGGCGGCGGTGGCCGAGGTGGTGGCCAGCACGTGCGGCGCGCCGGCGATGCGGCCAAGCTCGGCCTCGAAGCGGGCCAGGGTGGGGCCGGCGGGGGCGAGCCACCCGCTGTCGAGCAGGTCCTGGAAGGCGCCGGCCTCCGCCCCTGTCAGCAAGGGCGGCGACAGCAGCAGGGGGCCGGGCGGGCGAGATGCCCGGCGGAAGGGAAGGATGGCGGCGCTGGCGGCAGGAACCATCGGGAGGTCAACCTTTGGTTAACCTCGCCGCTTTACACCTTGCTGACGAATGAATGCAAGCAGGGCGTGTAATCCCTGCCGTCATTCAACCTCAGGCGGTGCCGCTCGCCGGCTGCTGGCGGCGGCTCTGCCACAGCTGCACGAAGTCGATGGGGTTGAGCAGCACGGGCGGGAACCCGCCCTCGCGCGTCACGTCCGCCAGGATGTTGCGGGCGAAGGGGAAGAGCAGGCGCGGGCATTCCACCAGCAGCACCGGCTCCAGGTGTTCCTGCGGCACGTTCACGGTGAAGATGCCGCAATAGGTCAGCTCGGCGATGAAGCAGGGGGTGCCGTCGGTGGTCTTGGCGTCGGCGCGCACGACGAGCGCGACCTCGAAGACGTTCTCGCCTTCCTTCACCGGGCGGGCCTGGACGTCGAGCGCCAGGTCGATCCGCGGCTGCTCGCGCAGCGTGGCGAAGATGCCCGGCGCGCCCGGGACCTCGAAGGAGAGGTCCTTGGTGAACTGGATGTTGAGCACCAGCGGCGGCTGCGCCTGCGCGTCGGGGCTCTGCGGGGGGAGGGTGATCGCGTCGGACATGGGGCGCTGCCCTACCATGCGCGCCGCGGGGCTTCCATCCCCACCCCTGCCCTCACTAACCTTGCGCCATGCCCCTGTCGCCCCCCGCCCCCCGAGAGCTGCACCACCTGCGCGACATCGCCCTGCGCGGCTTCCTGCGCGAGGACGGGCTGGTGGACATCGAGGCCCACCTCACTGACACCAAGACCTACGGCTTCCCCTCCGACTACCGCGGCCAGGTGAACCCGGGCGAGGCGCTGCACGGCATGTGGGTGCGCATGACGGTCAGCCAGGAGCTGGTGATCACCGCCTGCGAGGCGGTGACCGACTTCTCCCCCTTCGAGACCTGCCCGGGGGCCACGCCCAACTTCGCCAAGCTCGCCGGGCTCTCCATCGGCCCGGGCTTCAACCGCGCGGTGAACGAGGTGGTGGGCGGCATCAAGGGCTGCACCCACCTGCGCGAGGTGCTGGCGCAGATGGCCACCGTGGCCTTCCAGACCCTGTGGCCGATCCGCTTCCGGCGCCAGCAGGAGCAGCGCAGCGCCGAGGCGTCGGGGGCGCCGCGCAAGCGCCCGGCCCTGCTGGGCACCTGCCACGCCTACGACCCCGACGGGCCGGTGGTGGCGCGCAAATGGCCGGAATGGGCGGGCAAGGGCGGCGAAGGCGGCTGAGGGCGATGGCGCCCATCGGGGGCGCCGATTTGCCAGGGACGATGCGCGGCCGGCATGATCCGGTTCCAGTCAAGGACCCCACCCGCATGCGCGCTTCCCCGTTTGCCGTGTTCGCCGCCGGCTTCGTTGCCGGGGGCATCGTCCTGGGCGGCGTCGTCGCCCATGCGCGCATCGTCACGCTCAACGCCGCCATCGCGGGCGTGCTGCCCAATTCCGAGGGCAGCCTGTTCTGCGTCACCGCCGGCTCGGTCCTGCGACCGATCCAGGGCGTGACGCGCTTCACCAGCGTCACCGCGCCCGGCGGCGTGTCCAACGGCGTCACCATGCGCTGCCCGGCCTGACGTCCGGAGGCGCTGCCCGGCCTGACGGCCGGAGGCGTTGCCCGGCCTGGACGGTCCCGGTCAGGCCACCTCGTCCGGGGCGCGCAGCGTCAGGGCCAGGGCGTGCATGCCGGCGGCGAACTCGTCGGCCAGCGCGTCGTGCACGGCGCGCGAGCGCGACACCCGGTTCATGCCCGCGAAGGCGGGGCTGACCAGCACCACGCCGTAATGCGTCTCCCCCTCCGGGCGCGCCCCGGCGTGGCCGGCGTGGCGGTGGCTGTCGTCCACCACCTCCAGCCGCCTGGGGGCGAAGCGGGTGGCGAGGGCGGCACGGATGCGTTCGGCGCGGTTGGGCATGCCATGCAGAATCGGCCCGCCCGGCGTCGTTGCCAAGCCCCGCCCCCCCGGCCATATCGTCCCGATGGCCCGAAGGAGCACGTTCCAGTCCCAGCGCGACCCCAGCCTGCCCCCCCAGCGCTGCGAGGCGCCCGGCTGCGCGGCGCTGGGCGAGTTCCGCGCGCCGAAGGACCGCGGGCTGAACAGCTACCTCTGGTTCTGCCTGGAGCACGTGCGCGCCTACAACGCGGGCTGGGACTTCTACAAAGGCATGCCGGCGGCCGACATCGAGGCGGGCATCCGCCACGACACCGGCTGGGGCCGGCCCACCTGGCCGCTGGGCCGGCTGGGCGCCAGCATCGACCTGGACAAGCTGGGCGACCCCTTCGGCATCCTGCGCGACGCCGCCCCCCGCCGCCCCGCCGCCCCCCGCCGCGCCGAGGCGCCGCCCGAGCTGCGCGCCGCACTGGGCGTGCTGGAGCTGGAATGGCCGGTGGAGGCGCCCACCCTGAAGGCCCGCTACAAGGAGCTGGCCAAGCGCCACCACCCCGATGCCAACCGCGGCGACAAGCGCGCCGAGGAGCGGTTCAAGGACATCAGCCGCGCCTACGCCCTGCTGCGCGCGCGGCTGGGGGCCGAGGCGCGGCCGGCCGCGGGATGAGGCGCGCTGTCTGGCGCATCCATTCCCCCTGCCTTAGACTTCACACGTAAGCGAGCGAAGCGGACACCCGATGAACACCATGGCGAAACCGGCCGACATCCAGCCGACCAGCGCGATCTCCCTCCCCGACACCACGGTCAGCGCGCGCGACGCCTTCGGCCTGGACGTGGACATGCAGGTGCCGGCCTTCTCCATCCGCACGGAGCACGTGCCGGAGGTGGACCATTCCTACCGCTTCGACCGCGACACCACGCTCGCCATCATCGCGGGCTTCGCGCACAACCGGCGCGTCATGGTCCAGGGCTACCACGGCACGGGCAAGAGCACGCATATCGAGCAGGTGGCCGCGCGGCTCAACTGGCCCTGCATCCGCGTCAACCTCGACAGCCACATCAGCCGCATCGACCTGATCGGCAAGGACGCCATCGTCCTCAAGGACGGCAAGCAGGTGACGGAGTTCCGCGAGGGCATCCTGCCCTGGGCGTTGCAGCATCCCTGCGCCCTGGTGTTCGACGAGTACGACGCGGGCCGGCCGGACGTGATGTTCGTGATCCAGCGCGTGCTGGAGGTCGAGGGCAAGCTGACGCTGCTGGACCAGAACAAGGTGATCCGCCCGCACCCGATGTTCCGCCTCTTCGCCACCGCCAACACGGTGGGCCTTGGCGACACGACGGGACTGTATCACGGCACGCAGCAGATCAACCAGGGCCAGATGGACCGCTGGAACATCGTCTGCACGCTCAACTACCTGCCCCACGCGCAGGAGACGGAGATCGTGCTCGCCAAGATGGGCGCGACCGGCGACAAGGCGATGACCAAGCAGGTGCAGGCGATGGTGGCGCTGGCCGACCTGACGCGCGCGGGCTTCATCGCGGGCGACATCAGCACGGTCATGAGCCCGCGCACGGTCATCACCTGGGCCGACAACGCGCGCATCTTCGGCGACATCGGCTTCGCCTTCCGCCTCACCTTCCTCAACAAGTGCGACGAGGCGGAGCGCGCGACGGTGGCCGAGTACTACCAGCGCTGCTTCAACCAGGAGATCGAGACGGGGCTGTACAAGAAGGCGGGGTGAGGGCGATGAGCGAGGGCCAGGAGAACGTCGCGCAGCACACGCTGGCGCTGCTGCGGCGCATGGACACCAAGCTGGACGACGTGCTGCTGCGGCTGTCCATGCCGGAGCGTCGCGGCGCGCCCAAGGGCGAGGAGATGACGCTGGACCGCCTTTCCGTCGTAGAGCTGCGCCAGCGCATCGAGCGGATCGAGCGGCGCCTCGACCTTGCCGGGTGACGGCATGACCAAGCCCGACCTCACCCGCCAGGAAGAGTTCAAGCGCGCCACCGCGGGCGCCATCCGCGCCATCGCGCAGGTGCCCGAGGTGCAGGTGGCCTACCAGCCCGGCCCCGCGGGCGTTTCCGGCAAGCGCGCGCGCCTGCCGCTTCCCACCCGCGCCCTGCCCCCGGCCGAGATGGCCAGGCTGCGGGGTGCCGCCGACGCCGTGGCGCTGAAGCTGCGCCACCACGACGAGGCGACGCACGCAGCCCGCGCGCCCGCGCGGCGCGAGGCGCGCGAGGTGTTCGACGCGCTGGAGGACGTGCGCGTGCAGTCCGTGGGCTCCCGCCACATGGCGGGCGTGGCCGCGAACCTGCGCGCCCGCCTGTCCGACGAGGCGGAGAGCGAAGGCTACGACCGCATGACGCGCAAGGACCAGCTGCCGCTGCACGCGGCCCTGGCCCTGATGGCGCGCGAGCGCATCTCGGGCGAGGCGCCGCCCGCCGCGGCCCAGCGCGTGCTGGGGATGTGGCGCGACACGCTGGACCTGAACGCCGAGGCGGCGATGGAGGAGCTGGCCGGCGCCACGGACGACCAGGCCGCCTTCGCCCGCGCCGCCCGCAAGCTGCTGACCGCGCTCGACCTCGCGGAAGCGGAGGCCGAGAGCGAGGCCGACCAGGACGAGAGCGGCGAGGAGGGCGGCGAGGACAGCGCCCAGGACCAGCAGGCCAGCGCCGGCGAGGCGCAGTCGCAGGACCAGGAATCCATGCAGGGCGCCGAGCCCGAGACCATGGAGGGCGACGCCGCCGACGAGGAGGCGCAGGATTCCGAGGAGGAGGGCGCCGCGGCCGAGGGCGACGAGAAGCCCGGCGGCCCGCAGGCGCGCAAGGAGGTCCCGCCCTCCGACGACGCGACCCGCTACCGCGCCTTCGTCAGCCAGTTCGACGAGGTGATCGAGGCGGAGGATCTGTGCGACCCCGACGAGCTGACGCGGCTGCGCCAGCAGCTCGACCAGCAGCTCCAGCACCTCCAGGGCGTCGTCTCCAAGCTGGCGAACCGGTTGCAGCGGCGGCTGATGGCGCAGCAGCAGCGCGCCTGGGAGTTCGACCTGGAGGAAGGGCTGCTGGACGTGGCCCGCCTCACCCGCGTGGTCACCAACCCGATGTACGCGCTGTCCTACAAGCGCGAGCGCGAGGCGGATTTCCGCGACACGGTGGTGACGCTGCTGATCGACAACAGCGGCTCCATGCGCGGGCGGCCGATCACGGTGGCCGCCATGTGCGCCGACATCCTGGCCCGCACGCTGGAGCGCTGCGGGGTGAAGACGGAGATCCTGGGCTTCACCACCCGCGCCTGGAAGGGCGGCCAGTCGCGCGAGCGATGGGTGCAGGAGGGCAAGCCACGCAATCCGGGCCGGCTGAACGACCTGCGCCACATCATCTACAAGGCGGCCGACGCGCCCTGGCGCCGCTCGCGCCGCGCCATGGGGCTGATGCTGCGCGAGGGGCTGCTGAAGGAGAACATCGACGGCGAGGCGCTGGCCTGGGCCTACAAGCGCCTGCTGACGCGCACGGAGCACCGGCGCATCCTCATGGTGATCAGCGACGGCGCGCCGGTGGACGACTCCACGCTGTCGGTGAACCCCGGCAACTACCTGGAGCGGCACCTGCGCGAGCAGATCAAGGAGATCGAGGGGCGCGGGGCGGTGGAGCTGATCGCCATCGGCATCGGCCACGACGTCACCCGCTACTACCGCCGCGCCGTCACCATCGTGGATGCGGAGGAGCTGGGCGGCACCATGATGAAGAAGCTGGCCGAGCTGTTCGACGAGGATGCGGCGGAGGCGTGGCAGCGGGCGGCGGCGGAGCGCGCGCCGGCCATCGTGTAGCGCCGCGGCGCGCCGCCACGCGCCATTCCCCGCGCGCCTGCGGCGCGACGCAACGCGCCGCCGCGGAGCGGGCGCCGGCCATCGTGTAGCCAAGCCCCCCGCGCATCGGCCATCCTGCCGGCAACGAACCGGAGGGGAGGCGCCGATGCGCGATTTCGACGAGACCACCATCACCGACGCGGTGCTCGCCCGCTTCGCCGCCACGCCGGACCCGAGGCTGCGGGAGGTGATGCAGGCGCTGGTGCGCCACCTGCACGGCTTCGTGCGCGAGGTGGAGCCGACGATGGCCGAGTGGGAGGCCGCGATCGCCTTCCTCACCGCCACCGGCCACAAATGCGATGACAAGCGGCAGGAGTTCATCCTGCTCTCCGACACGCTCGGCGTCTCCATGCTGGTGGACGCCATCAACAACCGCCTGCCCGCGGGCGCCACGCCCTCCACGGTGCTGGGCCCCTTCCACGTGCAAGGCGCGGTCGAGAAGCCGCTGGGCGCCACGCTGTCCGGCGCGGCGGGCGAGGCGATGCGGGTGGAGGGCCGCGTCACCAGCGCCGACGGCACGCCGCTGCCGGGCGCGGAGCTGGACATCTGGCACTCGGACGCCGACGGCCTCTACGACGTGCAGCACCACGGCGAGCCGCCGGAGCTGCGCGCCCGCTTCCGCGCGGATGGGGAGGGGCGCTTCCACTTCACCACCATCGCCCCCACCGCCTATCCGGTGCCGACCGACGGCCCGGTGGGGGCGATGCTGGCGGCGACGGGCCGGCACCCGATGCGGCCCGCGCATGTCCACTTCATGATTGCGGCACCCGGCCACCGCCGGCTGGTGACGCACGTCTTCGCGGCCGGCGACCCGTATCTCGACAGCGACGCGGTGTTCGGCGTGAAGGACGCGCTGGTGCGCGAATGGACGCGCGACGCCGATGGCGTGCGCGCGCTGCGCTACGACTTCGCGCTGGCGCCCCTCACCTGACCAGCGCGGTGGACAGCCACGGCACCAGGGCGATGGCGACCAGTGCGGCGCCCATCACGGCCACGAAGGGCATGGCGCCGGCGAAGATCGTCTCGATGCCCACCTTGGGGTCCGCCAGCGTCGCCTTCACCGTGAAGACGCTGATGCCGAAGGGCGGCGTGAGGAGCCCCATCTCGACCGCGATGATGGTGACGATGCCGAAGTGGACCAGGTCGAACCCCATGGCGGTGGCGATGGGCGCGCCGATCGGCACCATGATGAGCAGGATGGAGGTGCTGTCCAGGATCATCCCCATCAGCAGGATGATGACGACGAAGGCCAGCAGGAAGCCGTAGGGGCCGAGGCCAGCCTGCTCCACCGCGTCGCCGATCGCCTGCGGCACGCCGGCCATGGAGAGCATGCGCGAATACAGTCCCGCCGCGATCAGCAGGAACAGGATGGAGGCGGAGACCAGCCCCGTCTCCTTCAGCACGCGCCAGAACTTGCCCCAGCCGAGCTGCCGGCGGGCCAGCGCGATGAGCAGCGCGCCGGCCGCGCCCACCGCGCCCGCCTCGGTGGGCGTGAAGAAGCCGGTGTAGAGGCCGCCCAGGATCAACGCGACGAGCAGCAGGATGGGCACGGCCTTGCCCGCCATCTCGCCCCCCGTCAGCGGGCGCTCGCTGAACATCGGCGGGGGCGTGGCCTGCATGATCCGGTGCGGGAAGAAGCGGGCATAGGTCCAGATCATCACGCCGAAGCCCAGCGCGATGATGACGCCAGGGATGACGCCCGCGATGAACATCGCGCCGATCGAGACCTCGGCCAGCACGCCGTAGACGATCATCAGCAGCGAGGGCGGGATGAGCATGCCCAGGATGGAGGAGCCCGCCACCGTGCCGGCGGCGAAGCGCATGGTGTAGCCGTGGCGCACCATCTCCGGCACCGCGACCTTGGTGAACACCGCGGCCGAGGCGATGGACACGCCGGTGACGGCGGCGAAGACCGCATTCGCGCCCACGGTGGCGATGCCCAGGCCGCCGCGCAGCCGGTGCAGCAGGGCGGCGGCCACCTCGAAGGTGTCGCGGCCCACGTTGGAGATGCTGACCAGCAGCCCCATCAGCACGAACAACGGGATGGTGGCGAAGAGGTAGTCCTGGATTCCGGAATAGGCGGACAGCGCGGTGAAGCGGAAGGCCAGCTCCGGGTTGTCGCGGATCAGCCACACGCCGGCCGCGCCGGTGCCGATCAGCGTGATGCCGATGGGCAGGCCGATGATGATGAGGGCCACCATCACGCCGATCAGCGTGAAGCCCAGGGAAACGTCGTCCATCGTTCAGCGCCTCCCGCGCAGCTCGTGCCAGGTCAGCACCAGGTAGGCGAGGGCGCCGGCCGCGCCGCCCAGCACGATGAGGCCGCGGAACGGCCAGGTGGGCACGGTGAACAGGCCCTGCACGCCGAAGAACTCGCGCAGCGCCATGCTGTTCCACATGCCCGGCCAGGCGGAGACGGCGATGAACGCCATGACGGCCGCGCCGACGAGGCAGAACAGCGCCTCCATCGCGCGGCCCAAGGCGGGGGCGCGGCGGGCGATGCGGTCCAGCAGGAAGTCCGCGCGCGTCATCCGCCGGCCGTGGATGGTGGCGCCGATCTGCAGGAAGACGATGCCCACCACGGAATGGGCCGCGATCTCGGCGACCCCGGTGATGGGGGCGTTGAGGAAGGAACGGCCGATGACGTCGGCGCAGATCAGCAGCATCAGGGCGAAGGTCCAGGCCGTGCCGATCGCCGCCAGCAGGTCCAGCACCAGGCGCACCGGGTCCGCCGGCTGCGGCGGCGCGGTGACTTCCAGCGCCGCCAGGTTCACGTCATCGGCCATGCCGCTCAGGCCGCCAGCTCGCGGTCCCAGTCGCGGGCCGGGCGGCCGCCGCCCTCGCGCACCGCGGCGAAGTAGGCGGCCAGCACGTCGCGCGAGGCGGGGCCGGAGCTGTCGGCCCAGGTGCGCGCCAGGTTGGGCAGGCCGCGGATCCAGCGCTCGCGCTCGGCGGGCGCGAGGGTGGAGATCTGCGCGCCCTGGCGCAGCATCTCGGCCTCCGCCGTGCTGATGCGGGCGGAGACGTCGGCGATGTGCGCCGCCGTCGCCGCCTTGCCGCCGGCCGTCATCGCGCGGCGGATGTTCTCCGGCCAGCGCTCGAAGCGCTGGCGGTTGGCGGCGATGCCGCCGACATACATCGCGCCCACGTCGCACTTGGTGATGAAGCGCGCCACCTCGTGCACGCGGGTGGGCAGGATGCCGACGAAGAAGGACAGCGCGCCCTCGCTCACCCCCGTCTGGATGTCGGTGTAGTAGGTGGTGAGCGCGCCATCCACCGGCGTCGCCCCCGTGCCTTGCAGCCAGTTGGCGCTGGTGCCCGGCGCGCTGATCTTGCGGTTCCGCAGATCGTCCAGCGTGCGGACGGGGAAGTTGGACCAGATGTGGTAGGTGTCGGTGATGTAGGAGCTCAGCGGCACCATGTTGAGCGAGGACCAGTTCTGCCGGATCGCCGGCTGCGTCTCGTTCAGCCGCTCGAAGGCGTTGGCCACCACGCCGTGGTCGCCGGTGGCGAAGGGCGTGAAGTAGGTGACGTTCTGGAGGGGCATGGTGCTGCCCTCCCACAGCGTGCCGACGTAGCCGATGTCGGTGATGTTGTCGCGCACCGCCTCCATCGTGTCCTGGAAGCGGTAGAGCGTGCCGCCATAGGCCTCGCGCCAGTTGATGCGGTGGGTGTTGCCGTTGTCGCGCAGGTGCTTGTCCACCTCCGGCTGGAAGCTGTTCTTCATCATCGCCACCCAGAAATTGGCCACCGGGTGGGAGCTGGCGATGGTGAGGTTCAGCGCGGTCTGCGCCTTCGCGTGGTAGGCGACGAGGGGCAGCGAGGATGCGCCCAGGATCAGGCTGCGGCGATGCGTGCTCATTAGTTGTCGTTCCTCCCTGTTCGTTCAGATGCGGCCCAGCGCGGCCAGGATGCGCGCCGGCGTGAAGGGCTGCTCGGTCACGCGGGCGCCCAGTGGGCGCAGCGCGTCGTTGATGGCGTTCATCACCGCGGCCGGCGCGCCCGCCGTGCCTGCCTCGCCCGCGCCCTTGGCGCCGAGCAGGGATTCGCGCGTCGGCGTCTCGACGTGGCCGACATGCATCTCCGGCATCTCGGCGGCCATGGGGACCAGGTAGTCGGCCATGGTCGTGGTCAGCAGGTTGCCCTGCTCGTCGTACAGGCAATGCTCGTAGAGCGCGCCGCCGATGCCCTGGACGATGCCGCCCTTCACCTGCTCGTCCACCAGCAGCGGGTTGATGATGCGCCCGCAATCCTCCACGCACCAGTGTTCGAGGAGGGTAACCATGCCGGTGTCGGTGTCCACCTCCACCCAGCTCGCCTGGATGCCGTTGGTGAAGGCGAAGGGGTATTCCTTGGTGATGTAATGGCGGGTCTGCACCAGCTCGCGCGGCAGGTCCTTGGGCAGGGTGTCGCCGCGGAAGTAGAGGATGCGGCCGAGTTCGCCGAGCGGCATGCGCGGGGTGCCGGTGGCGCGGTCCACCACCTCGCCCATCACCACGTCCAGCGCCTCGGGCCTCGCCTGGAGCATGGCGCCGGCCACCTCCAGGATCTGCGCCTTGAGCGCGAGCGCGCCTTGCAGCGCCGCCTCGCCGCCGATGCCGGCGCCGCGGCAGGCCCAGGTGCCGCCGCCATAGGGGGTGGCTAGCGTGTCGCCCGTCACGACGCGCACCTTGCCGACAGACACGCCGACGCCGTGGGCCACGATCTGCGCCAGGATGGCCTCGGTGCCCTGGCCCTGCTCGGTGACGCCGGACGCGGCCACCACGGAGCCGTCGGGGTCCATCCGCACCGTGCAGCCATCCTGCGCCGAGATGCGCGCGCCGCCGATGCCGTACATGAAGGGCGAGGGGTTGGTCAGCTCGATGAAGCTGGCGAAGCCCAGGCCGCGGAACACGCCGCGCGCGCGGGCTTCCGCCTGGTCGGCGCGGATGCGGTCCAGCGGGACCATCGAGAGCAGCTTGTCCAGGCTGGCGTGGTGCGACAGCCCCTCGAAGCGCATGCCCGCGGGCGAGGTGGTGGGATAGGCGTCGTCGGCGATGAGGTTGCGGCGGCGCAGCTCCAGCGGGTCCATCCCCAGCGCCTCGGCGGCCAGGTCCACCAGGCCTTCCGTCACCGCGGTGGCGATGGGGTGGCCCACGGCGCGGTACTGGCAGGTGGCCGCCTTGTTCTGGAGCACGACAGTGGTGGTGCAGCGGTAGTGCTCGAAGCGGTACGGCCCGCCGCAGAGGTTCACCACCTGGTTGCCCTCCACCGCGCTGGTGCGGGGATAGACGGAATAGGGGCCGATGCCCGTCAGGTCATCCACGTCGAAGCCGATGATGGTGCCGTCTTCCGCCACCGCGATGCGCGCCAGGATGCGGTGGTCACGCGCGTGGATGTCGGAGGAAAAACTCTCGAAGCGGTCGGCCACGAACTTCACCGGGCGGGCGAGGGCCACGCTCATCGCCGCCACCGCCATTTCATCCGGATAGACGTGGACCTTGATGCCGAAGGAGCCGCCGACATCCTTGCACACCACCCGCACCTTGCCGGCGGGCAGGCCCAGGTGCTGGGCCAGCACCTCCTGGATCATGTGCGGGGCCTGGGTGGCGTGGTGCACGGTCAGCGTGCCGTCCGCGCGGTTGAAGTCGGCCAGGATGGAGCGGCCTTCCAGCGTCACCCCCGTGTGCCGGCCGGTGACGAAGCGGGCCTCGACCACGCGGTGCGCGGTGGCGAAGGCGGCGTCCACGTCGCCATGGGTGGCGGTGCGGCGGAAGGCGAGGTTGTCACCCAGCTCGGGGTGGATCACCACGGCGCCGGGCTTCAGCGCGGTTTCCATGTCGGTCTGGGCGGGCAGCGCCTCCCATTCCACGTCCAGCGCCAGGGCGCCGTCCTCGGCGGCGGCGCGGGTGTCGGCCAGGACGGCGACGACGGCCTCGCCCTGCCAGGTGGCGCGGTCCAGCGGCAGGGGGCGCTGGGGGGCGGACTTCATGCCCTTCAGGTGCTCCAGCGTGGCGACCCAGGGGGTGCAGAGGGCGGCGAGGTCGTGGCCGGTGAAGACGCGCACGACGCCGGGCACGCGCAGCGCGGCCTCCGTGTCGCGCACCGTGAAGCGCGCATGGGCGTGGGGCGAGCGCAGGAAGGCCGCGTGCAGCGTGCGCGGCAGCGCGACGTCGTCGGTGTAGGTGGCGCGGCCTTCCACCAGCTTCGCCACGCTGGGGCGCGGGACGGAGCGGCCGATGTAGGAATTGGGCAGGTCCTCGCGCGACAGGCCGATGGTGATCTCGTTCATCGTGCAGCCTCCAGCACGTCCTGCACCGCGTCCACGATGGCCTGGTAGCCGGTGCAGCGGCAGTAGTTGCCCGACAGGTGCTCGCGGATCTCGGCCCGCGTGGCCTCGGGGTGGTGGCGCAGGATGTCGGCCGCGGTCATCACCATGCCGGGCGTGCAGAAGCCGCATTGCGCGGCGTTGCGCGCCACGAAGGCGGCCTGGAGCGCGCGGATTTCGCCGCTGTCGGCCAGCCCTTCCACGGTCGTCACTTCCGCGCCGTCCAGGCTGGCGGCGACGACGAGGCAGCCGCGCACGATCACCCCATCCACCCGCACGGTGCAGGCGCCGCAGACGCCGTGCTCGCAGCCCGCATGGGTGCCCGTGAGGCCGAGGTCGAGGCGCAGGAAATCCACCAAATGGCGCCGCGCCTCGACGCTGCGTGTCACGCGCTCGCCATTCACCGTCAGGGTGATCTCGGTGCGCTGGCTCATGCCGCCTGCTCCTGCCGGGGTGCCGCCGCGCGGCGCAGCAGCACGCGCGCCAAATGGCGCTTCATCGCGGGCGGGCCGTGCATGTCGGTGGGGGGGTCCAGGTCGGTGTCCAGGGCGGCGCAGGCGGCCTCCACGTCGCCGCGTGCCAGGGCCGCCCCGGCGCCGCGCGCCAGCACCGGCCCGTCGCCCACGCCGAAGAAGACCGGGCGCGCGCCCACCAGCGCCAGCCCGCACATGGCGTAGTCGCCCGAACGGCGGGCGATTTCGGTGATGCTGCCGCCGCGCCCGATGGGCACTTCCACGGCGAGGATCAGCTCACCCGGGCGCAGCGCGGTGGAGAGCAGGCCGGTGAAGAACTCGCCCGCCGGGACGCGCCGTTCGCCCTGCGCGGAGGCCAGGACCAGCGTGGCCTCCAGCGCGACGGCGCAGGCCGGCAGCTCGGCCGCCGGGTCGGCATAGGCGAGGCTGCCGCCGATGGTGCCGCGGTTGCGGATGGCCGGGTGGGCGATCAGCGGCACGGCCTGCGCCAGCAGCGGCGCGTGGCGGGCCACCAGCGGGTCGCGCCCCAGCCCGGCATGGGTTGTCAGCGCGCCGATCCGCAGCGCGCCCCCGTGCAGGGCGATGCCGCGCAGGGTGGGGATGCGGGTGATGTCGAGCAGCAGGGCCGGCTCGCTCAGGCGGAAGGCCAGGGTGGCCAGCAGGGTCTGCCCGCCGGCCAGCAGCTGCACGCCCGCGCCGCCCTCGGCGAAGGCCTGCCACACGTCGCCGAGGCTGGACGCGCGCCGGTAGGAGGTCGCTGGCCATTTCATGGATCGTGTCTCCCTGCGCCGGGGCGCTTGTTGATCAAGCGAAAACCAACGGGCATGGTGCTGTCAAGCCATGACGCCACCACGCCGCCGCCTGCCGCCGGAGGAGCGCCGCCGCGCCATCCTCGACGCCGCCGCCGCCTTCTTCGCCGAGGAAGGGCTGGACGCGCCGACGCGCGACCTGGCGCGGCGGGCGGGGGTGACGCAGGCGCTGCTCTACCGCTACTTCCCCTCCAAGGCCGCGCTGCTGGAGGCGGTGTTCGAGCGCGTGTACCTGAACCGCCTGGACCCCGCCTGGCTGGACGCGCTGCGCGACCGCGCGGTGCCGATCGAGGCGCGGGTCACCGCCTTCTACGAGGCCTACACGGCGGCGATCTTCACGCCCGAATGGATGCGGATCTTCATGTGGGCGGGGCTGGCGGGCGAGGAGCTGAACCGGCGATACCTGGAGCACCTGGGCGCGGCCTTCCTGCGCCCGCTGGCCGAGGAACTGGCCGCCGCCCCCGGGCTGCGCGCGCCCGAGATGGAGGATGTGTGGAACCTGCACGGATCGCTGGTCTATCTCGGCATCAGGCGCTTCATCTACCGGCTGCCGACGCCGCAGGACGCGCGCCGGCCCATCGCGCGCGCGGTGGCGCGCTTCCTGGCCGGGCTGCGGGCGTGACGGGCCGGCGCGCGCTGCTGGCGGCCGCCCTCGCCCTGCCCGGCTGCGCCTCGGCGCGGCTGGCCGCGCGCGGGCGGCTGCGCCCGGTGGGGCTGCTGGAGCTGGATGCGGCGCCCTGGGGCTTCGGCGGCTTCTCGGCCGTGCACCTGGCGCCCGACATGGTGGTGACGATGGTGAGCGACCGCGGGCGCTGGTGGCAGGCGACGCTGCGGCTGGACCCGCTGGGCTTCGGCCCGGCGCGGCACGGCCCGCTGCTGGACGCCGCCGGCCGCCCCCTGCGCGGGCGCGCGGGCGATGCCGAGTCGCTGGTGCGGCTGCCCGACGGCTCCTGGCTGGTGGGGTTCGAGCGCGAGCACCGCATCCAGCGGCACCTGCGCCTCGACGGGCCGGCCCTGCCCTTCGCGGCGCCCGCGGGGCTCGCCGCCTCGCCGGCCAATGGCGGGCTGGAATCGCTGGCGCTGCTGGGGGACGGGCGGCTGCTGGCCATCGCGGAGGCGCCGGGCACCCGCGCCTGGATCGGCCGGGACGGCGCCTGGGAGGAGCGGGAATACCGCTCGGCGCCCGGGATGCTGCCGGTGGACGCGACCGCCTTGCCCGATGGCGGCGCGCTGGTGCTGGAACGCGATTTTTCCCTGCTGGGCGGCTTCGTCGCGCGGGTTGCGTTCATCCCCGACCCCACGGCCGCCGTGTTGGGGGGCGAGACCTGGCTGGACCTGCCGCCCGACGCGCCGGGCGAGAACTGGGAGGGCATCGCCGCGGCCCGGACGCGCGAAGGGGCCCTGGTCGTCATCGTTTCCGACGACAACCAGAGCCCCTTCCAGAGCAGCCTGTTCGCAGCCTTCCGGCTGGATTAAGCGGCGACGGCCTTCTTGGCCTGGGCCTTGGCGATGCGCTTCTTCAGCGTGATCGCCTCGGCCGGCAGGCGGCGGTCGGGCGTGCCGAGCAGGAAGGCGTCGAGGCCGCCATTGTGCTCGATGGTGCGGATGCCGTTCGTCGTCAGCCGGATCTGGATGGAGGTGCCCAGCACGTCGCTGAAGAAGGACTGCTCCTGCAGGTTGGGCAGGAAGCGGCGGCGCGTCTTGTTGTTGGCGTGGGAGACGTTGTTCCCGGACATGACGCCCTTGCCCGTGATGCCGCAGCGGCGAGCCATGATTGCAGTCCTCAAACACGATGGCGCGCGCAGGGGTGGCCCCGCGCGCGGGTGAAACGGAAGCCGGGCTATTGCCGCGGCGGGGCGCTCAAGTCAACCCTTCGGCAGGCTGGGCAGGGAACGCAGCTCCCCGCTTTCCACGCTGTGCAGCGCCTGGCGCAGGATGCCGGCGATCGAGCGGTCGTCCATGGAGCGCGCCAGCAGGCCCAGCGCGCCGCCCAGCAGGGCGGAGGCCGCGGAGATCGGCGCGATCTGCTGTTCCAGCATGTATTCGATGGCCTTGTCCACGACGGACCCGGCGTGGCTGAGATCCTCGGGCGCGTCGCCCAGTTCCTGCTGCATGTCCCGGCAATCTCCCTGCGCTGCGTGCCCAGATGGGGCGGGGTTGCGCCGCGGCAAACCCCCGCCGGCATTAACGCTGCGACATTTCCCCTTCGGTGCGGGCCGAAAGCCCCTCGTCGAAGCGCGCATCGGCCTCCGCGCGGGCCGCCGCCTCGGCCGCCGCCACCGCCTCGCTCTGGCGGCGCCACATCTCGGCGTAGAGGCCGCCATGGGCCATCAGCGCCCCGTGGTCGCCCCGCTCGGCGATGCGGCCGTCCTGCAGGACGATGATCTCGTCCGCCTCCACCACGGTGGACAGGCGGTGGGCGATCACCAGCGTGGTGCGGCCCTGGGCCACGCCGCGGAGTGCCGCCTGGATCTCCTGCTCAGTGCGCGTGTCCAGCGCGCTGGTCGCCTCGTCCAGGATGAGGATGCGCGGGTCCTTCAGGATGGTGCGCGCGATGGCCACGCGCTGCTTCTCCCCGCCCGAGAGCTTCAGGCCCCGCTCGCCCACCCGCGTGCGGTAGCCGTCGGGCAGGCGCAGCACGAAGTCGTGCACCTGGGCCAGCCTCGCCGCGTTCTCCACCTCCTCCTGCGTCGCACCGGGGCGGCCGTAGGCGATGTTGTAGGCGATGGTGTCGTTGAACAGCACCGTGTCCTGCGGCACCACGCCGATGGTGGCGCGCAGGCTGTCCTGCGTCACGGCGCGCACGTCCTGCCCGTCCACCTCCACCGCGCCGCCGGTGACGTCGTAGAAGCGGAACAGCAGGCGCGAGATGGTGGACTTGCCCGCCCCCGTCGGCCCCACGATGGCCAGCATCCGTCCTGGCGGCACTTCGAAGGACACGCCCTTGAGGATCTCCCGGTCGGGCCGGTAGGAGAAGTGGACGTCCTTGAACGCCACGGCCCCGGCCGCCACCGCGAGTGCCGGTGCCCCTGGGGCATCCCGCACCTCGGCCGGCACGTCCAAGAGACGAAACATCTCCTCCATGTCGGTGAGGCCCTGGCGGATCTCGCGGTAGGCGAAGCCCAGGATGTTGAGCGGCAGGTAGAGCTGGATGAGGTAGGTGTTGACCATCACCAGGTCGCCCACGCTCATCGTCCCGTTGCCGATGCCCTTGCCGGCCAGCAGCATCACCACCGTCAGCCCCGCCGCCATGATCGCCGCCTGGCCGGCGTTGAGCATGTTCAGCGTGGTTTCGGACCGGGTGTAGGCGCCCTCGTAGCGGGTCATGCTCTCGTCGTAGCGGCGGCCCTCGTGGCGCTCGTTGTTGAAGTACTTCACCGTCTCGTAGTTCAGCAGGCTGTCCACCGCCTTGGTGTTGGCCTCCTGGTCCATGTCGTTCATCTCGCGCCGGAAGCGCAGGCGCCAGTTGGTGAAGACCAGCGTGAAGGCGACGTAGGCGCCGATGGTCAGCAGGATGGTGGCGGCGAAGGACCAGTCGAACATCCAGGCCAGCAGGGCGCAGACGAACAGGATCTCCACGATCGTCGGCAGGATGTTGAACAGCATGAAGTTCAGCACCACCGCGATGCCGCGCACCCCGCGCTCGATCACGCGCGACAGGCCCCCCGTGGCGCGGTCCATGTGGAAGCGCATGGAAAGCGCGTGCAGGTGGCGGAACACGCTCAGCGCCACGCGCCGGCCGGCGCGGGCCTGCACCTTGGCGAAGACGGCGTTGCGCAGCTCGTTGAAGCCGGCCGCCATCAGCCGCACCAGGCCGTAGCCCACCACCAGCGCCACGGGCACCGCCAGCATCGCGCCCACGCCATCCTTCGGCGCCAGCGCGTCCACCGCCCGCGCATAGAGGATGGGCACCATGACGTTGGCGACCTTGCCGCAGACGAGGAAGAACACCGCCGCCACCGTGCGCATCCGCAGGCGGTTCTCGTCGCCCTGCGCCTCCGGCATGGTGGGGCTGGGCCAGAGGTAGGGGATGATCGCGCGCAAGGCCGCGCCGTGGTTGCTCGCCATTCCCCTGACATGGCGCAGCACCCGCACTTTGGAAAGCGCGGGCGGCGTGGCACATGGCTTCCATGCTGATGCGCCACGTCCACGCCTGCAACAACGTTCCCTCCCCGGCCGGGCTGCTGGCCTTCCGCATCGGGGGGGCGCAGGTCGGCTGGGTCTCGCCCGAGCTGGCCCAGGCGCTGACCTTCCACCCCGAGGCGTTCCACTTCGACGCGCAGGGCGTGGCGCTGGCGGTGCGCGCGCCCCTGCGCTCGGACACGCTGGCCCGCATCGGCGCGAAGCTGGCCAGGCAGGGCTTCGGGCGCGTGCGGGGCGAGGCCTTCGACGTGCGCGCCGCCGCCGAAGGCCCGGTGGTGGCCACCCTGGACCGCGGGCTGGTGCCGCAATTCGGCGTGATCGGCCACGGCGTGCACCTCAACGGGCTGGTGCGCCGCGCGGACGGGCTGCACGTCTGGGTCGGCATCCGCGCGCGGGACAAGGCGGTGGCGCCGGGCCAGCTGGACAATCTGGTGGCCGGCGGCATCCCGGCCGGGCACAGTCCCGAGCAGACGCTGGTGAAGGAGGCGGCCGAGGAGGCTTCCATCCCCGCCAAGCTGGCCAGCCAGGCGCGGCGGGTGGGGCGCGTGTCCTACATCCTGCGCAACGAGGAGGGGCTGCGGCGCGACGTGCTGCACTGCTTCGACCTGGACCTGCCCGAGGGCTGGGAGCCCGCGCCCAATGACGACGAGGTGGAGCGCTTCGAGCTCTGGCCGGCCGCGCGCCTGCTGGCGGAGGTGCGGGAGCGCGACACGGTGAAGTTCAACGTGAACCTGGTGCTGGTGGACCTGTTCATCCGCGAAGGGCTGGTCCCGGAGGGCGAGGCGGCGGCGCTGCGGCCGGCGCTGGACCAGGGGCCGGATTGAAAATCTGCCGCCCGCGGCGCCTGTTCTACGTCCGTTCTTGTCGCACCGGCGTTGCATCCTCGCCTGGCAACGCAAGGACGGTCCCGATGAACCCAGCCCCCTCCGTCGAATCCCTCGCCCAGCGCTACTGGGTGGCCTGCCGCCACATGCGCTCCGACTCGGAGCCGCAGCGCGTGGCCGGCCTGTCCGACCTCGGCGCGCTGCTGCCGGCGGCGCCGCGCCCGCTGGCCGAGGCGATCCACCGCACCCTGCGCGAGGAAGGGCCCGCGCTGGTGCTGGCGTTCAGTCCTCGAAGCCCGGCTCGCTCCGCCGCAGCTCGCGCTTGACGCTTTCCAGGTGCAGGCGGGCGCTTTCGCGGTCGCCCGCGCGCATCTGCTCGTAGGTGCGGCGCGCCACCTCCTCGGCCACCGGCAGCACAGGGCGGCCGGTGGACATGGCGAGGCGCTGCACCTCGCAGGCGCGCTCCAGGTAGTAGAGGTCGTCCCACGCCTCGGCGATGGAGGCGCCCAGCACCATGACGCCGTGGTGCTTCATGAACACGATGTCGGCGTCGCCCAAGGCGGCGGCGATGCGGTCGCCCTCCGCCTCGTCCAGCGCCAAGCCGTTGTAGGCCTCGTCCACCAGGGTGCGGCCCCAGAACTTCAGCGCGGTCTGCCCGGCCCAGATCAAAGGCGGGCCCTCCGTCATGCTCAGCGCGGTGGCGTTGGGCATGTGGGTGTGGAAGGCGGCCCTCGCGCGCGGCTGCTTCAGGTGGACGCGGGCGTGGATGAAGAAGGCCGTCGCCTCCGGCACGCCCTCGCCCTGCACCACCGCGCCGCCGAGGTCGGTGATCAGCAGGTTCGAGGCGGTGATCTCGCCGAAGCTCAGCCCGTAGGGGTTCACCAGCATCAGCCCGTCATGGCCGGGCACCATGGCGGAGAAGTGGTTGCAGATCCCCTCGTGCAGGCCCAGCCGGTGCGCCATGCGGAAGCAGGCGGCGAGGTCCACCCGGGCCTGGCGGATCGCCTCCGTGCCGAGGTCGAGGTTGACGCGGTGGGCGGGGGCGGACAGGTCGAGTGCGTGGGCCATGGCATGATCTTGCCGGAATCCGCGCGCCGGTAGAAGACTGCGCGGATGAGCACGAACCAGCGGATCGACGGCGCGCGGCTGTGGGACAGCCTGATGGAGATGGCGCGGATCGGCGCCACGCCCAAGGGCGGCGTGAAGCGCCTGACCCTGACGGAGGTGGACCGGCAGGGCCGCGACACCTTCATCCAATGGTGCGAGGCGCTGGGGCTTTCGGTGCGGGTGGATTCCATCGGCAACATCTTCGCCCGCCGCGAGGGGCGCGACCCCGCGCGCCCACCCGTGCTGATGGGCAGCCACCTGGACAGCCAGCCCACGGGCGGGAAGTTCGACGGCGCGCTGGGCGTCATCGCGGGGCTGGAGGTGATGCGGAGCCTGGCCGAGCACCGCATCGAGACCCAGGCGCCGATCGAGCTGGTCAACTGGACCGACGAGGAAGGCAGCCGCTTCGGGCGCTCGCTGATGGGCAGCGGCGTCTGGGCCGGCGTGTATGACGAGGCGATGGTGAACGCCCTGCCGGATTTGGAGGGCGTGACCGTGGGCGCGGCGCTGGACGCCATCGGCTACCGCGGCCCGCACCCGGCGCGGCCCTTCCCGGCCGATTCCTACTTCGAGCTGCACATCGAGCAGGGGCCGATCCTGGAGCGCGAGGGGGCGGCCATCGGCATCGTCACCGGCGGGCAGGCGCAGGTGTGGTTTGATGCGGTCATCACCGGCCAGGACGCCCATGCCGGCACCACGCCCCCCTCGACCCGGCGCGACGCGCTGGTGGCGGCGGCGCGGGTGATCGCGCGCGTGGACGCGCTGATGCGGGAGCGCGGCGAGGACGGGCGCGGCACGGTGGGCTTCCTCCAGGTCCTGCCCAATTCCTGCAACGTGGTGCCGGGCGAGGTGCGCTTCTCCGTCGAGTTCCGCCATCCGCGCACGGCGGAGATCGAGTCGCTGGCCGCGTCCTTCCCCGCCGAGGCCGCGGCCCTGGTGGCGGAGAATGGCTGCACGCTGGAGCTGCGCGAGAAGCTGCGCTTCGCCCACCAGCCCTTCGACGAGGCCTGCATCGGCCTGGTGCGCGACGCGGCGGCCCGGCTGGGGCTGGCGGCGCGCGAGATCGTCTCGGGCGCGGGGCACGACGCGGTCTACGTGGCGCGCCACGTGCCGACCGCGATGATCTTCACCCCCTGCAAGGACGGGCTGTCGCACAACGAGGCCGAGAGCATCGAGCCGCACGAGGCCCAGGCCGGATGCCAGGTGCTGTTCGAGGCGGTGGTGGCCCGCGCGGGACGCGCGTAGGGTTCGGGCGCGGGACGCGCGTAGGGCGGGCATCTAGCCCGCCGCCACCTGCGCCGGGCCGGGCGCGAATTGCCGCAGCAGCTCGGCCGGCGGCATGGCGCGGGCCATCAGCCAGCCCTGGATGACGTGGCAGCCCAGCCGTTCCAGCGCCTCGGCCTGCGCCTCCGTCTCCACCCCTTCCGCGATCACCTCGATGCCCATGGAGCGGGCCATGGCCATGGTCGTGCGCAGGATGGCGTAGGCCTTCGGGTCGTCCGGCAGCAGGGAGACGTTGCAGCGGTCCAGCTTCAGCCGCTGCACGGGCAGGTTGACGACGTGGGTCAGGTTGGAATGGCCGGCGCCGAAATCGTCCAGCGCCAGCGGCACGCCGATCTCGTGGATCGCGCCCATGGTGCGGGCCACGCCGGGCAGGTCGCGCACCGCCAGGTCCTCGGGGATCTCGATCTCCAGCGCCTCAGGCGGCAGGGCGTGCTCCTCCAGCACCGCGCGCAGCTGGCCGGCGAAGCGCGGGTCGTGCAGCGTGACGGAGGAGATGTTGATGCCCAGCCGCGGCGGCGCCCCCGGCACGCCCAGCCAGGATTTCTGGAGCGCGGCGGCGGTGCGGAGCACCCACAGGTCCAGCTCGGGCAGCAGCCCGGCCTCGCCCGCCGCGGCCAGGATCTCGGGCGGCGGCACCCAGCGGGCCAGGCGCTTCGAGTTCCAGCGGATCAGCGCCTCGCCGCCGTCGAGCTTCCCGGTGCGGCGGTCGAACTGCGGTTGGACGTGCAGTTCCAGCTCGCCCGCGCGCAGCGCCTCCACGAAGGCCTCGCGCAGGCGGTCGCGCCGCTCGGCGCGTTCCAGCAGGGCGGGGTCGAAGGCGCGCAGGGCGTCGCGGCCGCTGGCCTTGGCCTCCAGCGTCGCCAGGTTGGCGGCGCGCAGCAAGGCCTCCGGCTCGCGCCCGTGCAGCGGCGCGCAGGCGATGCCCAGGCTGGCGCTCAGCGCCAGCGAGGCGCCGTGCTGGCGGTAGGGCAGGCGCAGCGCCTGGCGCAGCCGCTCGCCCAGGGTCATCGCGTCCTCGCACAGGGCGCCGAAGCACAGCACGGCGAACTCGTCGCCCCCCACCCGCGCCACGAGGTCGGACGGGCGGACCGCTTCCTGCAGGCGCCGCGCCGCCTCCCGCAGCACCGCGTCGCCCAGCGCCTGGCCGTGGCGGTCGTTCACGCCGCGCAGGTGGTCCATGTCGATGCGGATCAGCACGCCGCCCGCGGGGTCGTCGGCCAGCGCCTCCAGCGCCGCGCGCAGCATGGCGCGGTTGGCGAGGCCGGTGAGCGGGTCGTGCTCGGCCAGGTGCTCGATGCGCTCCTGCGCGGCCTTCAGCGGCGTGACGTCGAGGATGGAAAGCAGGTGCCCCTCCCCCTCGCCCGCCGCGCTGGCCACCACCACCAGGCGCAGGGCGGCGCGGCCGGGGCGGGACAGCGCGGCCTCGCGCTCCTGCCCCGGCGGCAGGCCGAGCGGGCCGTCGCCGTCGGCCGGGCCGCAGAGCCGCAGCCCCGCGCCTTCCACGCCGGGCGGCGCCGCGCCGTCGAACAGCGCGGTGAGGCGGCGGTTGGCGAAGACCGTTCGCCCGGCGGCGTCCAGCTGCCACAGCGCCACCGGCGCGCCGTCCAGCAGGTGCAGCAGGGCCGGCGCCTCGGGCCGCGGGCCGCCCAGCAGCAAGAGGCGCCAGCCGAGCGGCAGCGGCAGGAACAGCACGGGCAGCCCGCCCGGCGGGGCGGCGAAGCGCGGCTGGCGAAAGGCGGCGAGCAGCGCGGCCTCGGGCACCGACTCGGCCCAGGGGTGCAGCAGGCGGCCCAGCGTGGCGCCGGGCGGCGCGCCGGCCAGCGCGGCGTTGCGCCAGCGGCAGCGCCCAGCGCCGTCCAGCAGCGCCACGCCCTGCGGCAGGCCGCGCAGGCCGCGCAGCGCCAGCCCGGCGGCCAGCGGAAGCGGCAGCGCCGCGAGGGCCCACCACCCGCTCATCGCCCGCCGTCGCGCATCGTCATCCCGGTTCCGACCATGCGGCCGATCTTGACGTGCGCGGGTTAACGGCGCCTTTCCGGGCGCGGCACCCGGGCTAGGTGAGCTTCGCCCCGTCCAGCAGGGCGCGGCGGCGCGCCTCCGCCTCGGCGTCCTTCGCCTTCTGCGCCTTGGTGCGGCCGTGCGCGGCGCGGTTCAGCGCGGCCTGCGCCGCCTTCTCCTCCCGCGCGCGGTCCTTGCGGGCACGGTTGAGGTTGACGACCGTCACACCCGCGGCGCCTTGCGCTCCACCACCGCCGCCAGCACGCCGGCGCCGAAGGGGATCGCCGCGTCGTTGAAGTCGAACTTCGGGTGGTGCACCTCGGCCGTGTCGCCGTTGCCGGTGACGATGTAGGCGCCCGGGCACTTCTCCAGCATGAAGGCGAAGTCCTCGCCGCCCATCACCGCCGGGAAGTCGGCATCCGTGCCGCCCAGCGAGGCGGCGGCGGCGGCCAGCGCCTCCGTCTCGGCGGCGTCGTTCACCAGGGGCGTGGTGATGACGCGGAAATCCAGCGTGGCCGTGCCGCCGAAGCCGGCCGCCACGCCCTCGGCGATGGCGCGCATCCGCGCCTCCACCAGCGCCATCGTGTCGCGCGAGAAGGCGCGGACCGTGCCGCCCAGGCGCACGCGGTCGGGGATGACGTTGTAGGCGTTGCCCGCGTCGAAGCGCGTGACCGACACCACCGCGCGGTCAATGGCCGACACGTTGCGCGAGACGATGGATTGCAGCGCGCCGACGATGGCGCTGCCCATCACCACGGGGTCCACCGTCGCCTCGGGGCGCGCGCCATGCCCGCCCTTGCCCTGCACCACGATGTCGTAGAAGGCGACGCCCGCCATCATCGGCCCGGGGCGGATGCCGTACTGGCCCACCGGCAGGCCGGGGCGGTTGTGCAGGCCGAAGACGGCGTCGCAGGGGAAGCGCTCGAACAGCCCGTCCTCCAGCATCGCCAGCGCGCCGCCAGCGCCCTCCTCGCCCGGCTGGAAGATCAGGTGGACGGTGCCGTCGAAGCGGCGCGTCTGTTGCAGGTACTTTGCCGCGGCCAGCAGCATGGTGGTGTGGCCGTCATGGCCGCAGCCATGCATCTTGCCCTTCACCGTGGAGGCGTGGGGCAGGCCCGTCTCCTCCTCCATCGCCAGCGCGTCCATGTCGGCGCGCAGGCCGATGCGGCTTCCGTTGCCGTTGCGGATCACGCCGACCACGCCGGTCTTCCCCACGCCCTCATGCACCTCGATGCCCATCTCGCGCAGCTTGGCGGCGACCAGGGCGGCGGTGCGGTGCTCCTCCAGCCCCAGCTCGGGGTGGGCGTGGATGTCGCGGCGGATGGCGGTGAACTCATCCTGCCACTGGCGGATGGTCTCGACGGGGCTGGTCACGGGGCGCTGCGTCCTTCGGCGGATGACATGTCATTCCCATCCTGGCGCGTGGCGGCCGCCAGCGCCAGGGCCTCCCGCAGCACCGCCATGTCGCCGACGTGGTTGGCCAGCAGGATCACCAGCTTCGCGTCCAGCTTGCGCGACTGCGCCTCGTCCAGGCCGCGATGGGCGTCCATCAGCGCCGCGTAGAAGCCGTCCGGGTCGGCGATGTTGGGCGTGCGGCGCAGGCTCATCGGCCCATCCCCTTCGCGTGGGCGCGCAGCACCGGGCCGGGCGCGCAGGTGCTGAAGCGGGCGGCGACGTGCTGGTCCGGGCGGATCAGCGCGCATTCGCCGGGCAGCAGCCCCAGGCGGCGCGCGGCCAGGCCGGAATGGTCGTGCCAGGCGCCCGCGCGCGGCGTGTCGGCCAGCAGCAGGGGGCGGATGCCGGGCATGGGCACCGGATGCGCCTCGCGCGCCACCAGCGCCCAGTCGCCGCCCAGTTGGCGCAGCAGCCAGTCCGCGCGGCCGTCCCGCAGCAGCGGCGCGTCGGGGGCGGGGGCGCCGACGGGCAGCGTGTCCGGCCGCTCGTCCGGGCCGTTCAGCGGGCTGTTCCAGAGGGTCGAGGGGCGCGAGAGGCGGCCGGAATTCACCAGCGGCCGCGCCAGCGCCCAATCCTCCGCCAGTTCCAGCACCGCGTCGCGGTAGGCCCGCGCGGCCTCCGTCTTCGGCGAGATGAAGTCGGGCGGGTGGAGTTGAGGATGTTCTCGTCGGCCGCGGGGATGCGCTCGGAATCGTAGGTGTCCAGCAGCGCATCGGGGGCCTCGCCCTTCAGCACGGCGGCCAGCTTCCAGCACAGGTTGTCGGCATCCTGCACGCCGCCATTGCCGCCGCGCGCGCCGAAGGGCGAGACCTGGTGCGCGGCATCGCCCAGGAAGAAGGTGCGGCCGTGGCGGAAGCGCTCCATGCGCCGGCAGCGGAAGGTGTAGACGCTGACCCATTCCAGGTCGAAGGGCACGTCGGGGCCCAGCATCGCCTCCACGCGGGCGCGGACGCGGGCGGGGTCCTTCTCCGCCTCCGGGTCGGCGTCCCAGCCCAGCTGGAAGTCGATGCGCCACACATCGTCGGGCTGCTTGTGCAGCAGCACGGACTGGCCGGGGTGGAAGGGCGGGTCGAACCAGAACCAGCGCTCGGTGGGGAATGGCGCCTGCATCACCACGTCGGCGATGAGGAAGCGGTCGCGGAACACCTGGCCGGTGAAGGGCAGGCCCAGCGCCTCGCGCAGCGGCGAGCGCGCGCCGTCGCAGGCCAGCAGCCATTGGGCGTGCAGGCGGTAGGGGCCGTGGGGCGTGTCCACCGCCAGCAGCGCGCCGTCGGCGCGGTTCTCGATGGCGGAAACGCGGTGGCGCCAGCGCAGCTCCACGAGGCCCGTGGCCGCGCAGGCCTCCACCAGCCAGGCCTCGGCGTAGTATTGCTGGAGGTTGACGAAGGCGGGGCATTCGTGGCCGCTCTCGGGCAGCAGGTCGAAGGCGTAGGCCTCGCGGTTGCCGAAGAAGACGCGGCCGCGGTTCCAGGTCACGCCCTTGGCCAGGAAGCGCTCGCCCAGGCCCAGGCGGCCCATGATCTCCAGCGTGCGCTTGGCGAAGCAGATGGCGCGCGAGCCGGTGCTGACCGTGTCGTCGTCGTCCAGCAGCACGCTCGCGATGCCGTGCCGCGCCAGGTCCAGCGCCGCCGCCAGCCCGACGAGGCCGCCGCCGACGATGCACACGCGCGCCTCCTCGCTGGCCGCGCGCGGCGGCGGCGAGGCGTAGCGCGGCGCCTCCCAGGCGGTGGGCATCCTCAGCGCGCCTCGGCGGGCTTCATCGCGGTGCCGCGCTCCAGCGCCTCCCACATCTCCAGGTCGCGCTGCGCGGTCCAGATGCGCGGATGCGCGATGCCCGAGGCCTCGTCGAAGGCGCGGGAGGCGTTGAAGGGCATGCAGTGCTCGAAGATGACCCAGTGGCCGTATTTCGGGCGCATGGCGTCCATCGCCGCGTCGTAGAAATCCTTCAGGGCGTGGCCCTTCGCCACCGCCGCCCGCGCCAGGGCGAAGAGGTCGGCGGTGAAGCTGCCGGTCTGGTGCAGCGCTTCCGCCACGTCGCCCTTCGTCAGCAAGGCCGCGCCCCGGCCGGGGACCAGCTTCTCGGCGCCCAGTTCGCGGATCGCGGCGAGCGTCGCCGGCCAGTCGGCGAAATGCGCGTCGCCGCAATAGGGCGTGGCGCCGAACTCCACCGTGTCGCCGGCGAAGAGCACCTTCTCCTCCGGCAGCCACACCACCGTGTCGCCCGCGGTGTGGGAGCGGCCTATCTGGATCACCTGCGCCTCGCGCTTGCCCATCCACAGGCTCATGCGCTTGGGGAAGGTCATGGTGGGCCAGGTCAGGCCGGGGATGGATTCGCGGCCACGGAACAGGCGCGGGAAGCGGCCGATCTCGCTGTCCATGTCCTGCGCGCCGCGCTCGACGATCAGGTCGCGCGTCGCCTCGCTGGCGATGACCGCGCGGGCCGGGTAGCCGCTGGCGCCCAGCACGCGCACGGCGTGGTAGTGCGACAGGATGACCGTCTCCACCGGCAGGCTCGTCACCTGCGCGATGCGCGCTTGCACGTCGGCGGCCATCAGCGGCGTGGCCTGGGCGTCCACCACCGCCACGCCCGTCTCGCCCACGATGACGCCGCTGTTGGGGTCGCCCTCGGCGGTGTAGGCGTAGAGGCCGTGGCCCAGCTCGTCGAAGGAGACGGTCTTCTCCGTCATGTCGGTGGTGCTGGCGAAGCTCATGCGGCGTGTCCTTCCGGCGTCCTCCCCTCCACCATGGCGGAAGCGGCGCGCGCCGCCAATGCGCGCATGTCCGCCGCCGCCTCCGTGTTCGGGAAGCGCGTCAGCAGGGGGGCCTGGGCGCGGATCGCCTGCGCCACGCGCGGGTCGCGCCGCACGGTGCCCAGCATGGGCACGCCCGCGCCGAGGAAGCCGCGGCAGGCGGCGTCCAGCGCGCCATGCACCCGCGCCGCCGCCGTGGGGCCGGACACCTGGTTCACCACCACCCCGGCCCGGCCGCCCGGGGCGTCGCGCCGGTGCAGCTTCAGCACGGCATAGGCGTCGGTGAGGCTGGTCGGCTCAGGCGTCGCCACCACGCAGAGCAGGCCGGCCGCCGCCGCCAGCCGGCGCTGCTGCGTGCCCAGCCCGGCGCCCAGGTCCAGCACCACCTCGCCCGGGATGGCGCGCAGCAGGTCCAGCAGCGCCGCGCCGTCGCCCGCCGCCAGCGCGGCGTCGCCCGAGCGGCCGGGCAGCACGGCGAAGCCGGCGTCCAGGCGGCGCAGCGCCCCTTCCAGCGGCGCGCGGCCGGCCAGCACGTCGCCCAGGTCCGGCCCCGGCGGCAGGCCCAGCTGCACGTCCACGTTGGCGAGGCCGAGGTCGCCATCCACCAGCGTCACGCGCCGGCCGGCCTGCGCCATGGCCTGCGCCAGGCCGATGGCGATGCAGGTCTTGCCCACGCCCCCCTTGCCGGAGGCGACGACGAGGAGGCTCATGCGGCGAACTCCGTGGCGGGGCGCAGCAGCCGCGCCGCCAGCGCGGCGGCGTCGAGCGGCACCAGGCCGTTGGACACGTTGGGGGAGACGCCGGCCTCGCTGATGGCCAGGCCCGCGGCGGCGGCGGCCAGCACGCCGCCCAGCCGGCGCGCGGCGTCCAGGCGCGTCACCAGCAGGTGGCGGGCGCCCAGCGCGTGGAAGGCGCGCGCGATCTCTCCGCTCTCGTCGGCGTCCAGGCCGGCGGGCAGCACCAGCACGGGGGCGGCGTCGGCCGCGCGGATGAGGCGCAGCAGGCGGGACGCGTGCTCGGCGTTGAAGGGGTCGCAGCCGAAGCCGTCCAGGATGGCGCCCTGGCCGGGCGCGCGGGCGGCCAGCGCCTTGCCCAGCGCCTCGGGCTGCGCGGCGACGGCCAGGGTGAGGCGCAGCAGGCGGGTGAAGGCGGCCAGTTGCTCCACCGCGCCGGCCCGCGCGCCGTCCGTGGTGACGACGAGCGGCGCCGCGCCCGCCAGCACCGCGCGGGTGGCGAGCTTGGCGGCCGTGAGCGTCTTGCCCGCCCCGGGCGGGCCGACCAGCAGGATGGGCCGGCCTTCCGGCAGGGGGGCGAAGCGGAAGCCCTGGGCCAGCGCGGCTTCCAGCGGGCCGGCAGGCAGCAGCGCGGCCACCGCGGCGGGCAGGTTGTGGCGGAGGAGTTCCGCGCGCTGCACCACCGGCAGGGGGTCGGGCTGGATCAGCAGCGGCTCGGCGGCTTCCAGCGCGGCGGTGACCTCCACCCCGCCGGGCACGCGGCGGGTGGCGAGCACCACCGCGTTCTCGCCCAGGGCGGCGCGCACCTCGGCCAGGGCGGCGGCGCTGGTGCGGCCGGTGAAGACGCGCAGCTTCATGGGGCCTGCGGCCCCATGAGCTTTTTCGTGCCCTCAGGCGCCGGGCGGCCGCATCCGCGGCCTTGGCTTCGCCGCGCCGCCGGTGCGCCGGCCGGCCGGGCGGTCTGGCGGCGGGGCGCGCCGTGCGCGCCCGAAGGCGTGAAGAGCCTTGCGCCCTCAGGAGCCGGGCGCGGCCTCCGGCCGCTTGGCTTGCGCCGCGCTGCGCCGGCGCCGGCTGGCAGGTGGTGCTGGCGGCGGGGCGCGCCGTGCGCGCCCGAGGGGCGGTGCCGCGCCACCCTACACGCTCGCCAGGGTGCGGATGCGCGCGCGCGGGTGGATCTCGTTCTGCGACATCACCGGCGTGGTGGGCCGGAAGCGCTCGACGATCGCGCGCAGATGCGGGCGCAGCCCGGCCGAGCACAGCAGCACCGCCGCCTCGCCCTGCGCCGCCTGGGCGTCCAGCACGTCCCTCAATCGCTGCATGAAGGCCTGCAGGCGCCCGGCCTCCATCACCAGCTGCCGGTCTTCCGCCGGGCCGGCGAGGGATTCCGCGAAGGCCCCCTCCCATTCCGGCGAGATGGTCACCAGCGGGATGTAGCCGGAGGGCGAGCGCACGGATTCGCACAGCTGGCGCGACAGGCGCAGCCGCACGATGCCCAGCATCTGCGGCAGCGCGCGCAGCTGGCCCGACGCCGCCTCCTGCACCCCTTCCAGGATGGTCGGCAGGTCGCGGATGCTCACCCGCTCGGCCAGCAGGGCCTGGAGCAGGCGTTGCAGCGTGCCGATGTTCACCTGGCCGGGGATCACGTCGGCGACGAGCTTCTGCTGCTCGCGCGGGAGCTCGTCCAGCAGCTTCTGCGTCTCGGCCCAGGAGAGCATCTCGCTCATGTTCTCGCGCACCACCTCCGTCAGGTGGGTGGCCAGCACGCCGGCGCAGTCCACCACGGTGCAGCCGCGGCCCAGCGCCTCGTCGCGCGCGCGCTCCTCGATCCACAGGGCGGGCAGGCCGAAGGCGGGCTCGGCCGTGCGCTCGCCCGCCATGTCGGGCAGGCCGCCATCGGGGCTGATCGCCAGCAGCATCGGCGGCTTGAGCTGGCCGCGCGCCACCTCGATCTCCTTCACGCGCAGCACGTAGGTGTCGGGCGGCAGGTCCAAATTGTCCTGGATGCGCACGGAGGGCAGCACGAAGCCCATCTCCTGCGCCACGGAGCGGCGCAGGCCGCGGATCTGCTCCGTCAGCCGCGGCGCCTCGCCGGAGGCGAGCGACAGCAGGCCGTAGCCCAGCTCCAGCCGCAGCAGGTCCATCCGCAGCGCGTCCGCCACCGGCGGCTCGCCCGACGCGGCGGGGGGCGCCTCCTCCTCGGGTGCGGCGCCCGCGGGGGCACGGCGCTTCTGCACCCAGGCGGCGAAGCCCGCGCCGCCGGCCAGCAGCATGAAGGGGATGAACGGCATGCCTGGCAGCACCGCCAGCAGCAGCGCGCAGCCCGAGGCGACGGCCAGCGGCTTCCAGCCCCCCAGCTCCTTCGCCATCAGCACGTCGGCCTGCTCCTCGCGCACCGCCTTGGTGACGACGATGGCGGCCGCCACGCTCACCAGCAGCGCGGGGATCTGGCCCACCAGCCCGTCGCCGACGGTGAGGATGGTGTAGGTCTCCACCGCGTCGCCGAAGGGCATGCCGTGGCGGCCCAGCCCGATGGCCATGCCGCCCAGCAGGTTGATGAAGGTGGAGATGAGGCCCGCCGTGGCGTCGCCCTTCACGAACTTCGCCGCGCCGTCCATCGCGCCGTGAAAGCCGCTCTCCTCCTCCAGCTCGCGCCTTCGCACCTTGGCCTGCTTCTCGTCGATGTTGCCGGCGTTCAGGTCGGCGTCGATTGCCATCTGCTTGCCGGGCATGGCGTCCAGGTGGAAGCGCGCCGACACCTCGGCGATGCGGCCCGCGCCCTTGGAGACGACCAGGTGGTTCACCAGCAGCAGGATGGCGAAGACGATGAGGCCGACGACGATGTCGCCGCCCATCAGGTAGGCGCCGAAGGTGGCGATGATGTCGCCCGCCGCGGCCGGCCCCTGGTGGCCCTCGGCCAGGATGGCGCGCGTGGTGGCGACGTTCAGGCCGAGCCGGAACAGGGTGGTGATCAGCAGCAGCTGCGGGAAGCTCTGGAAGTCGAGCGGGCGCACCAGCAGCAGCGCCACCATCAGCATCAGCACCGAGACGACGATGTTCAGGGCGAGCGCCGCATCCAGCAGGAAGCCCGGCAGCGGCACGATGAGGATGACCAGCACCAGCCCGATGCCGGCGACCAGCGCCACCTCGGAGGTGATGCGAAGGCCCTTCAGCCAGGCCGGCAGCGCGAAGCCGTTCATGCGGCGCGCCAGCCATCGGGCATCTGGCCCGGTGCGGGGGTGACGGGCAGCCCCTTCTCCCGGTACTCGGCCAGCTTGTTGCGGAGCGTGCGGATGGAGATGCCCAGGATCTCGGCCGCCCGGGTGCGGTTGCCCAGGCAGCGGCCCAGGGTTTCGAGGATCAGCTCCTGCTCCACCTCCTCCATGCGCCGGCCGACCAGGGCGGCGATGGCGGTGCCGGCGGGGGCGTGGCTCGGCGGGGGCGCGGGCGCGGCGCCGGGCGCGGGGGCGATGGCGGGTGCCGCCTCGTCCAGCTCGATCGCCGCCGCGCCGATCTCGGCGCCCTCGGCCAGCAGCACGGCCCGGTGCAGGGCGTTCTCCAGCTCGCGCACGTTGCCGGGCCAGGGGTGGGCCAGCAGCCGCGCCTCGGCGGCGAGCGCCAGGCGGCGCGGCGGCAGGCCGTTGGCGGCGCCGTAGCGCTGGGCGAAGTGGGCGGCCAGCGGCAGGATGTCGCCCGGGCGCTCGCGCAGCGGCGGGATGCGCAGCGCCACCACGTTGAGGCGGAAGAACAGGTCCTCGCGGAAGCGGCCGGCGCGCACCTCGGCCGGCAGGTCGCGGTGGGTGGCGCAGAGGATGCGGACATCCACCTTCACCGGGTGCGTGCCGCCCAGGCGGTCCACCTCGCGCTCCTGGATCGCGCGCAGGATCTTGGCCTGCATGCGCCCATCCATCTCGCCGATCTCGTCCAGCAGCAGCGTGCCGCCCTCGGCCTGCTCGAACTTGCCCTTGCGCGCGGCCACCGCGCCGGAGAAGGCGCCCTTCTCGTGGCCGAACAGCTCGCTTTCCAGCAGCGTCTCGGGCAGGGCGGCGACGTTGAGCGCCACGAAGGGGCCGGCGGCGCGGCGGGAGGCGGCGTGGATGTGGCGCGCCAGCACCTCCTTGCCCGTGCCGCTCTCGCCGGTGATGAGGATGGAGGCCTCTGAGCGCGCCACCTGCTCGGCGCGGGCCAGCAGGGCGCGCATGGCCGGGTCGCTCGCCACCGGGGCGTCGCCGCGCCCGGTCACCGCCTCCAGCATGGCGGCGATCAGCTCGGCCTCGGGCGGCAGGGGCAGGAACTCGCGCGCGCCCGCCCGGATGGCGCGCAGCACGGCGTCGGCGTCCGCGTTGTGGCCGCACACCACCAGGGGGGCGGCGATGCGCTCCTCCTCCAGCCGCATCAGCAGCCAGGGGAGGTCGTGCGCGGCGTCGGCCAGCACCAGGTCGGCGCCGCGGCCGCGCAGGTGCTCCAGCGCGCCGCTCACCCCTTCCACCACCGCCAGCGCCGCGCCGCGCGCCGCGGCGATGCGCGCCGCCTGGCCCAGCTCGCCCGACAGCGAGCCCAGGATGAGCAGGCGGGTCACGACGCGCGGTCCGCCTTGACGATCTCGGTCATGGTGACGCCGAGCTTGTTGTCCTCGACCATCACCACCTCGCCACGCGCCACCAGGCGGTTGTTGACGTAGATGTCCACCGCCTCGCCCAGCTTGCGGTCCAGCTCCACCACCGCGCCGCGGCCGAGCTTGAGCAGCTGGCTGACCTGCATGGTGGCCCGGCCCAGCACGGCGCTGACCTGGACGGGGATGTCGTACACCGCCTCCAGGTCGCGCACCGGGGGCGGAACGGAAGGGGCGTCGAGCGTGCCGGGGGCGGCAGGCTCGAACTGGGGGGTCGTCGCGTCGCTCATCGCCGGTCACTCCACAAGCTGGTCGTCCTTGCCTTCGGACAATTGGATCTGGCCCTGCGCCGCGAGGTCCTTCGCGGCGGTGACGATGGCGGCCTGCGCCTCGTCCACGTCCTTCAGGCGCACGGGGCCGAGCGCGCCGATGTCGTCCTTCAGGAGCTTGGCCGCGCGCTCCGTCATGTTGCGGAAGAACATCTCGCGCATCTCTTCCGGCGCGCCCTTCAGCGCCAGCGCGAGCTTGTCCTTCTCGACCGAGCGCAGCAGCACCTGCAGGCCCGTCGCGTCCAGGCGCTTGAGGTCCTCGAAGGTGAACATCAGGCTGCGGATGCGCTCGGCGCTCTCGCGGTTGCGCTCCTCCAGCGCGCCCATGATGCGCGCCTCGCTCTGCCGGTCGAGCGAGTTGAAGATCTCGGCCATCATCTCGTGCGCGTCGCGGCGGGTGGAGCGGGCGAGGTTGCTCATGAACTCGGCCTTCAGGGTGCGCTCCACGCCCTCCAGCGCCTCCTTCTGGACGTTCTCCATGCGCAGCATGCGCATGACGACCTCCATGGCGAAGCCCTCGGGCAGCTGGCTCAGCACGCGCGCGGCGTGGTCCGCCTTCACCTTGGTGAGCACCACCGCCACCGTCTGCGGGTATTCGTTCTTGAGGTAGTTCGCCAGCACCACCTCGTTCACGTTGCCCAGCTTGTCCCACATGGTGCGGCCCGCGGGGCCGCGGATCTCCTCCATGATGAGGGCCACCTTCTCCGGCGGCAGGGTCTTGAGCAGCAGGCGCTCCGTGCTCTCGTAGGAGCCGACCAGGTTGCCTGGGCCCCCGAGCGCCTTGATGAACTCGTTGCACACCGCCTCCACCGCCTCGGCGGTGACGGTGCCCAGCTGCGCCATGGCGATGGACACGTCGCGGATCTCGTCCTCGTGCATGCGGGTGAACATGCGCGCGGCGTGCTCCTCGCCCAGCGCCAGCATCAGCACCGCCGCCTTCTGCGGCCCTCCCAGGCTCATATGTCATCCTCCGGCGCCAGCCAGCCGCGCACGACCGACAGCGCCTCGTCCGGGTTGGCCTCGACCAGCTTCACCACGCGCTGGATCAGCGAGGCGCTGAGCGCGCCCTGCACGTTCGCCATCTCCATCATGTCCTCGCCCGGAGGGTTCGCGCCCGGGGCGGCCGCGCCGCCCTGCATGGGCTGGCCCGCCGGCATGCCGCCCGGCATGCCCTGCGCGGCATAGGCCACCATGGAACCCTGCATCGCCCCCGGCGGCAGCGTCGGGATGCCCGAGGGGCCGGCGACCCAGCCCTGCGGGATGGGCTGGCCCGGCTGCCAGCCCGGGGGGGGACCGGACGGCAGCATGGGCGCGCCCGGCGCGCCGGGCAGCGCCGCGCCGCCGGCTTCCGCCCCGGCCAGCGCCGGCTGCGGCAGGAGCGCCAGCCCGAGCTTGCGGACCAGCGGCCGGCCCACCAGCAGCAGCGCCAGCACCGCCACCAGCGCCAGCACCGCCGTCTCCATCAGCCGCGCCACCAGCGCCTGCGGGACGTCGAGCCCCAGGAAACCGGCCGCCGGCTGCTCGACGGATGCCTCGGCGAAGCGCATGGAGACGACCTCCACCTTGTCGCCCCGCGCCTCGTTGAAGCCGACGGCCGAGCGCACCAGGGCGGCGATGCGGGCGAGCTCCTCGGCCGTGCGCTCGCGCACCCGGGTCGCGCCGCCCTCGCCGGGCTCGCTCACCCCGTCCACCAGCACCGCCACGGAGACGCGCTTGAGCACCGGCGCCTCGCGCAGCACGTTGCGCAGCGTGCGGCCGATCTCGAAGTTGGTCGTCTCCTCCTGGCGGTTCTCCTGCGGGCCGCCGCCGCCGGCGGCCGGCGCATCGGCGCCCGGCAGGTTCCCCGCCACCGAGACGGGGGGCGGCTCCGCCCCGCGCGAGCTCTCGGTGGTGCTCTGCTGCGAGCGCGCCACCTGGTTCTCCGGGTCGAAGCGCTCCTCGCGGATCTCCACCCGGTCGTGGTCCATCTCGACCGCCACCTCCGCGCGCACGCGGCCCTGGCCGAGCACGCGCTCCAGCATCTCCTCCACGCCGCGCGCCAGGCGCACCTCGTGGCCGCGGCGCAGCTCGTCCTGCGTCGCCGCCGCCGCGGTGGCGCCGACCGCCTGGCCGCCGCGGGCCAGCAGCTCGCCGCGGCTGTCCACGATGCTCACGTTGCTCGCGCGCAGGCCGGGCACGGCGGCCACCACCAGGTGCAGCACCGCCTGCGTCCCCTCGCGGTCCAGCCGCTGGGCGCCCTGCATGGTCAGCAGCACGCTCGCCTGCGCCTCGGACCGCTCGCGCGAGAAGGCCTCGCGGCGCGGCAGCACCAGGTGGACGCGCGCGGCGCGCACGCCCGACAGGGTGCGGATGGAGCGCGCCAGCTCGCCCTCCAGCGCGCGCAGGCGGTTCATCTCCTGCTGGAAGGGGGTGGTGGTCAGGCTCTCGCCGCGGTCGAAGATCTCGTTGCCGATGGCCCCGCCCGCGGGCAGCCCCTCGCGCGCCAGGGACAGGCGAAGGCGGGCCACCTGCTCGGCCGGGACCAGCACCTGCGAGCCGCCGGCGGCCAGGCGCACCGGCACGCGCTGGCGCTCCAGCGCCGCCACCACGGCGCCGGCGTCGCGCTGGTCCAGCTCGGAATACAGCACGGCCATGGCCGGCGTGTTCGCCCGCACGGCCAGGAAGGCCAGCAGCCCCGCCAGCCCCAGCCCGATCCCGGCCAGGACCAGGAGCTTCGTCCGCCCCAGCGCGGCGAGCTGCCCGATCAGCTTCCCCAAGGCCAAGCCCTTCGCGTCATCGCCGACTCCGTGCCGCCCATCCTGCGCGGCTGGGCAGAGTTTGCCGGTCCGGGGTTAACGGCGCGTTGCCGCCGGCCTCAGCTCCCCACCACCGAGCGCAGCTTGGCGAACTCCACGTTCAGCGCGCCCAGGCCCAGCGTCACCCCGCCATCGCCGCGCTGCACCGTCGTGGCGCGCCCCAGCACGGTGGCGGGGAGCGCGCTTTCCGTGCCGTCGGGCGACAGGCCGCGGACGGTGAAGGAGTAGGCGCCGTCGGGCAGCTGCGCGCCGCCGGCGCCGCGCCCGTCCCAGCGCCAGTCCTGCGGGGCCGCGCCCAGGTTGACCGTCTGCTTGCGGAGGGTGGCGCCCGCCGCGTCCTGGATCACCACCTCCGCCTGGCGCACCGTGCCGTTGGCGGCCGGCAGGCGCAGCGCCGCCGCCCCGCCCTGGAGCGCGAGGCGGTTCGATTCCACCTCCACCACCCGGCCCATCAGCGGCGCGGCGGAGACGAGCTGGCTGCCCTGCTGGAGCGCGATCAGCGTCTGCATGTTGTCGTTCAGCGCCAGCTGCTGCTCCACCCCCGCGAAGGAGACGAGCTGCTGGGTCATCTGCTCCGTGTCCATCGCGCTGGTCGGGTCCTGGTTCTGCAGCTGCGTGGTGAGCAGCGTCAGGAAGGTGTTGAAGTTGGCCGTGAGCGCGGAGCGCTGGCCGCTGGTCGCCGCCGTCGCGGCCGTGGTCCCGGTGCCGGAGATGGTGCTGGACATGGCTGGTTCCCGTCAGATGTTGAGGTCGAGCAGGCCGCGCGCCGCGCGCGCGCCGGATGGGGCGATGGCCTCGGCCGGCGCGGCCGGGCGGCGGGCGGGGCCGTTGCCGCCATTGCCGCTGCCGCGCCCGTCCGCGCCGCCGCCGGCCAGGCTGAAGCTGGCACCCTCCGGCGTCAGCTTCAGGCCGGCGGCCTGGAGGGAGCGGTCCAGCTCGCCCCGGTCGCCCTGGAGGAGGGCCAGCGTCTCGGGCCGCTCGGCGATGATGGACAGGGCGTGGCCGTCGCCCTCGCGCCTCAGGCTGATCTCCACCCGGCCCAGCTCGGCGGGGTCGAGCTGGAGGGTGAAGCCGGCCTGCGGGCCGGTGGCGAAGGACAGGGCGATGGCGGTCTGCGCCACCTGGCGCGTGGGGGGCGGCTGGTCGGCGGGGCGCGCGGGTTCGGGGGCGGCGGCCTCGATGGGGCGCGGGGCGGGTGTGCCGGCCTCGACCGCGAGGGAGGCGGCGGGGGCGGCGTCGGCGGGCGCGTCGCCCTGGCGCGGCGGCGCGGGGGCCATGGCGCGCAGCAGGATCTCGGGCACGGCGACGGCGACCGGCGGGAGGGGCGGCAGGGGCGCGGCCATGGCGGGCGGCGGGGCGTCGGCGGGGAGCGCTTCGGCGGCGTCCTCCGCCGGGGGTGCGTCGTGCGGTTCGGCGCGCTCGGCACGGGCCGGGCGGGCGGGCGCGGCGGGGTCCGGCGCTGGGGCTTCGGGCGGGGCGGCGAGGTCCGGCAGGGGCGCGTCGGGCGGGGCGTCCGCGGGCGGGGG